>Ga0181410_1000079_pt1 | contig 36438 bp, 33 predicted proteins | sample 33SPOviralmetaG_FD_130112 | JGI IMG/M metagenome (GOLD analysis project Ga0181410, IMG submission 130112) | Marine viral communities from the oligotrophic San Pedro Time Series (SPOT) site, San Pedro Channel, CA, USA - 33 SPOT_SRF_2012-06-20 | ecosystem: Environmental > Aquatic > Marine > Strait...
ATGGCAACAAATGGTTTAAATTTACAAACTTCAGGTTTAACGTTCGCTACGGGTACAGTGGATAGAATGATTATTGACCCTACAGGTCAATTTGGTTTCGGTACAATTGCACCGAGTACATCTTTCCACGTAAACGCATCGGGTGTTAGGTTTGAAGGAATCCCATCTTCAAGTTCAAATTCGAACTTTATGGTGGTAGATGGCAACGGGGTTGTCGGAACACGTAGTGACATCGCTGTTGGTACAGTAGTCACAGGTGTAACCGCAGCTTCAAATGTCGTAACAGTCGAATATAACGATATATCCGACACCACATTTACTATCGACGCATTAACAAGTGTAGCTTATGATACATCATGGGGTATTGCACAATCAGGTACAGGTACAGTATCAAGTAACTTTGAGTTACCTTTTATTACTGCTGGTACTTACAACGCGGGTACGATTACTTTAGCGATAAACAATAATTTAGAAAGTGATATTTCAATTACAGGTCTCGATGTAGGGACTATGAGTAGTTGGAAAATCGGTTCTACTACAGGTACAGACCAAGACGTAGCACAAGGAGAGACTGTTGATATAGTAGGTGGAACAGGTATTTCTGGTGCTATAGGTGGAACAAGAACAGTAACATTAGACTTAGATGATACTACGGTATCTGCTGGTGGTTACGGAGCGGGTAATACAGTCGGAACATTTACAGTAGATGCTCAAGGTAGATTAACTTCTGCGACTGATACCCCAATTAGTATTTTAGCATCTGCAGTTTCTGATTTTACAACAGCATCTGAAACAGCTATTTTTACAGATGCTAACTTTGTTGATTCAACAGGAGCGGCAGGTATTAACTTTGTAGTAACTGCAGGAGCTTCAGTAACGGCATCTTTAGTTAACTCAAGTGTTAGTACCGCAGGTACAACAGGTACGGGTACGTTAGATTTAGGAGGAACATTAACATTTAACTCTGCTGATGGTTCAGTAGTAGTTACTGATAGTGGTTCAGGTACATTTGACTTAGCGGTTGACGCATCGGCAAATCCTGATTCATTCGTAACAGGTGGTACGATTAATTCACCAGCGGATGGAACATTAAGATTAAGATTAAATAACGGAAAACCAAATGTTGATGTTACAGGAATTCAATTTACTACAGGTGGTGACACAGGTAGTTCTACTATGTATATGGGAAGTAGATTAGTAGTAAAAGGTGGAACAGCATTGACATCAGTTGATAATACAAGTAGAGAAATCACTGTAAGTCTTGATGATACGGCAGTAAGTGCTGGTAATTATGGTTCAGCTACTGAAACAGTAACATTAGAAATTGATGCACAGGGTCGTATTACTTCGGCTTCAGAACAATCAATTGCAATAACTGCATCTCAGGTAACTGATTTTAATACTGCAGTTTTAGCGGATGTATTTACATCATCTAATTTCGTTGATTCATCAGAAGTGAACTTTACAGTAACGGCAGGAGCATCAGTAACGGCAGCGTTAAAGGATGGTTCTATTGCAAACGCAAGATTAGCGAATGATTCATTAATATTTGCGGGAACTGCGGGAACAAACTCAGAGGTGGACTTAGGTGGAACATTAACCTTCTCATCTTCTGATGGTTCAGCTGTAATTACTTCAACTGCGGGAACTGATACTATTGACATTACAGTTGATGGTTCAGTAACATCTCAAAACATTTATACAAATGATGGTACTTTGGCAGGAGCAAGAACAGTTACTCAATCTGGTAATCTCTTGAGGTTTTCAGGGGGTGATTTTGAAGCTGCTGGTGGAGTCTTACATGTTGATAATGTTAATACAAATGTTGGTATCGGTAGTACAACACCAGTGCCCTCTGCGGTATTAGAAGTTTCGTCAACTACTCAAGGTTTCTTATTTCCAAGAATGACATCGGCTCAAAGATTAGCAATTAATTCACCAGCAACAGGATTGATGGTTTATCAAATTAATGGTAGAGAAGGAGTGTATATTTTCAAGTCATTTGGTTGGGTACAAGTAATCTAACAAATAAGATAAACAATTTCAATATAATTTGTATTGAAACTATTTATCAATAGACTATAATTAACGGGAGGGGTTAAATTCCCTCCCATAGCCAAAAACAAAAAAAAGAACATGGCCGATAACGGACTATATTATGATTCTACAAATGGGTTAGACCTTACATCAGGAGGTTCTGAGAGAATAGAAATTGCGACAAATGGTACAATAACAATTCTTCAAGAATACACCTTACCAACTGAGGACGGTGGTGCTAATGAGGTAATATTAACAAATGGTGCGGGTGTTTCCACTTTTGATAAAGTACCAAACGCGGCATTAACTAACTCATCCGTAACAGTAACCGCCGGTACTCTATTAGATGATGGAGGTACAGTGGCATTAGGTGGAACGATAACTTTAAATGTTGATTTAAGTGAGTTATCTGCGGCATCGGGTAACATGATATCAACAGACTCTTTTGCTATTACAAGAGCTAATGGTAATCAAAACAAATATACGCCAAATTTAATACCAAATAACTTATTTCCTAATACGGCAGGATACGTTACTAAAAATTTATATGATGATGATAGTACATTATCTACTACCAGAACTTTAGACCAAAATTTAAAAAACTTACTCTTTGTTTCTGATTCAGATGAAAGGTTTGATGTATATAGAGATAATAGTACTGCGGTAAACGTTCCTAGATTTAGAGTTCAAGCTAATTCTAACTATAGTGAAGCGATTGAAGTAAGAACTACCTCAACTGAATGTAGTTTAATTAGAGGTTATGACCCCAATGCTAAAGCAGTGTTTACTGTAGACGCTAGAGGAGCATTATTCGCTACTTCAAAATCCTTCTTAATACCTCACCCATCAAAAGAGGGTTTTAATTTAAGATATGGTTCTTTAGAGGGACCTGAACATGGGGTTTATGTTAGGGGTAAATTAGATGGTGATAAAACTATTGAATTACCTGATTATTGGTTAGAATTAGTAGATGAGAGTACTATTAGTGTTCAGTTAACACCAATAGGTTCACACCAAAATCTTTATGTTAAAGATATAGTTGATAATACAGTAGTTGTAGGTAACTCAAATATACTTAGTTCTAAAATTAAGTGTTTTTACTTTATACAAGCCGAAAGAAAAGATATTGATAAAATGGTAGTTGAATTTTCACAAGGTACAAGTTCAATTTAGAACAAAACTTAATGTGTAAAGAATAATAAAGAGGTTTAGTCCTCTTTTTTTATGCTATTATAAATCTCTAATAGTCTGAGACTTTCATTTAATTTTGACTCTAAAATTTCAAGTTCCTTAGGGTCATTAGTTTCTATAGACGCGGTATAATAATTAGTTTCCGCTTCTTTTACTATTTCCGTTATAGTTCTTAATAATTTCATATCAATTATAAATATCTGAAAATGGTGTTTAGTTCTTTACAATTCATTATTTTATATGATTTTTTAGTATAAGAATAAAAATATAAACTTTTAAAGAAAATAAAAACAATGGCTCGTAAACCACAAACAATTTTTGTACAAATAGCCGCATACAGAGACCCTGAGTTAGTTAAGACTATCGAAAATATGATAGAAAACGCTAAAAGACCTCAGAACTTAGTATTAGGTATTTGTCGTCAGTACCATCCAGAAGATGGATTTGATAATTTAGATAAATATAGAGATGATAAAAGATTTCGTATAAGTGATGTTTTATATACGGAAGCTAAAGGTGTCTGTTGGGCTAGACATCAAGTACAACAATTATATGGAGGTGAAATGTACACCCTTCAAATAGATTCACACATGAGATTTGCTCAAAATTGGGATGATGATTTAATAAAAATGGTTAAGCAATTACAAGGTATGGGTATACCTAAACCTTTATTAACAGGGTATGTTTCTTCATACGACCCTGATAATGACCCAGAAGGCAGAGTAAAAGAACCATGGAGAATGGTTTTTGATAGATTTATACCTGAAGGTGCAGTATTTTTCTTACCTGAAACGATACCTAATTGGCAAGAACTTGAAACTCCTGTACCGGCAAGGTTTTATTCAGCACATATGTGTTTTACGTTAGGAGAATTTTCTGAAGAAGTACAACATAATCCAGAATACTATTTTCATGGAGAAGAAATTTCAATAGCTGTTAGAGCATTTACATGGGGATATGATTTATTTCACCCACACAAAACAGTTATTTGGCACGAGTACACTCGTAAAGGTAGAACCAAACAATGGGATGATGATAGTACATGGGGAGAAAAAAATAGTCATTCTCACTTAACAAATAGAAAACTATTTGGTATGGACGGTGAAAAACAAGAAGGTCATGAAGGTATTTATGGTTTTGGTACAGAAAGAACCCTAAGAGACTATGAAGAATATTCAGGTTTATTATTTTCTAAAAGAGCAATTCAACAACATACTATTGATAAACAATATCCACCAAATCCAGGTATTGAAGATTTAGGAGGTGAAGAATTATGGTTAAATAGTTTTTCATCAATATTTAAACATTGTATAGACGTTGGATTTGATAGGGTACCTGAAAAAGATTACACCTATTGGGTAGTAGCATTCCATGGGGAGGATGATAAAACACTATTCAGAAAAGACGCAGATAAAGGTGAAATTAAGAGAATGATGGAAGACCCTGCAGGTTATTGTAAAGTATGGAGAGAGTTCCCAACGGCAGAAAAACCTAAATATTGGGTAGTTTGGCCATATTCTGAATCTAAAGGTTGGTGTGAAAGAATAACAGGAAATTTATAATGGGTGATAGTATGGCAAATATAGCATTTTATGGTTCCCATAATGCAACTGTAGCGGTAGAAAAAGAAGGTAAAGTAATAACAGTTATTGAAGTTGAAAGATTTTTATCGATGAAAAATGCGGGTTACGCTCAGTATTTAACATCATATACGAGACCTTATTTGTTAAAACATATTTTAAAATATATTGAAGACGAATATGATATTTCGGAATATGAAAATTGTTATTACTTAAATACCGATACTTTAGAAAATGGAACTAAAGTACATTATGAAAAACTTATACCTGCAAAAAAATATCATAATTCATTACATCACTTAAGTCATGCTGCATCAGGATTATATCAAACTGATTATGAAGAAGCTTTAATCATTTCATTTGATGGTGGAGGTAATGATGGTTTTTTTAATGTGTATTTAGCTAAAGATAGAGACAATATTGAACTATTAGAAAAGTATAATTTGGATTTGGGTTTCCCTTATATGTCATTTGGTGATTATTTAAGTGATGTTCGTAAAGAACCGGCACTTAATATCGGTAATTTAGTATATTCAGGTAAAATTATGGGTTTATGTTCTTATGGTGACGTTAATAAAGAATGGTTACCTTATTTTGAAAATTATTATAGAAGAAAACCTGATGGTTTAAATTATAAAACATATTTAAAAGAATTAAGTGAAGAAACTGGATTAATTTTTGATATTAATAATCGTCTTACAGGTCAAACCGCATGGGATTTGAGTGCAACTTCTCAAGAAGCTTTTGAAAATGTTTTTATGGAAATGGCTCAACCATTTTTAGATAGTTATCCAAATATTCCACTCATAACTGTTGGTGGATGTGCTTTAAATATACTTTTAAATACAAAATTACAGAAAATATTAAATAGACCTGTTTTTGTACCACCAAATCCTAACGATTGTGGTATAGCATCTGGTATGATATTAAATCACATCAAACCTAAAACCGCGATTGATTTAACTTATGCCGGTACTGAAGTTTTAGATAAGCATACATTAATGTCACACGTTGAAGAAAGAAGAGCTAAGGAATTAGATATTAACACATTATCTAAAGACTTGTCAGAAGGTAAAATTGTTGGAGTCGTAAGAGGTACGTCAGAACATGGACCTAGAGCTTTAGGTAATAGAAGTATTATTTGTAATCCGGCTTATCCTGATATGAAAGACATATTAAACGCTAAAGTTAAAAATCGTGAGTGGTACAGACCTTTTGCTCCCGTATGTAGATTAGAGGACGTTGAAAAATACTTTAATTTTTCAGGTGAAAGTAAATGGATGAGTTTTTGTCCTACAGTTAGAGAAGAATGGAGAGAAAAATTAACATCAATAACACACGTTGATGGTACAGCTAGAGTTCAAACAGTTACCCGTGAACAAAATCCGTGGTTATACGATTTAATAGGTGAGTTTGAAAAACTATCGGGTATCGGGGTCTTACTAAACACCTCATTTAATGTCAATGGAAAACCAATATTAAGTAGATATACTGATGCGTTAACAGTATATGATAAAACTAAACTAGATTGTTTAGTACTTTCAAATTATTATTTTAAAAAATGAAAACAAAAATAGTTACATTCGTATACTTCGGTATATTCGACTTCCCTTTTTATGGACATAGAGTTCAAGCAAGATGGGATAGGTATAAAAATTCTCTTGTACAATTATCAGAAATGGGTTTACCTATTATTTGTTATTGTGGGAACAATATTTATCCTGAATTAAAAAAATATTTAGAATTAAATAATGTAAATAATGTAGATTTAAGAATTAGAGAGTTAGATGATTTTCGTCATAGCAAAAGTATGATTAACATTAAAGAAAATCACCCCGAAAAGTTTAAATTTTATTTAGAAGTTGGATGGGCTAAAATTGCCTTAATGGAAGAGGAAATGGAGGATGACTTAGATTATCTTTATTGGGTTGATGTTGGATTATCACACATAGGGTTATTTCCGCATAGGTTCAACAGTAATGGAGATAAAAGTGCGGGAACATCGAGTAATAAATACCGTTATACATATGATGGAATTTTTAATACAGATACTTTTAAAAAAATTAATAATTGGGTAGGTGATAAATTAATTAATTTAACGAACACTCAATTTTTTCATGATGCAACTACACTTAATAATACTTTAGATAAAAAACACAAATATAAGTCTTTAACCGTTGGTGGAATTATTGGGGGACATGTTAGTAAACTTCCTAACTTTTTTAAATCATTTGAAGAATACTCTCAAGTATGTTTAGAAAAAGAGTATTTACTAAATCATGAAGCGATGATGTCTACAATAGCATATGATAACCCTGATGATTACAAAACATTTGTATTCGACACATGGTACCATGATGATACACCCGATAAACATATAACAAAAGAATTTTTAAGTAATAAAAAAAGTTTTTATAGATTTTTTGAAGAAATATAAAATAAAAAATAAATAAATTAAATAACAAAAAAAATGAAAGATTTAAATCAAATTTTCCCACAATTAAAAGACCTCGACACCAACTTAAATAATTTAGACGGTTGGGCAATATCTATAGAGTGTTTTTATTGGATATATAATAATATTGAAAAAGGTTCAAACATTATTGAGATAGGTAGTGGTCCTGGAACGATGGAGTTATCTAAACACTTCAACACATATAGTTTAGAACATCAAGAGAGATTTACAAAATTAGCACCTAAAGCTAATTATATACTAACAGAATTAGTAGATGGTTGGTACGAACCTGAAATAGTTTTTAATTCTTTACCTGAAGAATATTCTCTTATTATTGTTGATGGTCCACCTAACTTAGGTCAAGAAAAAACTAGAAATAATATTAAAAAGTATTGGGATAGGTTCGATACTTCAGTACCTATAATTATGGATGATACACATAGACAAGATGAATATGAATTTGCTATTGAAACTGCAAAAGAATTAAATAAAGAGTGGACTCAATACGAAGGGTGGCAAAAAAACTTTATAGTGTTGACATAATGATAGAATTAAAAAAAACAGATTATTTTAATGATGCTCTACATCATTTGGGTAAAAAGGGTGAGAAATTATTCACACTTAATATCGGTGCGATGGATGGGATTACTTTTGATGAGATGTCAGGGTATATAAAAATGTATAACTTTAAAGGGTTATATGTTGAACCTATTCCTGTTTATTATGACTTATTAAAAGAAAATTATAATGATGATGGTAATTTATTTGAAAATAGTGCAATTTCAGATTATGATGGAGAAATAACAATGTTAACCATTGATAAATCAGTTATTGACCAAGGGTTAGTTCATCCAGCATTTTTAGGTATGAGTGCAGTATACCCACCAAAGAATGGGTTAGGTAGTGAAGGTGACCGTGAAGTAGTTGAAAAATACGGAAAAAAAATTACAGTACCATGTATTACCTTCAATCATCTATTAACTAAACATAATGTAGATAGTTTTGATGTTGTTAAAATTGATGCCGAAGGACACGATTATAATATTTTTAAACAAATTGATTTAAAAAAATATAGACCTAGAATTGTAAGAGCGGAATGGTCAAGTATTGAGGATTTTGAGAAAACATCTTTAATAGAACAATTAAATAGTGCGAATTACATATATGGTATTGAAGCAGATGATATTGTTGGTATTACTAAAGAGTTATATGATGAGATTTACAATAAAAAAGAAGAAATAATAATAGATATGAAAAGTAATGGGGTTACTATAGTAACAGGTTTATGGGATATAAAAAGAGATGGACTTTCAGAAGGATGGTCACGTAGCTATGAACATTATTTAGATAAATTTTCACAATTATTAGAAATACCTAATAATATGATTATTTTTGGAGATGAAGAATTAAAAGAATTTGTTTTCAAAAGAAGAAGTGATGACAATACACAATTTATTATTAGACCACAGAGTTGGTTCAAAGGAGAGTTTTATAACCCAATACAAAAAATAAGGACGGATGAAAAATGGTTTAATCAAACTGGATGGTTAGTTGATTCTACTCAAGCTAAGTTAGACTTATATAATCCATTAGTAATGTCTAAACCATATATTTTACATGACGCTAAAATTATGGATAAATTTAAATCTACGCATTTATTTTGGTTAGATGCTGGTATCACAAATACTGTAAATAGTGGATATTTTACTAATGATTTAGTTTTAGGTAAAATGGAGAATATTGATAAAATGACTTTCATTGCATTTCCATATGAAACTAATACTGAAATTCATGGTTTTAATTATAAAAAATTAAATGAATTGGCAATTGGTAAAGTTGATAAAGTTTGTAGAGGAGGGTTTTTTGGTGGTCCTGTTGAGGATATAGCCGATTTTAATACAGAATACTATAACTTAATGAAAAGTACCTTAAACGAAGGTTATATGGGTACTGAGGAGTCATTATTTTCAATATTACTATATAGGTATCCCGAAAACTACCAATACTTTCCAATTGAGGGTAACGGATTAATTAATAAATTTTTCGAAGACGTTAAAAATAATAATCATGAACCATTAAACGAATCTAATTCTGTTATAATTAAAAATGATTTAAACATTAATAATACTGCACTATATGTTATAACATTTAATAGTCCTAATCAAGTAAGAACTTTAATAAAATCCATGAAAGAGTATGATGAAGATTTTGTTACACAACCAAAATGGGTTTTATTAAACAATTCAACAGATTTAAGTACGACACCCGAATATGAAAAGTTATGTGAGGAGTATAATATTGAACATGTTAAAAAAGATAATTTAGGTATTTGTGGTGGAAGACAATGGGTTGCTGAACACGCTGAAGAAAATGGTTACGACTATTATTTCTTTTTTGAAGATGATATGTTCTTTTACCCTAAAAAAGGTGAAATAGGTAAAAACGGATTTAACAGGTTTGTTGATGGACTATATAGAAAATCTTTACAAATAACTAAAAAAAATAATTTTGATTTCTTAAAATTATCATTTAGTGAATTTTATGGTGACAACCGCAATCAGTGGGCTTGGTATAATGTACCTCAAGTATTCAGAGAAATCCATTGGCCTGAAAAACCAAATCTACCTGTTCAAGGATTAGACCCCAACGCACCTAAGACCAAAATAACTAAAATCGACTCTTTTAATGGTGTACCATACGCACACGGTGAAATTTATTATTGTAACTGGCCTCAAGTGGTTTCTAAGTATGGTAATAAAAAAATGTTTTTAACGGAAAAATGGGTTAGACCTTTTGAACAAACATGGATGTCATATATGTTTCAAGAAACAGTAAAAGGTAATATTAATCCAGGTATTTTACTACTTACACCTACTGAACACGATAGATTTGACCACTATGACGGGAAATTAAGAAAAGAGTCTTAATAAAAAAGACACAAAATCGCATATGCGATTATTTATATAGAAAGTATTTAGTTATATGGTTGGATATAAAGTAGGTCAAAAAGTTTTATTACTTGACGGTACCCTTTTGAATATTGAAGATGTTCAAGAAGGTATGTCCCTGCAATCTATTGTTTTACCTAATGATACTAATGTTGAAGACACTAAAAATTGGTCAAGTGAAAGAATTGACGGTTTAGAGTTTACATCCGCTAAAGTTAATAAAGTATCTACTCAGAACGAAGATTATATTACTATCAACGAATTATCTTTAAAAGATAAAGAAATTTTAGTTTTTAATACTTTAAAAGAAAAATTTCAATTTAAGAATGTTAAAGATTTATATTTAGGTGATGACTATAAAATAGTTAGAATTGAAAATGGAAGTATATTATTAGAGAACATTTACAATTATGAGCAATCGTCTAATACAGAAGATTTAATTTCGATTAGTTTACATGGACCATTTCATTATTTATTAGACGGATATGTAGTACATAATGTATCTACTATTTGCGTTAGAAATTGTAGTACCAATGTGGTTGCATGTATTAATAATACAACTTCCCCATTATTAGTGGCGGGTACTACGGGATTCGTTGATACTTCAGGTTCATGCTGGAGAGCGATTAGTTCTTGTACTGAATGTACACCAACAGTCACATTTATCGGTCAAATCGCATCCATATGGTTGGGTAATTCCTGTGCAAGTTGTACAGGTGAGTCCGGAACACAAGACCCTGCTGCCTCTATGACCGGAGGTGTAAGTGATACTGTAGTAGGACTTATTAGATGTTCTGACTATACCGAAAATTGTCCACCTCAAAACGGAAATATAGGTTGTACATATCCTTTAGATAATACTTTTGTTAATATTACTAATTTAGGTTCAATAGGGGCATCATTACCTTATGTTGGGCAAGTGGTTAGAATAACATCTGGAGGTATTCAGTGTTGTTATTACGTAGCGTCACATAAAGGTACTCCGACAGTTAGTGTTGTTATTGATGATGTTTATGATGACTGTGATGAGTGTTGCGAATCGGCACCAACACCAACTCCAACTGTTACACCTACAACTACTCCATCATCTTCATCTCTTTTTGGAAGATTCCGGTTATGTTGTTCTCCTTTTACTATTAGTAATTTTACTTATACACAATCAGGTGTTAATGGTGATGTTTACCTTGATAGTAGTAATAACTGTTATACTCTTATAGAAGGAGCACTCGTAGGTGGTCCCACATTAACAAAGAGCGCTTTTAAAACCTGTATTGAATGTCTATCAGTTAATCCATGCGGTGGTTCCGACCCAACACCAACACCAACACCGTCTCCAACACCACCAGTTACTCCAACAGTCACTCCTACTGTTACTCCTACTTATCTTCCCGTCAAACTACTTGATTGTTGTACAGGTGAATTAGCCAAGAGTATTCTTGTACCTAAAGATGACATCAACGATGTATTAAATAACAAACGTACATACGTTTTTGATGGTTGTTGTTACGAAGCGGTTGCGTCAGGTGGTAGTGGTTCAGACGGAATTTATAATTCACCTGATTATACGGACTGTACAGATTGTTTAGCGAAAGAAAATCCTTGTGCCTTTTGGGAGTTACAACTTGAAGACTGTTGTAGTGGTAATACGATTACAGTTAAAGTTCAAATTGCTTGTGGTAAACCAGCTACTAAACCTAGTACTCAGTATGGTGCATTTGTTAAGTATCCTGATGCTGGAGGTAACTGTTATATAATAACTAACGAAACTTCTGGTGTAGGTTCGGGTCAAGATGGTGATTTAGAACCTAATGACTTTTATAACTCGTGTGAAGATTGTGGTACTTGTCCAACACCAACACCATCATCGACTGTTACACCTACCGTTACTCCGACAGTAACTATTACCCCTACTGAAACACCACCAGTGACCCGAACTCCAAAAGCTACTCGTACTCCAGTTCCGACAGAAACTCCTACAGAAACTCCTACTGAAACTCCAACTAATACACCTACCGTTACTCCGACAGTAACTATTACTCCAACAACGACTGCTGATGTAACAAGAACACCTGTCGCAACACCTACTACAACTGCGGAAGTCACACCTACTAATACACCTACCAATACAGTTACTCCAACAACGACTGCTGATGTAACAAAGACTCCTCCTGTTACACCTACAGTTACTCCAACAATAACTACTACCGTTACTCCGACAGTAACTATTACTCCAACAACAACTGCTGAAGTAACAAGAACACCTGTTGCTACTCCCACATCAACTGCAGAGGTTACCCCTACTTTAACTCCTACCAATACGGCTACTCCAACAACAACTGCTGATGTAACAAAGACCCCTCCTGTCACATCGACTGTTACTCCTACAAATACGCCGACTGTTACAGTAACACCTACAGTTACTCCGACTATAACTACTACTAATACACCTACCAATACAGTTACACCAACAACAACTGCTGACGTAACAAGAACACCCGCAGTTACACCTACTAATACTCCTGAGGTAACAACAACTGTTACGCCGACTGTAACTATAACTCCAACAAACACACCGGAAGTCACAACTACTCCAACAGATACTCCTGAAGTAACGAGTACCGTAACCCCAACAGTTACTCCGACAGTAACTATTACCCCAACAACAACTGCTGACGTAACAAGAACACCCGCAGTTACACCAACTAATACGCCAAGTTCAACTGCGCCAGTTACTCCAACTGTAACTATAACTTCAACACCAACACCTGAAGTTACTTCAACACCCACACCAACTGCAGATGTAACTCCTACTGTAACACCGACTAATACTGTTACACCATCTGTAACTGCAGAGGTTACCCCAACTAATACTCCAACCAATACTGTTACTCCTTCAGTTACGGCCGAAGTGACTCCAACTGTAACTCAGACAGTAACAATTACACCTACATTGACTGCAGAAGTAACAAGAACACCTGTTGCCACTCCAACATCAACTGCAGAGGTTACCCCTACTTTAACTCCTACAGTTACTATAACCCCAACAAATACACCTACTAATACTGTTACACCATCCGTAACCGCTGAAGTAACACCAACATTAACTCCAACTAACACTATAACCCCAACTATTACTGCCGAAGTAACTCCAACAGTTACTCAAACCGTTACAATTACCCCAACATTGACTGCAGAAGTAACAAGAACACCTGTTGTCACTCCAACATCAACCTCTGAAGTAACTCCAACTGTAACTCAGACAGTAACAATTACACCTACATTGACTGCAGAAGTAACAAGAACACCTGTTGCCACTCCAACATCAACTGCAGAAGTAACGCCTACCATTACTCCTGAAGTAACTATTACACCAACTAACACTCCTGAGGTTACTATTACACCAACTGTAACACCATCATTAACTGCGGAAGTAACTCCAACTGTAACTCAGACAGTAACAATTACACCTACATTGACTGCTGAAGTTACAATAACACCAACTAATACACCTACAAACACCCCTGCAGTGACAACAACTATAACTCCAACTGTCACTATAACTTCCACTGCTACTCCTGGAGTAACAACAACACCAACTGTAACACCATCATTAACTGCGGAAGTAACTCCAACTGTAACTCAGACAGTAACAATTACTCCAACATCAACTGCCGAAGTTACAGGAACACCTGTTGCTACTCCAACAACAACCGCAGAGGTCACTCCTACTGTTACACCTGATGTTACTATTACTCCTACTAATACTCCTGAAGTAACTACTACACCAACTGTAACTCCATCCGTCACGGCTGAAATTACACCTACTGTGACTCCTACTGTTACTATTACTCCTACTAATACTCCTGAGGTTACAACTACCCCTACAGTTACTCCTTCATCAACTGCAGAGGTTACACCTACTGTTACTATTACTCCTACTAATACTCCAGGAGTTACAACTACTCCTACCGTTACTCCTTCATCAACTGCTGATGTTACTCCAACAAATACGCCGACTAATACTGTTACACCATCGGTAACCGCTCAGGTAACATTAACACCTACAAACACACCTGCAGTTACTCCTACAAATACCCCTACTGTTAGTCCAACAATTACAATAACACCCACAAATACAGTTACTCCAACGAGTACACCTGGAACTACACCAACTAACACACCAACTAACACTATAACGCCTACTGTTACTATTACAGTTACACCGACTAATACTCCAACTAATACAGTTACTCCATCGGTTACAAGTAGTGTTACACCTACAATTACTCCGACTAATACTGTTACGCCTTCTGTAACTGCACAAGTAACTCCAACTAATACGCCAACTAATACCGTTACACCATCCGTAACTTCATCTGTGACACCAACTGTTACTAATACTGTTACACCTACCGTTACAACAACGGTTACACCAACTAATACTCCAACTAATACTATTACACCAACAGTAACAACTACTGTTACACCTACAGGTACGCCAGGAATTACACCTACTAACACACCTACTAATACTGTTACACCATCTGTTACCGCACAAGTTACACCAACTAATACACCAACTAATACAGTTACCCCATCGGTTACTGCAAATGTTACACCAACAATTACTCCGACTAATACTGTTACTCCGTCAGTAACAATTACGGTTACACCAACTAATACACCAACTAATACTGTTACACCAACTGTAACTATAACTCCAACTATTACAGTAACTCCTACTGATACTCCAGGGGCTAGTCCAACCGCTACACCTACTAATACACCAACTAATACTGTAACACCAACATTAACCCCAACTAATACTGTTACACCAACATTAACTCCAACTAACACTGTAACACCGACACATCCTCCTACATTAACACCTACTACTTCAGGTGGAGGATGTTCTGCATCAATAACAACAGGAACTACCGTAACTTCTACTCCTACTGCAACACCAACACCTACACCTACAAGTCAATCAGGGACACCTGTAAATGGAGCGGTTACATTTATAATTGATGATGGGTTTTTTGATTGTGGTGAAGTTGCTAAGTTAACAAATTGTGATACTACAAGTTTATTAGATATATTTTATGTTACAGTACCAATAACCTATACTGGTGGTACAATAAATTCAGGAACAACATTTAATGGAACAATAGATGGTATAGATTATTGTTTAACTTTTGTTGAGGAAATCGAAGGTTCCTCTACTCATATCTTAACATCTGTTAATAGTGTAGATGCCGATTGTAAGGAATGTACAACTCCTGACCCAACTCCATTACCTGAAAATTATAGTTTATTTGAAAGATGTGGTGGTGTAGGATGTGTAGAGACTAATATTAATTTTGGTGAACAAACTAACCCTGATGATATTGTTTCTGATTGGTCAAGATTTTCTTTCTTCTCAGGTTGGAAATATGGACAAACATCAATAGAAACAGGTTTACAAGTAGATGGTACTATTATAACCAATGATAGTTCTTATTATTTCTATACAGGTTCTACTAATAATAAATATTTAGGTGTATATAATCTTGCTATGTTAGAAGGTCAAAATATTGGACCTGCAGGTTTACAACAAGGTAATGCGGATAGTGGTAAATTTTATTATAATAGTTATAATGATAAGTTTGTAGTTTTCTTTAATGTTGGTGCTACTGGTACTGGTTGGAGATGGACAACGTTTGACCCAACTAGAGATACAGGATTACAATATGGTAATCCAACGGCAAGTAGATTCCTCACTACTTCAAGTCAATGGACAACTACTAATTTAACTAACAGTCAGTATACTGTTAGTGGAGCATCTAACACAGTTGTGTTAGCATCTACTAAAATAAATAATGCTGGAGGTACTCCAAAAATGATTGAATGTTTACAAAATAGTGGTTTAGTTAATGGTTTTTATTCTACATGTGGATATGAAGAATACACACACGAAGTTACTTTAGGTAGTACGGATACTGACGATGATAACATTGGTATCATGTTAGCGGCAATTAAAGATGACGAAGGGTTATATGGTCCATCAGGACAAACACATACATTACAACTTCATTTTGTTAATAGGCAAGGAGGTAGTTCTTCTATTAGATATAATCAAAATAATAATATACAAGCGTTTACTAATGGTACCGGTTCTTTTAGTACTTCAGTTTGGAGTAGTACTTCTTCACCATTTGGTTCTGGTTATTACAATACAAGAGGGTATGTTAGAGTTAAAACAATAAAAACAGGTACTACCATAGATGTGTACACCACACAAACAATGGGTAATCAACCGAACGCAAGTGTAGGGCCAGGTTCAAACAACCCATATACTTTATTAGTGTCGATAGATTTAACTGATGATAGTACTTGGACAAATGCGCCTTCATACGCGACCGGAAATGAATTAGAAAAATTTACAGGTGGTACTAAGTTTGGATATTTAACTGCATCACAAAGACAAACTCAATTCTTTGATATTGTTTTCTCAGGTACACAACAAACAAATAACGATGTTGTCTATGGTTTAAATATGACTAATCCTTCAGCTAATAATATTTCTACTTTTAATGAGATACCAGGATGTTGGGAATATATTGAGGATGTAACAGGTTATACAGGTCCTTCATACTCATTATCTCTTGACACAGGGTACCCATCATGTACACAATGTCCTACTGATAATCAACCATTACCGTCACCATCACCTAATCCTACATCAACACCTACACCTACTCCAACACCTAGTATTACACCTACCATTACACCTACAAACACACCAAACGGGTCACCAACTTCAACCCCAACTCCAACCCCAACCCCAAATCCTTCTGGTCCAAATGCTATTTTTGTGTCAGGAGTATCTACGATATGTAATATTTTCTGTACATCAAACTTTACTGTAAATTCTCAGAAAACTTGTGATGGTAATCCGTTACAACCTACATTTATTTATGGAATACCAAATGGAGTAGAAAATGGATTTTATGCATATTGGAATAGTTCTTCAGCCACAGGACCAGGAAATAACGGTTTATATAGAGTAGCACAAATAATAACAGAGCCTTCAGGACCAAATGCAGGTTTATATGGACGGGTTATTGGTTTGTTTGAATGTGGTAATGTAGGTGGACAAGTAACGTGTGTAACGCTTTAATAATATGAATAAAAAAAATAAAATTGAAAGAGAGATAAATACTTATAGTAACATAACATATTCACTTACAAATGTGAGTGTTTATAATAGTATAACATAATATGATGACAGTAACGATAAATACGGCAACGGGTACACCACCATTTAATATTTGGGTGGCTAACAACTGCAATGCTAATTCTCCTTCTATATTTATTGATACAATTCAAAGTGTTCCTTATACATTTACTTTACCACCGTCTTATCAAGATGTACCATTTGTTGTAAAGTTAACTGACGATGATAATTGTGAAGTCTGTGAAACTTTTGGTTTTGGACCAACACCAACACCAACAGTCACTCCTTCAGTTACACCGACAAATACAGTAACACCGACTCCAACATTAACTCCGACTACATCAGCACCATGTCCGACTCCTACCTATTATTACGGTTCATTTACTGGTAATGGTTTTAGCGATACTGCCACATATACCCTTTCCTCTACCCTACATAATGGTAGAGCTCAATGGGTTTCACCGAATCATGGTAGTATACAATGGATAGGAACAAGATGGGAAGTGACAGGTTGGTCGTTAGCTGCCGTAACATTTTATAATCTCAATCCAACTCTTACTTCCCCAAATACCACTAATTGGGTATTCCAAGGATGTGCACAAGGATTTAATTGTGCGGTTTCATTTACATTTAGTGGATGTGGATACCCGACTCCTACACCTACATCAACTCCGACTATTACACCAACAGTTACACCTACTGACACACCCGGAGCAAGTCCAACATCTACACCAACAGTTACACCAACTACAACTGTTACACCAACAGATACACCTTCCGTAAGTCCAACCGTAACACCAACAACAACGGTTACCCCTACTAACACACCAACTAACACTGTAACACCAACAGGTACTCCGGCATCAACTCCTGGTGTTACACCAACTAACACACCAACCAATACTATAACAAATACGGTTACACCTACTGTTACAACAACAGTTACTCCGACTAATACGGTTACACCTACTGATACTGCGGAACCAACTCCTGGAGTTACTCCGACAAATACGCCGACAAATACAATAACACCTACCAATACACCAACTAATACTGTCACACCATCCGTAACCGCTGAAGTTACACCAACTGTTACTCCAACTAACACTGTAACGCCATCCGTAACCGCTGAAGTTACACCAACTAATACTCCAACTAACACTGTCACACCAACTGTTACCACTACAGTTACACCGACTAACACACCAACTAACACTGTAACACCAACTGTTACTACTACAGTTACACCAACGAATACACCAACTGTTACTACTACAGCTACACCAACAGACACACCAGCGTCGACGCCTCCTGTTACACCAACACCAACACCTAATTATGATTACTTTAGAGGTGTTACTTTATGTTGTAACTCTACTGACAATCCAATCACAGGTTCAATCGGATTACCTGCAGGTCAATTTAGTAGTGGAGATTTTATAGTTATTGAGGATAATGCCTATTCATTACAAGGGGGTGATACAAGTGGAGTTATATATAGTGCGTCAGGCCCTTATGAGAGTTGTAATGATGCGTTAAGTGAGTCAGGTGTCAACCAATGTAGGTATGATTTAGAACCTTGTTGTGAGTCTGGTATATCTTCTCCTCCCGCCAGATATGTTCAAAGTCCTACAGTACTAACCATTGGTCAGTCTAGATGGACAACAGGATTGGTTCCTAACCACCCTACTGTGGCTACATGTGTACAAATACAAGATTATTCAGGTACGTTAACGTTCAGTAGTACTTATTTAAGTACTTTCTCTACTACTGATACTTCAGGATGTACATCAGGAAGATGTGAAAGATGTGTTTATACCGCTAAATTATGTGGAGAAGAAACATATTTTACTTGGGTGATAGTACCAGGTATTAATAATATATCAATAGGTAACGTATATACCGATACAGGACTAACGTCCCAATCATGGAACACCAACAATAAACTATGTTTAGAAATTGTGACAACACAAAATCCTACACCAAGTAATAGTTATAACTCAGCTGCAGGTGGATTTACATACACTGAAGTCAGTAGTTGTGAATCACCTTCATGTTCAACATAAAAAATAAATAAATGGCAACACTATCAGGAAATAATTGTACAATCTTAACCATAATACCGATGGAGGTAGAATGTAAAATAACTAACGCATCTTCACCAACATCAACGGATGGGGTTGCTCAAGTTCAAATATTGGGAGGTACAGCTCCTTACACTATACAATGGACCAATGGACAACAAGGTACAACAATAACTAATTTATTACCTGGTACTTATTCTGCGGTTGTTACTGATTATTATGGGGATTATACGATAACTACATCTTGTGTTGTTGGTTCTTCAACTAACACAGTTTATAAATTTACAACCTGCCCGGGATTATCTTCGAGAACTGTATATGTGTCAGGTGCAACATACGACCCTCCATTTCCAAATTTCAAAAACGCTTTTCTTTTTAATGAAATACCTGGTTGTTATGATTTTATTGGCCCTGTTAGTTCAGCTGGACTTGAAGTTTCTGCATTGACAATTTCTAATTCTTATAGTACTTGTTCGGCATGTAATCCTCCAACCCCAACGCCAGTGCCCCAAACTACATTATGTTTAACTAACAATGGATTTCAACTACAATATGAATTTACTGCAAACGGAACAGATAGTAATGGTAACTATCAATGGATTAATAGTGCAAATGGATTAACAATGACATATAATTTAACTAATGGGTCGTGGGAAGTGACTCCATGGTCTAATGTAGGTGTAGGGAATATGGTATTCCCACAGAGTCCACCCCAACCTCAACCTATTGGGGCAGGATGGACTAATAATGGAGGTAACCAGAAATTTCCATGGCAGGTACAAGTAGGTGCGTGTTCAGGATTTCCGTTATCTTTAAATTTAAATCTTACTCAACCACAATGTCAGGGAGAAATCGGAAGTGTTCTTATGAGTGCGACTAATGGGGTTCCCCCATATAACTATCAAATACAAGGTTTCGGAGATTTCCAAAATTCAGGAGTCTTTAGTAATGTACCATCAGGTACTTATACTGCAGTTGTAGAAGATAGTGATTCACCTGTTAATCAAGACAGTGTTAATTTTACTATTAATACAGGAAGCGCGTCTACAACATATGATTTATTTCTTACAAAAAGTAATGTCGTTACTACACCTAATATGATACAAAATTCTGTAACAGTAAGTTATGATTATAGCGCATATGTAAATCCATCATTACCACCAGGGGTAACTGTAAGTTTTAATTTATCATTTAACCATACTGAAGAAAGACAAGTACCAGTTAATGGTCAATCGGTTAATTTTACAACTCTAATAGTTGGAAATGTAGATGGTATTCCTATTATCTATAATCAGACATCACCTCAAACGAGTGGTGGTCAGGTGTGTTCTACTCGACCAACACAAGTTGGAGATATAACAACATATACAACTACATCACAGCAACTTTCACTTACTACTAATAGTATTTTATCAGGTACCATAACTCAGTCGGTAGATTTAAATCAAACTTCTACTTCATGTGCTTGTCCAACAATAGGGACTAATCAAGTGACAACAGTAGGTGATAATGTTAGTATTTCGGGAACTAATTGTGGGACGATAGGTAGTACTAAAACAAATATAATAACTGAATCAGCTAATAGAAGTGGATGCTTCAGAAGTCCTGTATAATATAATTTAATATGAATAATAAAATAAAATTTGATAATAAAACTATTTATAAAACATGGGATATATAATTAAAGACACCGCAGCACTAATCAACAGTAAGTTGACTGACGCAGGGAGAAAAAAAATATCAGAAGGAACATTTAATATCAGTTACTTTCAAGTAGGTGATAGTGAAGTATGTTACGACTGTATACCTAATGCTGATTTATCTTCAGGATTAGTTTTAGATGCAGAATATAATGCTCAAAATTTATCACCCTTACCTGAAAAAAATAAAGCTAATGTTAAATACCCATTAGTGGTAACTACTCAATCAACTAATACTTACGGAATTCCAATTTCGGAACCTCAGATTGATAACATATATAATACAGCCGCAACTTTAGGATTTTTTACGGGTCAAACATCGTATTCGTATAGTAATGTTACTGACCATAGTTTTACTGCATTCACATCAAGTGCATACACTATAAATCCTAATTATATTATACCAATGGGGACTTTAAACTCAGGTAATACTGTTAGCTTAAACGCTTCTATAATTAATAGTGGAGTAACAGGTACAGTGGTTTCTAACCATATTATGACTGTCTTTTTTTCTGATACGGGAAGTACACAACCAATCAGTAATAATTATCCTGTATTAACATATAAAGTTATTAGTATTACAGGTTCAACATCAGGAAATACTGGACCAATTACAGTTAAATTAGACAGACAATTGCCAAATTTACAAAGTATGGGATATAGTGGAAATGCCCGAGTCATTTTTTATCCTTCAGGTATGACTGAAGTTTATGATACATATACTCCTGAATATTATTGGAACCAAGATGCAATTAATTTTGAAAGTAATTGTGATATTTCTGATTATTACGTTAAAGTTTGGAATATGAATATACCATGGACTGAGAGTCCTGCGGGATTATTTACAAATACATATCAAGGTTACAACCAATTTGGTTCAACGGGATATACAGGTACAAAAGAATATTTAGGATATAATTCAAATACAGGTCAAACCGACACTGATTCTACTTATTATTATAATTCATTTTCGGAAAAAGTTATTTTATCTCCATCGGACCAAAAATCAATAGCTATAGTTCACTATACTAATCAAGCGATTGATAATTTTTACGGAGAAAAGTTCGCGTTAACATATACTGATACTAATTTTGATTTATCAGGTCAAACAGGTCCTGGTAGAAGGTTTAGAGTTAATATACCTACATTAATGTGGCATAAGTCATCAGGAGGAACAATGGGTGAAACTTTTTATGTGGACCCTGATGGGTTTGACAGTCTAAATCTTTTTAAACCATATTATATTGAATCTAATGTTAACTCGGATATGAACAATCCAGGGATAAGGTATTACCAATTATGGGATACAAATGCAAATAGTAATGGATATCCAAATAGAGTAGGTAAAGTTTGGCCAGACTTTAAAATGATTACTTTTGATGATGATGAAATAATCGCATCATTAAGTTATAAATCCAATAGAAATTGGACATTACCCGCGCCTAAATTAGGTTTAGTAGTACCAAATACTTTTAACGGTACTTCAGGAAGTGATGTAGGACTTTTATCAGGCACAAGTGAATGTTTATGGTTAACATATCGATTTAATCATTCTGCTTTTACAGAGTCATTACATTGTAATTACTACACACAGATTTGTGGTACTGACCCTGATTGTCCACCTGATACTGCAGATGTAACCGTTAGATTTGGTAACGAGTTTCCGTTTCTAATTAGTGATGATTCCCAATCAGGGTTTTCAGCTAATGATATAGTGATTTTAGCTCAAAAAGTTATAACAGGTGAAAAACCTGACCCAACTGAATGGTATGAAATAAACTTAACAAGTCAGTTAAGCGCATCTTCAGTTAATGATAAGATTACGGTTTCAGGATTAACAGGAAGCACTTTAGTGTTAAATAAAACCATGTATGATGATGCTGTAAGTAATGGAGAGTTGTATGATTTATCTAACTATATAGACCTACCTACGAATAATGAGCCAGAACCTACATTAAATTTTGGAGATGAGTTTTATTTTTATGGTAATATTGCATCCGATATACAAGCAACAATTTACGTGATGAACTATAAATGTAATTTAGGACCAACACAATTTTTAAGTTCTCAAAATCCAACATGGTCTACTATTGATACACCATATATAACTGAAGTAGGTCTTTACGATTCTAATAAAGAACTTATGATTATATCTAAGATACAGTCTCCTGAAAAGAGACAAGGTATACAACAGTATACTATAAAATTAGATTTTTAATATAATCATATGTCAAAACAAGAATTAAACAATACCCCTAAAGTCTTAGGGTTAGATATATCTACAAAAACTATTGGATGGGCGCTATTTGATGAAAATAGTCAAAAATTATTAGAGTTAACTCATTTCTCACCAGTTATAAAACCCAAACCTGAAGAAAAAATAAAAGAACTATTACTAAAAGTTGACGGGTTTAAAGAAAAAATAGAAGGTTATAAAGATTTAAATATTGTTAAAGTTGTGATTGAAGAACCATTACTTAATTCAAATAATATATGGACAGTAGGAACCTTATTACGATATAATTCAATGATATCAAGAGTTATTTATGAAGTTTTAGGTTTAGTACCGTGCTATATCTCAACTTATAATTCACGTAAATTTGCATGGCCTGAGTTAGTTAATGATAATGGAAAAGGTAAGAAAGTTTTATTTGGTGGTCTTCCTAAGACGATAGATAAGAAAGAAATAGTTTGGAAAAAAGTCGCAAATGCAGAACCACAGATTGTTTGGTTATATACGAGAAACAATACACTTAAGAAAGAATGTTTTGACCAAGCAGATGCATACACTTGTGTTCAGGGATATATGAAACAACAAGGTCTTTGGTAGTTGATTTTGTAAATACTTTATTATATATTTAGTCCTATATGGACAATCAAGACGATTTATTGGTAGTTGACTTATTAGTTAACATTTTTGGTAACTCACATTTACATAATGAAATGAGAGGTCAGATATCTTTTGACTGTCCGGTATGCTCACACGATATTAAAGGATTAGATAAAGGTGATGGTAAAGGTAACTTAGAGGTAAACTATTCACAACACGTTTATAAATGTTGGGCATGTTCTGAAACTCATGGAACACACGGACATTTAGGGAGATTAATTGATAAGTATGGTAATAAGAAAGATAAACAATTTTATACTTTAGTTAGACCTGATGAATTTGTTAGAGATAATAGACAATATAAACCCCTAAAATTACCAAAAGAATACCAAAGATTTGACGAGGTAAATCCTATTTATCCACCAAGAGCTCAAGCATATAATTATTTAAAACGAAGGGGAATTACCGATGATATTATTAAAAAATATGATATTGGTTTTGCAAACGGTGGTGAGTATTCTGGTAGAATAATTGTACCTTCATTTGATAATGATGAAATATTAAACTATTTTGTTGCTCGTAGTTGGAATAAATATTCTAAATTAAAATATAAAAACCCCGAAGCACCTAAAGAGTTATTAATCTTTAATGAGAGTAGAATAGATTGGAATAAAGATATATGGGTTGTTGAAGGAGTTTTTGATAGTTTTTTTGTTCCTAATTCCATACCTCTTTTGGGTAAGTTTTTATCTGAAAAATTATGGGAAACATTATATGAGAAGGCACAAGGTAGAATTATAATTTGTTTAGATTCTGATGCTTGGGAAGATGCTAAAGGGTTATACTATAAATTAAGTGGAGGAAAACTATACGGTAAGGTTGATATAATCAAGTTACCAGACAATAAAGATTTAGGTGACTTAAGAGGAGTTATACCTGATGGATGTTATATTAAATTAGAAAAATGATAGAAAAAATAGAAAAAGTTTCTAAAGATATTAGAGATATTATTGAAAATAAAAAAAAAGAATTACAATTGTCTTTTATTGAAGAGGACCACATTTACTTTATGAAAGATAAAGAAGGTGTTGTAAGAAATAATTTTCCTTCAGTATCTAAAGTTTTAAAGAAATTTTATGAACCATTTCCTGCTGAAGATATTGCATATAAAAAATCTAAAGGTGATAGGGTAGAAATGGAAAGACTATTAGATGAGTGGTCTGCAGCTGGTTCATATGCGACTAATATGGGTTCAAGAGCTCATTTTATATTAGAAAAGAAAACTATCGAGTTATATGGTTCATACAAAGAAGTCAGGGAGCCGTTTTTTGAATGTGACTTAGAACAAGAAATGAGAAGTAATTCAATGATTAAAGGAGGTGAAAAATTCTTAAAATTAATGAAAGAAAGAGGGGCATATTTATTAGACACTGAAATGGTTTTAGGTCATCCAGATTTAGGTTATACCGGACAACCTGATAAGGTTTGGTTAATAATGAATAAAGAAAAAACAGGTTTTGGGTTAGTTATTACAGATTGGAAAACAAATAAAGAAAAGAATTTTAAAAAAAATCATTGGACAAAACCCATGAAATTTCCATTTCAAGACCTTCCAGATAATGCTTTAGGTCACTATAAGTTACAATTACCTTTTTATGGTCGTTTAATATTAAAAATGTTAGAAGGGACTAAGTATGAAAACATTTCACTTTTAGGGTGTGTTATCGTATTATTAAAAGGTAATACTGATTTTGAAGAGTTTAAAGTACCATCATCAGTTATTAATAAAGTTATGAATTTAAATTTATCCGATTATGGAATATCTTAGTAAGTTTCCAAACATGTTTGATGAAACAGACATGGAAGTATGGAAAAAAAATAATATTAGAAAAGAATTTTTATCTTATGAGTGGGATATGATGGTACAAGAAATTGCTCCTGATATATTTGAATTTCCATTTTTTAAAAAAGAGTTTTGTGATAATTTTGTATCTGTATTAAAAACAATTAAGTGGGACCAAATTAATCGATGGGGAACTGCAGTCTATTCTACAAACCTTAAAGAATTTAAGATTAATAATGTAATGAATCATTTAATACATGAGTACATTTTTAGTATTATTCAAAAAGAATGGAAATTAGAAGGTAAAAAATGGAAATTAATACAACCTGATAATAATATTTTTAAATTAGAGCCGGAGCAAGAAATTAGAATGCATCATGATTACGTACACATTTCATTGTATTGTAAATTAGATGACTCAAGTAACGGAGGGGAATTAATATTTGATAAATATGGTAAAACTATATCACCAAAACAAGGTTATATTTATATGTATCCAGGTCAAATAACCCATAGATATGGGATAAAACGAGTAAAGGATAATGATAGATATTGTTTAATGACATACTGTATAAGTGATTAAAATTCCAAATTACATATTATTAATTTTAGGAATCATATTTTTCCTAATTGGAAGACAGAATGGCGAAATACTTCCGTCATTTATGTTTGGACTATGTTTTGGAATAATATTTTTAAATTATCAAATAGATAAAAAAAAACATAATGGAAAATAAACATAGTAATTATATTCATCCAGAATTATACACTTATTTTGATAATCCTGAGGAATGGGAAAATAGATTTTTAAAGCCCGAGTTAAAATCAAAAAATTGGGAATTATATGTTCATGAAGAACTTTTAAATATATATACTATACCCGCATTTACAGATGAATTTTGTGATTTTATAATAGAAGAGGCTGAATCGTGTAATTGTTGGACAGTGGATAGACATGAAAGTTACCCAACTACAGATATGGTTTTAAACACTATAGGGTTAGGTGAAATTTATCATGAAATATTAAAAAAATATATATGGCCATTAACTTCTAAAATATATAAATTAGAAGAAACTTCATGGTTAGATATGGTTAGTGAGAATTTTATCGCGAGATATCATCCATACGCGCAGTATCATCTTTCACTTCATCACGACGCTAGTCAAATTACTACAGTTATAACATTAAATGAAGATTTTGAAGGGGGAGGTACATACTTTCCAAATCAAAATTCTAAACTAAAAGGAAATAAAGGTGATATGTCTATACATCCAGGTCAAATAACACATTGGCATGGAGGTCTTCCTGTTGAGTCAGGACAAAGATATATTATAGTTTCTTTTTGTAGATTAAGAAGATAAGATATGGAGATAGGAAATAATAATCAAATGAGAGTAAACCCATTAGATTTACCTAATGTGGAGTGTGAGAAATGTGAAAATATTTTTTATGATAAAGTTACAATTATAAAAAAAGTTAGTAAATTACTAACAGGTTCAGCAACAGACGAATTAGTCCCAATGGAGACGTATGTTTGTACTGAATGTTCACATATTAATAAAGAATTTAATATATTAGGAAATGAAAAGTAGAGATTTTGTTATATGGATTGATGGGTTTATACAAGGTAAAAATATTTTAAGTGTTGATGATATTAGACATATTAAAAATAAAATTGAGGAAGTTAATTTAAGTGAAGATACTGAAATAATTATAAGAAGGGAGGAACCGCCAATCCAACCGATAATCATTCAAGAACCTAATCAAAATGATGATATAGATTTTCCTGGTAAACCACCTAATGTATATATGTAATATGGATAATAAAAACGAATTTTATTTTTGGGATGAAATGTGGAATGAAGAAATAAATAATAAAAAAAATGAGAAAAATACTACAAAAAATAGCTTGGAAGACAAATCAGTGGACGACAAAGATTAGTCTATTAAATATTTATTTAGGTGGAGACCATAACAAGTTTGGGTTTCAGATAATTAATATTGATAAAGGCTTTATATGGGGAGGTTCGTTATTTGAGATTACGTGGTTTTTCCCAACCGTAACACATGCTGGTGAGTTAACTATTGATATTTTATTTTTATTTGAAAAATGGGATAATTGGTGTATTGATATGGAGGATAGAGTTCTGTGGGGTTCGGGCCTTAGTAGGTGGGAAAAGATAAATAGATTCATTCACTCTAAATTCAAAAATATAAAATGAAATTATCAGATAATATTGGTGTTACTCCATTACTCAAGATATCAGAAAAAATATATGCTAAGTTAGAATTATTAAATCCGACTGGTTCAATAAAAGATAGACCAGCATCTTACATTATTAATACAGCAGAGAAACAAGGTATTCTAAAACGAGGAGATACAATATGTGAAGCAACTTCGGGAAATATGGGAGTTAGTTTTGCGTGGTTAGCAGCGGAAAGAGGTTATAAATGTGTTATCATTATGCCTAACAACATGTCAGTAGAACGTAAGAAAACTTTAGAACTTTATGGAGCGGAACTTATTGAGGTTGACGCTGGTGCTTTTGATGATGCAATATCTCTTAGAGATAAAATGTGTGAAGATAACGGATGGTTTAACTGTAACCAATTTAACAATCCTTTAAATGTAGAGTCACATAGAGAAGGTACTGCAGTAGAAATATTACATCAATGTAGAAATATCTGTATTGAGCCAAGTGCATTGATAAGTGGTACGGGTACTGGCGGGACTATAATGGGTGTTGGACCAATGTTAAATATGTATTACCCTAATATGGATATAGTGGCGGTAGAACCCTCAGAATCACCCGTTATGAGTGGTGGAGAACCCGGATTACACGGTATACAGGGAATAGGTGATGGGTCCAAATTTTTAGTTGATTTGACTGTTGTCGATAAAATTATTACTATTAGTACTGAGGACGCAAAATTAAGGGCTCGTAAATTAGCAAAAGAACAGGGTATATTTGTTGGTATTTCGGCGGGGTCCAATATATTAGCCGCTGAAAGATATGTTAAAAAATATAACCCTGATGGTCCAATAATAACATTCCTCTGTGATAGAGGAGATAGATATTTTAGTTGTTTATGATAAAAAAGATAGTACATTTTTCAGACCTACATTTAAGGTTATTTAAAGACCACGATTTATATAGACGTATTATAATTGATATGTTAAATAAATTTAAAGAAATTAAACCTGACCGTATTGTTTTTACAGGTGATTTAGTTCACAGTAAAAATCAAATGACCCCTGAACTTATTGAAATTGTTGCGTGGATACTTACTGAATGTAGTAAAATATCTAAGACTGTGTTAATACCTGGTAATCATGATTTCTTAAATAATAATCTTAACAGGTTAGATGCTTTAACACCAATTATTGATTCACTTAAAAATTCAGAAATTGTATATTATAGAGACCGAGGAATCTATGAAGATAAAAATGTAAGTTGGTGTGTCTATTCTCAATTTCAAGGTAATATACCTCCCGAAATATCTACAGCAAAAGGATATAAAGTAGGTTTATTTCATGACCCAATACAAGGTTTAGTTACTGATACAGGTTATGGATTTGGAGACCATGCTTATGATATAGAAAAATTTAAAGGTTTAGATATATTATTATGTGGTGATATTCATAAGAGACAAGTAATTAATATTCCTAATAATAAAAAGGCTTACATGGTTGGTTCTACCATTCAACAAAACTTTGGTGAAAGTATAAGTAAACATGGTTTTGGTACGTATGATTTAGAAACTGATAAATATACATTTGTTGATTTAGTAAACCCTAGACCTTTTTTATCTTTTAAAATAACCGACATTGAAGACTTAGAACATGGCAAAGAAGAGCTTACCAACTATTAATTTAACGAGTAAAGAACTTAAAGATATAAAATCTTTTTGTGATTTAAACAAACTGAATTTTGACAAGTTTATTAATTCATGTTTTAGTAAAGGATACCAAATTGAAAAATATGGGTTATTAACTACCGAAGATGGTCGTCAAGTTATTGTTGAAGAGAAAGAAGTAATTAAAGAAGTTCATATCGAAGTACCTGTTGAGGTTGAAAAAATAATTGAAAAAGAAATAATTGTTGAGGTACCTATAGAAGTCGAAAAGATAGTTGAAGTCGAAAAGATAGTTGAAGTCGAAAAGATAGTTGAGGTTGAGAAACCTGTAAAAGTTTTTGTAGACAAAGAAATATACATTACGGATAATGAACAAGTAAAAGGACTTACTAACAAAATTGAAGAATTAGAATTAAAACTCAAAGATAAACCTAAGGAAATCATCAAAGAAGTAATAATTGAAAAACCTATTGAAGTAATTAAGGAGGTTAAAATAGAAAATAAAGATAAGTTAATATTACTTCAAGAAACCATATCAAAAATGAAAGATGATATAAGAAAAAAAGACGAAATAATTTTACAAATTGAAAAAAATGTTGTAGAATTAGAAAAAGTAAAAGGACCTATTAAAGCTAAATTTATGGGTTCAACAAATTTAAACGATAATATATATAAGTAATGGAATTAGTAATTTGGTTAATAGCAGCATACGGAATGAGTCAGATATTAGTATATGGTTCAATTTTTAAAGGATTAAGAGATGGTTTACATAGATGGGGTGAAGATAGACTATCATTATTTAACTTCATGGGTGTATTTCTATCAGGATTAATATCCTGTATGATGTGTACTTCAACTTGGGTTGGTTTTTTGATGAGTTTTATTTGGTCACCATTTGTTAATATTTTAGATACGAATGTAGTGTTTGGGGTATTTTTTGATGGTATGTTAGCGTCAGGTGGTGTGTGGATAATTAATACTATTGTTGAGTGGTTTGAAGAAACTAAAGGTAATGAATGATGAAATAAAGGAAGTTAGGTATTACTTATTACCTAGTGATTGGAGAATGGTTTACAAAGTATTGGCTATTTTAGTAAGTTGGTATTTTAATAAATCATTACTTTGGTTAGTAATTCATTATTTATTTGGTTGGATATACTTAATTTACATACTTTTAATGGGTGGATTCTCTAATGGTGGTATTACAGATATAATTAATTTTTATTTTAATTAAAACCACTTATTTTTTTTAAAATAGTAAAACATACCAAAGATAGTTAGTATAGTTAGTGTTAAAAATACCCAAAATCCATGGTCACCTGTCAATAATGGTACGTCATCGAAGTTCATACCCCACATTCCAGTATAAAAAGACAATGGTAAAAAAATTGTTGACCATATAGTCAATAAGTTTAATTTATGATTCATTTTTTCAGTTTGGTCCTTATCAAAAGCGGTATCTAAATTATCCATTAAAGATAGTAAAGTATCAATATTAGTGTCTTTAGGATTTGACAACTTATATAGTAACATCTCTTTTTTAAGGCGGTATAAATCCATCTCATCAAAGTTAGGGTAATTACTCTCTAAACTAGATTCTAGTTCTTCGATTTGTTTTTTAAATAAATCTATTTTTTCCATATATCCATAATCCATAGTAAACTTTCAAGTCCATACATAATCCCTACAAACATTAATCCATAATGTGTGTAACCATTGTTGACTACTCCATTAAAATCTTGTATAATTGATGGTATAGTAGAAACAATAATTGATATTGAAAATAAAAGTTTTATTAGTTTATTGGAAAGTATTTTGGTTATTTGTTCTCTCATATTAATAAATACATAAATAATTAAAATTATGCCAAAAAGTAAAACAAGAGGTGGTGCTACTGCTCACCGCAAAAGAGTTCAAGCGAGAAATACTAAAATCGAAGGGATGAAGAAGAAAATGCAAGAACAGTATATGGAAGAAATGACTAAACGTATGGAAGAATATAAAAAGTCATTATCTGCTGAAACTGAAAATAATGAAGTTGTTTCAAGTGAACAACCCCTTAATATTAAATTGTAACATTAATAATGGATTTGTTTAATCCACCAAAAGAGTTAAATTATACTTATATGAGTCATACATTAGATGTTGATACTTTAGAAAATCCTTATATACAAGTTGTTTGGGAAGATACTCCAGATAATTTTACTCAGGAGAGACTAAAGAGAGTTAGGTCTTATTTTGAAAAAAAATATAAATCTAAGAATGTAAATGTGATAACGAAAGTTAAAACGGAAGATATGGATGTGCAATCCGTAGATGTTTCTATGAATATATTAGATGAAAATTTCCAAAAAGAGCTGATAAAAAAATATCTAATAACTAATGGGTATGAAAAAAGTTTGGATGAAGTATTAAATATTGATTTATTAGTTGAAGATAAAATCGCCACAGAAAAGGCAGATATAACACCATTCAAAAAGTGGTATATAAAAAATATTGAATTCTCTAATTTTCTATCATTTGGTGACAAACAAGTTTTAGATTTTGAAAAGGTAGAAGGTATTACTGCGGTAGAATCTAATCCACCTAACTTCGGTGGTAAAACAGTTTTAACTGTAGACCTTTTACTATTTTTATTCTTTAATACTACAACTAAGACTAATAAGGCTGAAGAAATATTTAATCGATTTAGAAATAAAGATAAAGTAGTAGTTAAAGGTGAAATACAGATTGATGGTGAGGATTATATTATAGTTAGAGAAGTTAATCGTAAGTTAAAAAGAAATAAAACCGATTATACTGTTAGTACTAGTTTAGAGTTCTTCAAAAAATTGTCTGATGGTAGTTTACAAAATTTTACAGGTGAACAAAGAAGGGAAACCGAAGAGTTTATAAAGAAATCTATAGGTACTATGGATGACTTCTTAATGACTATACTAACTACTTCTACTAATTTAGAGGAATTAATTGACTCTAAACCAACCGCCAGAGGACAAGTACTATCAAGATTTTTAGGTTTAGATTCACTTAAGTTGAAAGAAGATGTTGCTAAAGAAATTACTTCAAACTACAGTAAGGGAATGATTTCAAATATTTATAATATTGAATCACTAAAGGAGGAGATTGACATCGCGAAAATTGATATTGAACAAGAAAATTTAAATATTCAAAAGTATATTGATGAACTTAATGATGTTAATGGTCGTATTGAAAAAGGTCAGGGATATCGAGACGAGTTAATCAGAAAAAAACACATAGGGTTAGATGATGAGTTACTTAGAATTAATCCCGAATCAATGGAAAGTGAGATTAAAGAATATGGTTCAAAAATAGGTACAACTCTTAAAGAACTTACATCAATTAATGTTATTGAACCATCAAAATATTACCATGAAGACGAGCATGACCAAATAAAAGAAAGTTTATCGGATGAAAGAGTTAATATGGGTACCATGTCTTCAAAAAAAGAAGATATAATTGAAGAATTAAAAACTTTTGAAGGTGGATTAGAGTGTCAATATTGTGGTATAGTTTTAGCTCAATCTACTTACACAGATAAAAAGAAAGTGGAGTTAAAAAAATTAACTAAAGACTTAATTGGTGTTATTGATAGTGTTGATAGTTTGGTAGTCAAAGAAAAATCATTTGTTGAACTCAAAAGAGACTTTGACCAATATGAAAAAAATAAGTTAATTAAAGAAAAATTTGAAATTCAACTTGAAACTTTGGAACTTAAAAAAGGTGGGTTGGAAGATAAACTTAAAAGATTCAAAGAGGTACAGATAAAGTTAGAAGAAAACAAAAAAATTGATGAAACCATTCTTAAGGCGGATATGAGATTGGACGTTTTAACCGTTGAAAGAGATGGGATTAATACTAAGATAAGTGATTCAAAAAATAATATTAAAAATCGTAATTCTAAGATTGATGAAAATAATGATTTTATTATTAGAATAAAAAATGAAGAAAAGAAATTAAGATTATATAAAATTTACTTAGAATTATTTGGTAAAAAAGGTATTACTAAAATGATTATGAGGAGTATGACACCGGTAATTAATTCAGAATTACAAAGGTTATTAATTGACTCCGCTGAGTTTAAATTAGAGGTTAGAATATCTGAAAAAGATGAGGTTGAATTTTGGATGATAGATAATAATACTGGTATTGAAAAATTAATGAGTTCAGGTTCAGGTTACGAAAGGTCCATAGCGTCATTAGCCTTAAGGGCTGTTTTAAGTAAGGTTTGTTCCTTACCTAAACCAAACATCGTAGTATTTGACGAGGTATTTGGTAAAATATCTAATGAAAATTTAGAAATGGTATCACAGTTCTTTCAAAAAATTAAAGAGTATTTTGAGAAAATATTTGTGATAACTCATAATCCATTAGTTAGTCAATGGGCGGATAGTGTTGTAAAAATAAATAAAGATAATAATGTTTCAAAAGTAGAACAATGATAAGAATAATAGTTACAGGTGGAATGGGATTTATAGGTTCACATTTCGTAAATAAATTAAATAGTGAGATAAATAATTGTGAAATTACAGTTATTGATAAACTTACATACGCATCCAATCCTAATAATATTAATACTCAAGTTAAATTTATTAAAGAAGACATATGTAATTTAACTGAATTACCTAACTGTGATTATATAGTTCATTTTGCTGCGGAATCACACGTAGATAACTCAATCAAAGACGGTAGACCATTTGTAAGGACTAATGTTGAAGGTACGTTTAATATGGTTGAGTTGGCGCTAAAGGTTAAAGGTTTAAAGAAATTTATACATATTTCTACAGATGAAGTATATGGAGATATGATAGATTATGGTTTAGAGGTGTCCGCTGATGAAGAATTTTCATTGGTTGGGTCATCATACTATTCTGCAACTAAAGCTTCATCAGACTTAATAGTACAGTCAGCTGGAAGGACATTTGGTTTACCTTATGTGATTACTAGAACCTGTAATAACTTTGGGGAAAACCAACACTCCGAAAAGATGGTACCTAAGATAATTAAAATGATTAAAAATGATGAACCTATTCCGGTCTATGGTGATGGTGAACAAATTAGGGAGTGGATACATGCCGATGATAATGCTAAATCAATAATTAATATAATGTTATCAGATGAGGTTAATCAAGTTTTTAATATTGGTAGTGGTTATCGTATTACTAATAATCAATTAATTAAAATTGTATCAGAGATAGTTGGTAAAGACGTTAAGTTTGAATACGTAAAAGATAGGTTAGGTCATGATAGAAAATATGCGTTAGACATATCTAAGTATAATGATAAATTCGGGACTTTGGATTACATCGACCTCAAAGAGTGGTTGACAAAAATTATAGGGTAAAATGGAATGGGATAGATATTTTTTAAATATTGCAGAACAGGTAAAAGAAAAAAGTAAGGATAAAAGGACACATATTGGTGCAGTAATAGTCGGAAAAGATAATGAAATTGTATCAACAGGTTATAACTCTTTTCCTCGCGGTATCAATGATAATATTGAAGAAAGACAGGAACGTCCTGAAAAGTATTATTGGATTGAACACGCGGAAAGAAATGCAATATATAACGCGGCACGTATAGGTGTTAGTTTAAGAGAAAGTACAATGTACTTAACCTGTGGTATTCCATGTAGTGATTGTGCTAAAGGTATAATAAGTTCGGGGATTAAAAGAATACACTGTAAGATAAAAGACACCACTAGAAATAGAGAATATTGGGACGAACACGCAAAGAGAAGTTTACAAATGTTTAAAGAAAGTGGTGTTGAGGTAATTTTTTACAATGATAACGTTTAATTAAAATTTTTTTATTATCTTTGTACTCTAAAGATACACAAATGGAAAAAATAGATTTAAATAAAGAGATGGCTTGGGTTACTTTCCTTAATGATGGGTGGGAGACCGTATGGCATCCAGTAACAGACGTTTCTGGACAACAGTTAGAGTTTGATAGTGAAGATACGATGAACCATTGTAGAGAACAGTTTAATAAAGAAGATAATTGGGTTAGCTTTGGAATCGCACCTACTAGTCAGATGTTACATAAAAATTCAGTAAGGGACAACCTTTAATACCAAATAGAGATGAAAAATATAAAAACAATAATTGAGAAAATTGAAAGTGTTGATGTAGTATTAATTTTAGCCGCACTATTATATGTGACTTTCTTATGTTTTCAAATACCTAAAATGTTTTAAAGTATGAAAAGTATTATATTTGATTTAGACGGGACATTAGCTCTTATAGATGATAGACGAACACTATCAACTAAGGATAATGGTAAAATTGATTGGGACATATTTTTTGACCCTAATAATATAAATTTAGATAAACCAAACCATCCAGTTATAAAGGTTGCTCAGATGTTTAAAGATAACGGATTTAAGATTGTTATTCTTAGTGGAAGATTAAAGACTACTAAAGACGTAACTAAAAAATGGTTACAAAAATTTAATGTACCTTTTGACGTTATAAAGATGAGACCTGATAGTAACCAATTTAAGTTTATGCCTGATGATGATTTGAAACAAGGTTGGTTAGATACTTTATTCGCAAATAAAGAAGATGTATTTGCGGTCTTTGACGATAGGAATAAAGTGGTTGACATGTGGAGAAGTAATGGGTTAAACGTATTTCAAGTTGCGGAGGGAGATTTTTAAAAAATATTAATTTAAA
>Ga0181410_1000083_pt1 | contig 35775 bp, 48 predicted proteins | sample 33SPOviralmetaG_FD_130112 | JGI IMG/M metagenome (GOLD analysis project Ga0181410, IMG submission 130112) | Marine viral communities from the oligotrophic San Pedro Time Series (SPOT) site, San Pedro Channel, CA, USA - 33 SPOT_SRF_2012-06-20 | ecosystem: Environmental > Aquatic > Marine > Strait...
TGAACTAGCAACATAAGACATACCACCATTTGTAAAACCATAACCACCTGCATCAGCACCACTTAACACTCCACTATTAAAAGTAGTTCCGTTAAGATTTCCTGCAAGAAAAGAGGGTCTTACTGCTTGACCTATAATGTTTGCATTAGGTAAAACACCAGTAACCTTAGATGTAAGGTCTACTGCACTACTAGCTATCTTTGCTGTACTAACTGCACTATCAGCTAACTTTGCTGTGCTTACAGAACCATCAGGGGGAACTACAGTTTGCAAAGCCTTACCAGAAAATATGACGTAGATGTCATCTGATGCTGCAACTGTGTAACCTACAAAACTTAATGTAGTACCATTAGTTGTATAAGATGTTGTTGGTTCTTGTCTTACATTGTTGATGTACAATTCTACTTCATTAGCATTAGCTACAGGATGACTCAAGGTAACTGAAGCACCTGATGCTCCTGTTAAATCTTGTTTAATCATAGAAGAGTACGAGTTTGTAGATTGATTGCCTATGTATGGCATATGAACTCTCCTTAGTTACTAATAGCTTTTACTGTTGAAATCCAAGCATCTACTGATGAAGCAGTATCTGATTGTACCCAAAGTCTATCACCGTCTTGTACAACAATTTTTGCTCCACCATCTAATATCTGTAGAGCACCTCCACTTGCTATGGGTGCACCTTTGACTAGGTAATATGTATCATTTGGATTGTTACTTGGGTCATCATCTGCATCATCATTATATGTAGTTATAAACACATCTACGTTAATTGCAGTTGTTGCTCTGTTTGCACAATGAATACCTACTATGGTATCAAAGGTATCAAAGTCTGTTCCGTCAGGTGCATCTTGAGCAGAAGTTCCTACGTCTCTCATCTTATATCGTCTAAATAATTGTGACATTTCTATTTCCTTATAAAGCTATTGCCATTGCTATAGCCACACCTTTAGTTGCAAAAGAACTTGTGTCTGTAGCTTCTATGTTTGCCCAACTTGAGCCATTATAATATTTAAGTGTATTGGTACTTGTATTAAAGTATAAATCCCCTGCTTCTAATGCAGAGCCATCAGGGTCTTGTGTGGGGTCTGAAGGTGCTGCCCCATGATAAACATTAGAGAACTCAGTCTTAGAAGCTGCTGCTTGTTCTGCATAATACTTAGCTGAAAACAAACCACCTGCTACAGCTTCTGATGTAGTAAAACCAGTACCACCACCAACAGCCCATTGTTTAGATGAACCTAATGATTGTCCTGATTGTGTTCCTACAGCATATTCTTTAGCTGAGTATTCTGAGCCATTTGCTGTACCTGTAGTATATGAAGCCCATTCTTTAGCAGAACCTTTACCATTTGTTCTCATAGAATAAGTACTTGTACCACCAGTTGCCCAAGACTTAGCTGAATCATCAGTAGTACCAGTCACTTCTGAATCTGTTTCTGTAGCATAGTTTTGTGCTAGTGTTGCATTGGCTGAAGCATTTTGAATAGCAGTAATATTAGTTGCATTTAAATTAATGTTTGTTGCATTATCTTTTACTGCATTAATGTTTGTTAAATTATTGTTAACTGCATTAACACTTGTTTTATCAGCCTCAGATAACCATGTGGTTTCTAAATAATTCTTAGTTGCAACATCCTGTGCTGACGTTGGGTCAGCTACATTAGTTACTCTTAATGAGGTGGCATCAAACTGATTGTTAGAGTCAGAAACTGCAATAGAATCTTGGGCTATATCTATAGCTTCTTGAGCCATATTAAAGCCTTGGATACTATCGTTATCTAGGTCAGATTCCTTTAAGACAGAACCTGCAGCATAATCTACTATTCTTGCATCCTGACTAGTGCTTCTTCGTAAAACTATAGCAGCACCGTTAGCAGGTGGTGTGACAAAACTAATCGTACTAGCTGAAGGGAAACTGTAGTGGGTGGTAAGATTTAATACTGTTCCTGCCACCGTTACTACAACGTCTGAAGCAGCACGATAAGTAAATGGTATTGTGTAGTTTGTAAGTGTACCGTTTCCTGTGTACCTTTTGAGTGCGAAAGACATATTTTATTTCCTTAATACGTTAAATGGTAAATTAGATTTATCGTTACTTCCAGTTTCAGTCATAGCTTTATTAAATAAATCCTTTTGAAATCTTTGTTGTATTCCAGTTTCTTCAAGCATTAATCTTTGAAAAGCTAAATCTCTAAACTCGTTTATTATTTTCTTAGACTCTTTAACAGCAGCCCCTTTATTTTTAGGTGTCCCTATAGGTAATGACATTAGAGGTTTTAGTCCCCTTACAGGATTTAATTCTCTATAATATTTTACCCATCTACTGTATAAAGTTTCTTGTCCATCTTTTGTAGTTTGAGTACGTAAGTCAAATGGATAAGACTTATGTTTGTGGGGTATAGTAAAATGAGTATTAGTAGTTTGACCTAAACGATATAACCATTGTTCTACTTCAAGTTCATCCTTAGATAATCCTCTTTTTCTTTCTTCTTTAGTTATTAAATCAAAATAATAAAGCATTGCTCTAGGATTACTTACTTTTATTTCCCTTCCTAAAGCTGAATATCTTTTAGGAACTAACTCATCAGTTGGATTTATTCTATATCTAATAAATTGTTCTAAAGTAGCAGGGTCAGATAATACTGGGTCATTTTGCATAGACATTTTATACAAAGTATTAGGGTATAATGTCTGTACTTTTTGACCTATAAATTTAATTATCTGTTCAGAACCTTCAGGGTCTTGTAAATCTTCTACAAGTTTGTATATAGAATTTACACCTGAAGCTAAGTTAGCATCTTTAATAGACTGAGCAATAGAACCCACAGCTACTGATACAAAAGCCTGTAATTCATCATAAGCTGTTGCATCAATACGTTCTCCTTGTTCTGCTCTGTAAGCTAATACTTCTGCTCTTTCTAAAGCATTAACAATAATTTTTACAGGAGTAGAGAAAGGGTCAAAGTTACGATAGTTAAAGGAACTACCATCACTAAACAACATATTGTAAGGTTCTAATGTACCTGCATTTTCACCTTGTCTTCTTAACTTATAGTTACTATCTTTAGAACCAGTAATGTTTCCTGTAGAGTACATAGCAAACACAGAACCTGCAATAGCATAAGAAATCATTGCTTCGCCTTGTGCTTTGATTTGTCTCATCTGTCCGTTTTTACCTTTAAGGTCAGATATAAAGTTAGGTGATATTAAATTTAAACCTGCAGTTAACCTAAAGCCCTCTTCAAAAACCCTTACAGGTGTTCTAAAGAATAACTGTCCTGCAATTCTCATTACTGGATGTCTATTAATATAACCTTCATAACCTTTAGCTAACTGAGATAATGCTCCATTACCAGAGAAGTCTCTTTTAAAAAGAACATCTTGAACATAATCTCTACCTACTGTATCTGTAGCTTCAGTAAAAACACTATCACTTTTTGCAGCTTCTTTTTTTACAAATCTTTCTAACTTAGCAGGGTCTGTAATACCCCTTGATATACCTTGTTCATACAATATATCAAAGACAGATTCCTGTGGTTTATAAGCATTAGTTGTAGCTTTATCTACTTCTAGTTTTACAAAATCATCTAAAACTTTTCCTGTCTTACCTGATTTAGCACCTTCTTCTAAGGCTTGAGCAGTAGCATTACCTACAACATATCCTCTATAATGTATATTCTCAAAGAATCCATCTGTAGCTAACAATGCTCTTGGGAAAAATCTTAAAACACCACCACCATATTTTCTAGGTATAGTATTAAAGTTTTCTAAAAATCTCGCAGAGTCACCTGTTAACATTGACCTTTCATATTTCCAAGCAGCTTGTGCAGCTTTTAATGCAGTAGGAATCATTGATACCATTGCAGAATATTCAGCAGTCATTGTCCTAAAGGATGAAGAATTTAAGTCACCTCTTAATAAATTATTCATAAAAGGTTTGTATATCATTTTTGCAAATGAAGGTACGGTGTTTATAACTAAGGTAGCAGGAGAGAAAACAAAACTAATAATTACTTCATTTATAGCTTTTATAGGTTTGTTAAGTTGTCTATACAACCCTGAAATTAAACCTTCTCCCTCTAGTTCAGATTGCAATAAGATGTCTTTTTCTACTTCTAGTAATCTCTTTGTTTGTATGCTACTAGCTATATCACCTTTTTGATAATCCTTCTTTACCTTTAATTCAAGTTCTAATATCTTTCTCTTTTGTCCTACTAATCTTTTATTATTAGCGACTGATTTTAAGTAAGCATCGTGTGCTTTTTCTTTAGAACCATGAAGTTGTATTAAGCCTTGCCATTCACTATTAGTTAAAAGGTCTTTACTCCTAATACTAAATTCTTGCAAGCCTCTCATTCTTCTTCCGACATCTGTATTAAATACATCTACTATTTCATGTATGGGTACTAACACATTATCTACAAGGTCATTTACTTGTTGTTGTATATCTTGTTGAACCTTTGCATCTTTTGTAATAGATTGTACTTTCTTTAATTCATGTATAGCTTCTCCAACTTCATCAGCAGCTTGTGCAGCACTCATGTGTAAAGCATCTGCTTGAGGTTGGTTTAACTCTTGTTTAGATATAAGAGAAGCCACGTCTTCAGGAGTTCTTTTTTTAGCTACTCCACCTACAGTTTCAACCATTACATTAGTTATAGGTTTTATAATTCTTTTTAGTTCTTCTAAATTTTGCCTAAACCCTGCATCAATAGTTAACTCTTTACTTTGCTTACCCTTTTTAGTCTTTATAGTTTTAGTAAGAGATTCTTTAATTGCTATAGGTTTACCATCAGAAGTAACTTTTCTAACTTCATTAATTAATTTAGAAAGGGAATCATCTACTTGACCTGCAGTAGTAGTTTTATCAATACCGTTTGATGTAACGACTTCTTGAGTAACATCATCAGTTTTATCATTAACTAACTTATCAGCTTCTTTTTCTGCTACTTCTTTTAGTCCTTTAGAAGTTAATTTCTTAGATGCCATAGTGATACCAGTACCACCTATGAAACCAATAGTTGCTCCTATTGTTCCCATTTTAGCAGTTCTACCTAAATCAATATCTTCACCTGATACAGAAGTTTCTACAACTTGTCTGTTTACATCATCAACTGCTGTATATATACCAGACTCAACGGATGCAATCATGCCTCCCTTTGTTGATTGTTTTAGTAATTCTTTAAAAGTTGCTTTACTTGCTAACTTACCTGCCTGACTAATTCCAGTACCTATTCCAAATGTAGCTAAACCTAAGTAAGTTGTAGGGTCTAAAGCTACACCTTTAATAAATCTACCTGTACCTGCTAAAGATAAACCTAAGTCATCATAAGAGTCCATCATGTAAAGCATTGCTCTTTGTTGCTCTTCTTCAGCATTAGATATTCGAGCAGCATCAAGAGTCATTTTAGGGATGTTGTAATTAAACCACCCCATAAAATTAATACCGTACTCTGCAAGTTCTCTATCGTCACCCTGAAAGTCTTGACCATTATTCATCTTATACATAATACGAGAGGCTTGAACAAAGTCTTTATCCTCTATTAAATCCTCGTCATAAACAGAACCTTCAGTATCATTGTAAGTAGAAGTAAAAGTATTAGAAGTTGTCTCCTCTATGATTTCATTATAATTTTCATCATACCTAGGCATATCTACTCCTATGACTGTAATTCACTTAATTTTCTTTCTAAGGCTTTTTTACTAGATTCAGTAGTAACTTTATTTAACTTTGCTTTAATTGAGTTAATAAGAGTTTGTTTTGCAACCTCTTTATCTTTGTCATCTTTATCTTGTTTAGCTTTGTTATCTTTATCTTCCCATGCTTGTCTTGCTAGGTTTTGTTGTACTTTATTATTAAAGTTAGTCTCAAAGTTAGTCCATTGTTCTTCGGTAATTTCATCATTTGAGAATCTAGTTAACTGTCTGTCATACTCTTCATCAGTTATCCCAGACATATTTACCTTTTGAGGTACACCTTTTGAATCTGTTATAACTTCATAATTAGGGTTAGGTTTTTGATTTAATGGAGTTTCACTAACTTTTTCTTTAGTTTTTGCTTCAGCTTCTACTTTTTTAGATTTAGCTTTAGCTTGTACTTCATTAAATTTAGTTAACTCGTCACCTTCTAATGGAACATACTTTGAAATATTAAACACATCTTCAGGTTTAGTTCCTACAAATTTAGAAGGTTTACCATCATTGATATTTTCTTGACTAAAAGTTTCATTAGTTCCAAGAGGTTTTGTTTTCCCCCCTACTACGTAACCTTGAAATGGTTCATCCTTTAACTGATTTTGAACATCTGGATTTTTACTAAATGTTACAACTGCATTTTGGTAGTCGGTTGCAGCCTTTCTCATATTAGTAATCATTTCTTTTATATAAGAAGCACTAGGTCTTTTACCTTTATTTTCTTCTAGCCATTTTCCTACGTCTAATTTAAGAGACTCTTCCATTTCCTCTCTAACATTTTGTGAAAAATTAAGTCCAAGACCTTGCGACTGTAATATCTTCATAAATGTAGAATTAGTTTTCATATTATCTGATATAGATTTCAGTTGCCTATCTATAGCACTTTTTACTTCAGGATTATTTTTTATACCATAACCACCCATTAAAGTTTTCAAATTCTTAATTATAGTAGTTACTTCTTTAGATTTAATATTAGTCATAGAACTTATCTTTTCTCTAAGTTCTTTTTCAGTTGGGACATAATTCTCTTCAAAACCAAAAGATGTAAAGTCATTCAAGAAGGCTGACTCTTTTATTTTATTTTGTATATCCGTAGAATTATTTAGACTATCACCATCACTAACATAAGTTTCAGTTTCTCGTGCAGTTGTTATAAACTTTTTAATGGCTACTGAAACTCTATCATTTAACCCTTTATATTTTTCCATTATTTTTATTAAATCTTTAGGGTCTTTAGACAGCATGGCATCTAACACTTCAGATTTACCTGCAATTATCTTTTCGTCTTCATCCCTCTTCTTTAATGTTACTTGATACTCTGAATCTGTTCTTATTTCAGTTGATATACTTTCTCTGTAAGATTCAATAGTTTTTTTATTATCTTTATTTTTATATCTTTCTGGAATAGCATCTATTAATTCTAAATCATTAAATTTATCTGCCTGTCTTAGAATAGAACTAACAATAGTATCATTAAATTCTTTGTTACCTAAAGGTGTAAGTCTTTTGTCTTTCTTTTCAATGACACCATCAAAATATTCCTTAAATTTTTCTGCAGTTAGACTACCTATATTTTTTTGAATAAAAAGTTCTGTTTGTAAATCAAGATAATCAGCAGCTTTTCCTTTATCAATTATTGCTCTTTGATTTGCCCACGACTTATTCCAACCTTGTAATGTATCATCAAATGTTTTTAATGAACCTGATAAATAAAAGTCATTACCTTGGTTTTTATCTAAAATTTCTTTTCTTTTTTTTGCAACTTCGTCTGCTAATAACTCTTTATTTTCTGTAACAGATGCAGGTAAACTTTCTTTCCACTCTTTTAATTCATTAAGAGTGTTACGACTACCCATATATTCTGACATATACATAGCTGTAGATTCTGACATCTCAGGGTACAACTCACCTATTCTTACAGCATCAATAGTTTTGTTTTCTAAATCTTTTTTAATTCTTTCAGCATAAACAGACTTTTTAGTTTTAATAATTTCTTGTTGTTTTACCTCGTCATCATAGGCTTTCTTGTAGTTGTTTTCTGAAACAACTCCTAGTGATTTACTAAGTTCTAACAAAGTATTTGTTTTAGAAATTTGAGGTGCACCACTAAAAGTGTCTAAACCTCTTGATTTAGGGTTACTTGTAAAAGAACCGAATCCTCGTACTGGTGTTGTTTGTATTCTTTGTACCATTTAATTAACCTTATTAAGTTCTAATTTTCCAATTCTCAGCATCACCACTAAAATCAATTTGCCTGTTTAGACTTGAGCCTACTTCTAAAGCTGTGCCTAAGAAAGATGGGGTGTTTACTACTGGTAAAGCATTAAACCTGCTACTCATAGTTGAATAGGCTTTTGTCTTATCATCTTTTAATGCAGCAAATGTATTCTTAGTAGCTGTTAAATTTCTGGTTTTAGTTGAACCTTCTTGATAATCTATCTCACCTAAAATACTATCTATTGATATACCTGCTACTCCTGATTCACCTGCAGAAGCTATTTGTGTTGCTTTTTTGTTTCTAGCATCCATGAATATATCTTGTTCAGCTTGAGTTGTAGCTACTCGTTCTTCGTCTTCTCTATCAGCAATCATTTCCATTTGTCTGTCGTAAGATGCTTGAGCATCATTAGCCATACGATAGTTTTGTTCTGTTTGAGCATCAGCCTGTTGTTTAGCCCCCATGTATCCCATAACTGCTGTACCGACTGATAAAGCAATTTGAATAGTTGCAGGATTAATTGGACACATTCTTCTTCTCCTTAATAAATAAATAAAAATCTTCTCCACCTGCTCCATAAGTACGAGAAGTTTTAATATCAAACCCAGACCATTGTAGCCATCTCATGCCTTGTGCATTTTGGCAATGAACCATGTTGTATAAGACATCATATTTGTCTTGTATTTTATCAATCCAATCTTTGCAATAACGTAGAAAGGGTCTTGAGTAATCTTCTAAATCACTAGAAGCTAACATCCAAGGTACACCATATTCAGGTACTTCTACTGAGTCAGCTACACCAAACATAGCTATAACTTTAGATTCTTGTGTTTCAGATTTAGTTTCTAATATTGTGTAAACTTCAGCATTAGGTAATTCAAAAGATTGCATTAATGCTTTAAAAGGTGTTGACCCCATTGCTGTTACTTCTACAACATCAGGTTTTCTCAAACGTGGTGCAAGAACTAAAGCATCCATAGGGTCAGCTTGTACAATACTCACTATAGTTGTATCATCTATCATGTATGTATTCATCTATATCCTCTGTGAATGTATGGTATAGAAACCTTCCCACTCAGCAGATTGAAAAGAACATGGCAAATAACTATCTGAAGTTATCTTTACTGTTACTCTGTCATTCTTAGATTGAATTGGAAATCTGAATGTTCCATCAGAAATGTTTACGTCTTCAATAGTTGTTGATGGACTATTAATTACGTTACCACTAAATTCATATGTATTTGTACCTCTAGCTTCAGGTGTTACTTCTACTTTAAAGAAACCAGAGTCTTCGTAGTTAACTCTCATAGTTCTTAATTGTAATCTTCCTGATTGTACAGATTGTTTACCTTGGTTTTCTTTAACGTGTTGTTCTGAAAACTGGTACTCGAATGTATAAGGGATTCCTATAGTTACTGTAGCTGCAGAATAATCTCCTGTAGCAGCAACTGTAGATGTTGTAGGTCTGGTTACTGTTATATCAGTACCCTTCCTGCTTGACCATGCACCAGACTTTATTGCTTTGACTGTTCCGTCGTAGACGTATGGCAATGTCCAAGTTGTGATATTTGTTCCTGAATTGTAAGAACCTGAGACTGTAACTTTCCTGTCAACACGACTGCAGAAAGTAAGCCCAGAATCATTAGGATATTGAAGCTGTAATTTTTCAATGAATACTCCATCACTTCTACTTATTACTATAAATAAATCGTTCTCTAATATTGTTACATCAAGTACACTTGAGCCTGTGTGCATATGCCACTCAGACCAACTTGATACTAGCTTAGTTGTTCCTTGCCAATACCATTTGTATATGTATAACTTAGAACGGTCTTCACTTGATAGCCCTACTAATATATCTTCATTAGATGAGGAGGCTAATTTAACCACGTTTTTAGGTAAGTACTTAGGGCAATGGCTCGTGATTTCAGCAGCATCCACGATGACTGTATCACTCTCCACGTAATACTCACGAACAGACGTAAAGTCTCCTCGCTTAGACGTAAAATATAAGTAGTTCCCTGAAGCAACAGGCGAAACTTTTGTATCATTTTCAAACTCCGTACTAGGTACTATTGATATTGTTTTAGGTGTTAGTATTCCATTAGTCTCAATACTAAACTGTGTGTTGTCACTAAATAATGTTAGTGAATCATTAAAAGGAATTGCGTGTTTTAAGATAGATACTTTGGTGTGACTAACAGAAACATCTATAGGTGCATCATCTAAAACTGCAGTTACTGTTGTAGCAAAGAAATTAAAGAACTCGGCTGACTGACTAAAGATAATATTTTCATCTGATAATAAACCTAGTCTATTTTTATAGAAGAATATATTATTAATATTTCTACCTACAAAAGAAGGATTAGGATTAGAATCTAAATCACCTGCATCTCTATCAGCATATGTTTGTTTATCAAATGTAAATGAACCTGAAGTCAAAACTAAACTGTGAGGCATAGTAGTATTATCTAATTCATATATAATCCCAGGCTTTACAGTTTCTTCATAAGTATTAGCACTTAATGCTTTTACAAAGTAATTATCAAAGTTATTATTTTGGTCACCAAGTATTTCATATACATTACCTGTAGAAGCATTTGTAGGTAAATCAGCAAATTCTTGTACACTACTACTTACTGAACCAGATACTGTTGCAGTAGTCATGGCAACTGTCTTAGTTTTGTTAACAATAAAAGTAAAATCAGCTACTGTTACGAAAGCTAAATCTGTTTGTGGGTTATTACAATGTAAATAAGCTGTACCATTAGGTACGTTAACAGTTGCAGAATTACCTGCTAAATCAAAGGCTTGTATAGTGGCTGAACTGCTAGTTGCAGTAATAGCAATAATGTATTGATTAGCTTCATCACGATTAACAACGTGGATAGCTGCACCACTTACGGCTGAGTTTATAATTTTAGCAACGTGTTCTGTAGGTTGTCTTTTAATTAAGCCATCTATGATAGATGAAAAACCATTTACTTGACTTTCCCCCTGTGTAGTCTGTCGCAACGTAGATGGTTGCTGACTAACCCCATTTAAGAGATTAGGTAGTCCTGTACTAACGAGAGGCATATCATCACCTTATTGCTCTACGTGGTGCTCCACGAATTATTATTTTAGATACATCATAGTTATCAAGTAACATATTACTGTCTTCTGTCTGTGCTTCACATTGTTCAAAATAAACCATAGCTTCTGATTCATCTTTTTCTGTAAATCCACCTAAAGTATCTGAACCCATAAATCTACCTTGGAATCTTCTTGCAGACTTAACTGTAACGTATCTCTTAACGTGCTCTGGTAAATCATTAAACTCTAATAGTAGAACCATATCTACATAATATGTACCTTCAAATGTTGTGAAGGAAAATTTCTTACGGTCATATAATCTTGTACCTCTTTGAACAACATCAACATCACTAGTAGAACCAGAAGTGTCTATTTTCACACAGTTACTAGGTACATTTAATTGTCCATCTGTATCTGGCACAATAGGATATTCATATTCAGTATTACAATGAAGTCCTTGAGATTGTAAAGACCTAGAAGTTTCATCTAATATTGACTTAGCAATAGATACATCTACAAGTTGAGCATCATCTAAACTAGATACAGGAGACTCACCTATAGAAGCTAACATAATGTTAACTGCTTCAAGTTCTGTTGTTGGTGTAGTTGACATAATCAATCCTGTAAAAAAAAGCGAAAGCCAAATGAATGACTCTCGCTATGATTAAAATTAAGCAGTTTGAATTTGTACTGCAGCCTCTGGACGTAGTGCACCATGACCCATTGCATACTTTGCAACCATTAGTGTACCTTGTCTTCGGATGTCGTACTCTGATTCAACAGCTAAATCCATTAACTTAACTGTACCTACAGCAGAAGTATGAGCAATAATTGCAACTGTGTTAGATGCGTTAATTACCTGTGCTCCACCTGCACCACCTGCATCAACTCCAGTACCAGTTACGTTACCAGTTGGTAGATGAGGGGTCTTAATTAGGTTAATACCTGCTAACTGAGGGATTGTACCTTCAGCAATAGAACCTCTACCTGAGAAGTCTACATTAACAGCATTAGTAGCATTAGCTAATAGGTAATACTGTTCAGGTTTTAGATAACAGAATCTTCCTTCTGATGGTACATAACCGTCATCTAGTGCTTCAGCAGCATCAAAGATTGAAGTAATCAATGAAGCAGCAGATGTATTAGCATCTGAATCTGTAATAATTGTACCTGCTTCGTAACCTGAGTCACCTACGTTTGCAGTTCCTGCAGCAGCTTGAAGCATAGTTTGAAGAACGTGCTTATCCATTTGGAAAGCTAGTGCTCTACCCATCTCTGACGAATATACAGAACGAACATCATAATGGTTCTTAGCTTCTTGAATATTTGCAATGAAGTGGTTAGAGATTAGAAGGTCATTAATAGTAATAACTTTCTCTGCGTGATTTAGGGCTGTGCCTGTTATCTCATTTCCTGGGGTATGATATGCAGCAGAACTTCTACCCATAACTGGGAACTGTGCAGACTTACCTGATGCGATTGTACGTATCATGTGCTTGTCGGCTGTAACAGTAGTCTGCTCGAAAGAAGTTAATACTTCCCCAGAGAACTGTTTAAGAAACATAGCATCAGCAGTACCAGTATTATTAACTTTACCGATATCTGATATAGTTGCGTTTGACATATAAATGTCTCCTTATTGTAAAAAGTTGAAATAAAAGTGCGTTCCAACATTCCTACCGTACACATGAGTATCCTCGCAAGGGTCTAGTCTTTGGTTTGATGTTTTGAACTTATAGCTTCCTTGTTAGGAAGACTATGATAATTTGCTTCGTCCTAGCTTCTTCTCTACCGTTGCTCTAAAAGCAGGGTCTTTAGAATAAGCAGGATTTTTCATATCGGTTGTAACTTGTGCCCAACTTTGGTATGTGTCCACAGACTCTGAGGGTCTACCCCCAACCAAATTTGGTTCTACTCCGACCATATTTTTGTAACGTGCATTTAATGCTTCGACTGCTAGTTTAGCTTGAGCCATATCTCCTGAATTAACAGCAAGATTAAAAGCATCTTTCTCAGCTTGATTCATATTATCGGCTGCCCATTCTGTCATCTGTGTGTAGTTCTCTTCTCCACCTACAGTATTAAAAATGTCACCTTTAATATTATCAGTTAGTGATTGTTGTCCTTGTATATATGAATCTACAATATTTTTAGGTATACCTTTAGATTCAAGTTCAGCATATGTTTCAGCAGATAACTCTCCGTTCTCCATATACTCTTCACTCATAGCATCAAAATTTAAACCAACACTTTCGACAGCTTCTTTTGCTTCTTCTGTAGGTGTTGATTCAGTTTCTTCAACTGGTGTTTCTTCTTGTCTTGATTTAGTAAATTGCTTTTCCAGTTCTCCATAGGCTTTAGCCATATCTTCTGGAGACTTAAATTTTTCAGGTAACCACTCAGGACGTTCTTGTACTACCTCTTCTTCTGGTGCTTCGCTTCCTGTAATGTTACCTTCCATCTGTATTGTTTCTGTACTCATAAGGGTTTATTGCCTTTTTTAATTAAATTGCCATTGTCTTTAATATAAGTAACCCCTATTTCAGCTTTGTCTGTTCCCTGCCATTTAGGATAACTTTTCTCTTTAGGAGTTTCCTTTTTAGGTTCTAGTTCTTTTAGACTTTTTTCTGCCATTCTATTCCTCTACAGTTTCTTGTTGATTTTGTTGTAACTTTTCTTCATTACTACCTTTAACAATTTCTTTAGCTACAGATGGTGCTGCATCTTGCATAGTCTGCATCATCATTTGTTCTTGTTGTGCTTGTTGTTGCTGTTGCATTTCAGCTTGAAGTTGTTGTTCAGTCTTTATAAGACCAATAGTATCAATGCCATGACCAGTAGCTAGTCTTGCAACTAGGTCATTAAAGTTAATCATTTGTATTGCTTGTGGATTTGCTTGTGCTAATTGCATCAAATCCTGAACATAACCTCTTAACTTGTTAAGGTCATTTCCTCTACCTAATGCTTCTACCCCTGTAACAATAACAGGTGTAACTGAACCTTTAGGTAACTTAGGTATTTTCTTAGATGTAGACATCCTGTCCATTAATATATGAACAATAGGTAACTGCATCTCTTGAGACAGAATAGAATACACACCACCTAAAGCTGACTCTAATTCTTGAGCCATAAATCTTATCTCTTCGGCTGTAACTCTTTCTGCATCTCTTTGTATAGATGTATTTAATAAGAAAGCAAATGCTAATCTATCTTCAATTCTCTTAACTGTTTCTAAGACAACTCTCAAGTCACTACTTTTTTCAGTCTGTAGTACTTTAACATCATCAGGAGAACCAACTATAACTGCACCATTCTTAGCATTAGTTAGGTCACGTCTCTTTACAGATGCGTTTGGTCTAACTAAGAATACTAATTTAGATGAAGCTGCAGCAGCACTCACTATAGATTCCATTAAGCCTTCTAGTGACTTTAGGTCACCAAGGTATTCTTCAACGTAAGACCTTCCATAGTCTTCACCATCTAGGTGAACCATACGTAAGGCTCTCCAAGGTAATAGTTCTTTCTTATAAGTTCCTTCTGAATCAGGAACTACCATACCTTCTACTTCTTGGTATATATAGTATTCGTCTTCTTTAGTTCTAGTTACTTTAGTATAAATCTTTATATCTTTTTCAGATGTATAATCTATACCATCCATACCTTCAGGTAATACTTTAGGAGATACAGTTTCTTCTACTATAACTTCTAACAGTTCTCCGTTAGGGTCACGTTTACATACATAACTAGATAAAGGAAATACCCTTACTCCACCTTTTTTTGGTAGATGAAGTAACACATTACCTGATACTATAAGATGCTTTAATGCCTCAAAGACATGAACTCTCATGGCAGAGTTTTCTATCTCTCCCATAACCTCACGTTCTACACCTGCTAAACCTTGTTCTATTTGTGCTCTTAACTGTCCATCTTGGTCTAATTCCATTTTGGTTTTTGTGTCCATTGCCAAACGGAAGAAAGGAGAGTTAGGAGGAAATAAAAGTAATAGTAGTTTAGAAGCTAAATTATTGACACCTCTAGCACCTGTACTTTGGAAAGGTTGGTATAAGTCTGTAGCAGAACTGAAACCTTCAGGTGTTATAAGGGATGGTAATGTAAGTTCAGAACATTCTCTTGCTCTGTCTAAGTATATTTCCCTGTCCCCTGTAAATTTGTGATATCTTTGGGAGCATGAAATATTATTTATCATTATACTATCCTACGTTTAATCCTGCACCTGTTGCTGAACCCCCTGAACCAATACTCAAGTCTGTTCTTAAAGATGTCTTACCTTTTTTCTTAGACTTAGTAGTATTAGTAGACTTATTAACTTTACTAGCTTTATCAACTTGGTGTGGTGTTGAATCATAAATCTCTTGCTTAGTAGGCTCTTCTATTACTGGTGGTGGTGGGGGTGGTGGGGCAGGTCTTGACCTTGGCATACACATGAATCTTAATCCTCGTTCTGTTGTTCTTCCCTCTTTTGTAATTCTACAAGCCAATTAACTACTGACCTTTGTCCACCTTTAAACATGAGTTCTTCGATAGACATACCTAGTTCGGCAGATTTTTCTGGGAATACTTCATTTAATTTATCTACTAATTGGCTTCCAGTATAGGGTAAAGAATCTTCGTCTTGATTATTTAAAGCCATGATAGTCCTCTTTATGAGAGGGCATTAGGAACATTCCTTTTGCCCTGTGGTTGGGTCAATAAAACAAGCCTCTGCTTTAGGCTTATCTTCTTTAACTTCATTTAAGATACCATATCTTTTACCTGCAGCACGAAAGGTTGTTATACCTTTACATCCTAGTTCCCAAGCATTTGTATATAGTTTCTTAAAGTCTTCGTAAGTAACATCATCACCTACATTACAAGTCTTACTAACAGCACTATCAATATACTTAGATGTAATAGCTAGTACTTCTAAATGTTCTTGTGCACTAATTTCGTTAGCAGTTCTACTCTTAACACCTTGCGTGTAAGCATAGTCTTCTACTCGTTCTATCTGGTGTCCATCAAACTGTTGTATAGTTCTGTCATAGAACAATGAGTAAGGTGGTTCAATACCTGAACTCACGTTATCTGCAGTAAGAGAGATAGTTCCTGTTGGTGCAATAGAAGTTAGGTGAGAGTTTCTAATACCATTCTGTAATATCTTTTCTTTTACCCAATCAGGTAATGTCTGTATGTATTTACTTTTCATGTAATGGTATTGGTCATACAATGGGAAAGAACCTTTTTCTTTTGCAAGGTCTGCACTAGTTGCATAACAGTAGTCTCTTAATGTTGCCATTACTTTTTCTGTAAACTTATTAAAGCCTTCAGAAGCATATGGATAACCACACATCTCTGCAGCATTAGATAAGGCTGTAACTCCTAGTCCCATTCTTCTCTTGTTCTCAGCTTCTGTTCTTTGTTCTTTCAATGGGTATATAGTTCTATCGACTACGTTATCCATTGCTCTAACAACAGTAGCTATGTCACCTGTAAACAAACCAAAGTCAAACTTCTTGTCAGTTACATACTTAACTAAGTTAAATGAACCTAGAAGACAAGCACCGTATGGTGGCAATGGTTGTTCTCCACATGGATTAGTTGCAGCAATAGTTTCACAGTAATATAGATTGTTCATCTTGTTGATGGTATCTATAAATAAAACCCCAGGCTCTGCCCAATCCCATGTACTTCTCATTATCATATCCCACAAGGCAACAGGGTCTACTTCCTTGTAGACTTTACCTTCATAGGTTAGAGGAAAAGGTCGTTCTTCTTTTAGACATCTCATAAACTCATCTGTAACTCCAACAGAAATATTAAATCCTGTTAATGAAGTAGAGTCATGTTTAGCTGTGATGAATTGCTCAATGTCTGGATGGTCAATTCTAAGTACACCCATCTGTGCACCACGTCTGTGACCTGATGATGCGATAGTCTGACAGATAGAATCATAGATACCCATGAAAGACACAGAGCCTGATGCCCTTGAGTCCAAAGATTTTATAAGGTCACCTCTTGGACGTAGCTTAGAGAAGTCATAACCTATACCACCACCACGTCTCATAGTCTCAGATGCTTCGGTGGCTCGTGCCATTATAGATTCCATAGAATCATCAATAGTCCCAGACACAAAACAGTTAAATGCTGTAGTCTGTCTTGCAGCACCCATAGCATTTTGTACTCTACCTGCAGGAAGAAACCTCATGTTACGTAACGCATCTTTGAAATCTTCAAAGTGTGTAGGTGAATCTTTCAATGCACCTGCAATACGAACTACCTTACTATAAAAGTCTTCTCCTGTTTGTCTGTATTTTTGTGTGTCTATTTCTTCTGATAATGGTAGTGTCATTCCATAATGCTGATTAGGTATCATCCCTGTTCCTCTTCCTTCTTAATAATAAAATCTATGTACTGTCTTGCTTTCTTTAAATCAGTAATGCCATTCTTCATCTGCCAACGCATGATGTACTTAATGATGTTACCTTCACAAAACCCTAAGTCATTTTCCATAATGAAAGTTATAGGTTCTATCTTCCATTGACTGTAATGCTTGGGGTCTATTGGACTACTATCGTCTTCCTTTTCCATCTCTTCATTTATCCTTCTAACCATGTAGTTTGCATAAGACTCCATTAACTAGGACTCCACATATTAGGTACACCGTACTCGAAGTTATAATCTTCAAACCTTAGAATACGAGCAAGACGTGCTTGAGTTAACGCATCTTCTTTGGTGTGTCCTGCTTTGATGAAAGCATCTTCGACACTTGTCCAAGTAGGTACAGTAAGTATTGTTTTCGCTTTAACCTCGCCAACTCCTCGTAGTCCTGAGTAGCCATCTGTAGTGTCTCCTGTTAGTGTTTGGAATAAATGATTGTAGTCTGCTTCTTCTTTAGTAATGTTTAGTAACTCACCACTTCTCCATAACTTACATGGAATTGTTTTCAAGTCTTTGTCTTCAGATACAATAACTTTTTCACCTTCAATGAAACGGTCACCTGAAGTTGCCATGATTCCTAATACATCATCAGCTTCTAAACCATGCCACTCTTCAGTATCATAGTTTTCTTCTATCCATTCCTTTAAGGCTTTGTAACAAACAGGTTTACGTTTATCTTTACGGTTAGCTTTGTAAGTATCTAAGATGTCTTTCCTAAAGTTATCCTTGCCTGTGAAACAAAACACCAACTCATCTGCTGCTGTCTTCTCCATTAATATATCTATGTATTGTAGGATTAACTGTTTGGCTTCCTTGGCATCAGCCCATAAAGACCATACGTCATCACCCCAATTAACTTCCTTCTCTACAGTAGAAGAGTATTGGTAGATAACAATGTCTCCATCAATTAGCAACGTCCTTTTCATCCATTTTCTCCTTGAAAAGTTTAAGTGTGTCAGTTGAAAATAATTTAGATAAGTTAACTAAGTACATCTTGGATGCCCAGTTATCACCACCCTTAATAACTTTGTGGTAATCTAGTTTCTCTACAATATTTTTAAGCATTGGTGTTGAGAAAACTAATGTGCAATATACTTCGTCATCAATAGATAAGTTGTGAAACCAATAGTCTGCTTCAGTAACATTTATACCTGAAGGTTTACCATATGATTCAAACTCGATTGCGATGTTGCCTGACTTCTGCCAGATATTCTTTTCTGTTTTTACTTCAATCTTTTTTCCTTGAAGCATATCTTTGATTTTATCTTCAAAGACTTTTCCATAAGCTAGGTCAATATCAAACTTCTTACGGTTCTTCTTAGTGGGTGTTAGCCCAGTTGCTTCCAACTTTGAACTCTCCGTCAAGTTGGCATCTGATTCCAAAGTGCTCTCCTGCTCTTTGAATAGATTTAACTGCGATTCTTCCGACTTCATCTGAGTATCCTTTCTCAACTTCTACTTGGATTTCGTCATGTATCCATGCTACTTGTTGTGCCTGTTTACATAACCCTGTTTCCTTTAGGGCATGGTCAAATTCTATTAACCATTGTTTGCATATCAATGCACCTGCTGATTGCAGTAGGGTATTGAGTGCTGCATACTCTGCTCTTACTTTGATACGTCTGCCATCAAGCCCAATCAAATATCCTTTTGTTGATGCCTGTTGTACTTTCTGTATTAAAGTATTGAGAGCAGGAAGTGCCTTCAAGAATCTTGCTTTTAATTTTGCTCCTTCTTTAGCAGAGCCACCGACAATCTGTCCCAGTTTTGCTGCACCTCCACCGTATAAGAATCCATAAATAAATGTCTTGGCTTGGTTTCTTGTGGTAAGCCCTGCAGCTTTTTGATTCTCTGTGTGAATGTCCCCATGAACAACCTTCTCGGCATAGTCTCCTCCATCATATTTAGCTATGTAATGTGCCAAGCATCTAAGTTCCAAACCAGAAACATCAATGCCTACTAATTCTTTTCCTAAAGATGGAATGAAAAGTGAACGACACTCCTTACCATACGGTACACCGTTGGCAGGTACTTGGGCTACGTTTGGGTATGCATGGGTTGCACGTCCAGTTATAGCCCCATTTGTATTTACAGAGCCATGTATGCGTGAGTCTTTCTCTACCTTTAACCATGCTTGGTTACCATCTCCAAGTTGTCCTAACCTTTTAAGTAAGGTGTAGTATTCAACAAGAAGTTTTGCTTCAGGATAATCTAGGTGTGATAGAACTTCTTCATCCACCTTGGGTTTACCATCATTGGTAAAGTCTTTTGGTATCCATCCTCGAATAGTTTGTAAACGATTAGCAACATGGTCACGACTACTAGGGTTAAACTCTATGAGTTTTACTTTATGTGTAGGTACACCTTTCTCGTACCCAAACTTTTTTGAATTTACTTTCGGAGTAAAAGGTGTCTTAACTTCCCAATCAGGGAAGACGGTTCTGAGTTTAGTTTCGAGTTCATGTTTTCTGGCTGACAGTTCTGCATATAAAGAACCTGCAGCCTGTTTGTCAAAGGCAAATCCATAAGTCTCTTGCCTGTAAATAATTTCAGTAAGTTCATGCTCTAACTCCAAGGCTTGTTGCGAATAATTTTTTTCACTAATTCTATTCCATAACGTATGAGTAACATTACAATCTTGGATACAATAGTCCCACATCTCCTGACTGAATGTTTCCCATCCACCATCATAGTCATCTTTATAATCTCCAATCCTATGACCCCATGCTCGTAGACTATGAGAGCCTATAAGTTTGCTAGGGAAGTTTGTTCTTGTGAAGTCACCTTGCTTTATGTCTGCCCATATTAAACGTGTGCATACAAGTGTATCTCTTACAAGACCTTTAGGGTTAAACGTAGTCAGCTTCTTTAGTACAGGTATGTCATACTTAATAACATTGTGTCCTATAATTAACTCAGCATCTTCTAATCGTTTAACCCCTTCTTCCCAATTATCTACATAAGATATAATTTCATTTGTATCTATGTCCTTTAATATAAGACAATGGACTTTACTAACTGTATCTAACAGTCCATCTGTTTCTATATCGAATACATATCTCAAACTAAATCCTCCATGTTTGGTGGTTTATAATTCTTACCCTTCTGAACCTTACCCCAATCGTTTAGTTGAGGGATGCCATTGACTAACTTACTCATGTTAGATTGGTGTACTCTGTTGAAGGCTACTTGAACTGGAAGTCCAAAGGTAACTGCAAAGCCTGATACTACATACATCAAATCACATAGTTCTTTAAGAATGTTTTGTTTAGTTTCTTTGTTTATCTTTCCACTATTCTCTTTAAACTCAAAGATACTTTTCTCTACTTCATCTTGTAGTTCATTTAGTTCTTCTTTGATTAAGTTCATTCTTAGATATAAGGCTTTCGGATTGTAAGGTATGTCAATATCTTGACCCATACATTTTTGAAAATCCCTGACGTATGTTTCTCGTAGGTTCTCTGACATTTTCTTCCTTTCATTTCTTCAGCTATTATAAATACATGTCCTAACATTAGAACTCATCCTTCTCTTCATTAAACTCTAGTGTTGTCTCAGTCATTCTTCCTGTGTCTGGAGAATACTGAACGTGACAGGCAACTCCTGTATCACCACTAAACCTGTTCTTTAATACACGAACAGTAGTTAAGTTAGAGTCATCACCTTGTTGGTTTCTTTCAAGAGAGATAACCATGTCCGATAGTTGTGCAATAGCATGGCTACCTCTTAGCTGAGACAAAGATGTTTGTGCACCTTCTTCATGTCCTTTGTTTCCATCAGGACGTTTGAGGTGTGATACTAATATCAAACCAACACCTGTCTCTTGTACTAAGGTTCTTAACATAGTCATTGCATTGTCTATCAATCGTCTTTCATCACCATCCCCAAGACCAGAAACAACAATACTGAGATGGTCAAGAACAATCCAATCACATTCTGTTCCTTGTGATAGAAAACGTACTCGACTGAGGAGGTTATCAATAGAAGTGCTACCGTAACTATCGTAGAAAAATACCCTACCATTACCGATACAATTATTGTACGCATCAAGTAACTCAGACTCTTCGGTAGGAACATTACCAAGATGTAAAGGTTTGTTAAGGTGTAGCCCCATAAGTCCAAGAGCAGTTCTCTTAACGGTTTCTTCGAGCATAATAAAACCAACACGTTCTCCCATTTTGATAAGGTTGTAACCTATCTCTCTGACAAGAGCACTCTTACCTATACCTGAACCTGCAGTTATAGTTGTAAGTTCTGACTTACGTAAGCCATGTGTCTTCTCATTGAGTCCAACAAAAGGATAGTCAACAGAGACAACTACATCTTCTTTAGATACGTCACCCCATAGGTCTTCTCCACTTACAATACCATCAGGTCTAAATGTTTTAGCTGACCATATGGCATCTATAAGTTCTTTGATTCTACCTTCGACTAACATATCGTTAGCATCCTTGAGAGGTAGTTGTGCTATCTTAGCTTTCCCAGGCTTTAGTACAGATGCACAAGCATGAGCAGCCGATTGTCCTGAATCGTCCATGTCAAACATAAAGATGACACTCTCAAACTTCTCTAACCATTCGAGAGACTTTTGTACATCTCGCTTCGCACCTTGCGAACCATTCTTTATGGAGACAACTGCCCATTTATTTCCCTGTGCCTGACTAACACTCATGCAGTCTAGTTCACCTTCGGTAACGACAACCATCTTGCCACCGTCTCTCCACAGGTGTTGACCAAACAAGCCAACATCTTGTGATGAACCAATCCACTTAAATGTCTTATCAGAAAACCTCAACTTCTGTGCTACTATCTTATTGTTATACTTGTAGTTCGCTACCTGACATGGCTTACCCATGTGAGTCGTAACTCGGTAGTCAAATTTAATACAAGTATCTTTATTTATTGCACGTCTGTTGAGGCTTTTGATTTCACCTTCCGAGAATATTGTTTCTTGTTCTTTATTATCTGTTGCGAGTACTTTGTGGAAACCAAACTTCTCGCTACTAGATTCCGTTGCTTCCATTTCGTTTCCTTTTTCATAATGACCACACCCAAAGCAGTAACCATGTCCATCAGAGTAACGTGCCAAGTTATCCTTGGAGTCACATTTAGGACATGGTTCGTGCATAATAAAAATTACATCACTCGTTTGAGTACTCGTCATCTGACCTGTATTGTGCATACCATTCTCCTACATTAAATGTTGGACAATCTTTCTTAGATATGTCGTTGTGTCCAATGACCTTTGCGTTAGGGTATCTGTTTGTCAGAGTGTCAATGACTGCTCCGAAAGATTCCCATTGCTCTTCTGTGAAATTGTTTTCAGATGACTGACCATCTTCAGACAGTCCACCTATTAAGCAGACAGAAACAGAACCAGAGTTGTAACCACTTGCGTGTGCTCCTACTTCTTCTATATGTCTACCTTCTTCTATCTCTCCGTTACGTCTAATAACAAAGTGATAACCTATCTTTAACCAACCACGTTCCCTGTGCCATCTGTCTATATCAGCAGCACTTGTATCCATGCTTGGTTTAGTTGCAGCACAATGCACAACTATAAAGTTAGTCTTAGTTCTTTTATTCATATTCCTAATACCTTAATTGCCTTCATCCTAGAAGGGGTTTGGTTTTCATTTATCCATTCGCTAGGGATACTTCTATCTGCATAGTCGAATCCATACTTGATACACCACATTGCATAGGTAGTCTTAGACTTAGTACCTAATCTTTTTTTGGAATTACTAAACACAAATCTAATATCAATCTTAGGGTGTTGTTCCTTTATGAGTTTATGTTTAGTTCTATCTGAACTAAGGAACTGTCCTTTTGTTTCTACTATGATTCCATTCGGTAATACAAAATCTGGTTTGTATCTTGAGGTAGGTTTGTTGTAAGTGACCCAACCTTTAGGTTCATAACTAAACTTGATACCTAATGCGTTGAGTTCACTTGCAACTTTTTCTTCGAGTCCACTACGATAACCTTTAGCCCTAGCGATTTTACTAAAAGTCCTCTTGTGCATCTGCAGTATCGAACCCACTTTGACTTGCCTCTGACGAGGCTTCATAACCTTCGGTTGCTTCAAAACCGTAGCTGTTTGCATTACCACCACCCTTTACTAATTCAATTATCTGTACTGCTTTTAGTCTCAGGCTTACACCTGCACCAACAGCACCGACATAGTAAGGAGCAAGGTCAGCACTAATCTTAATCTTAGAACCACCCCAGATGTCATCTACATCCCTGAGTAAAGTTCCTTTAGCATCAAAAAGTTTTGGAGAGATACGTACAGTCTTACCATCTTTAGTTTGTATCTGTGCTTTAGACTTAAACTTAAACAAGATGTTACCTGTCTCCTGTTCATCCCCATCTACTTCATTGTAGTAAGGTGGGTCTTGTAACTTAATCTTCTTACCTTCAGGTGCTAGGGCTTTTGCTTTTTCCATAGCTTCATCTATCTTCTTGATGAGAGGTTCAGCTTCACTACTATGTAGCGAAAGGCTAACCTTGTATTCACCTAACGCATTAAACTTTGTGTCAGGATTAATCAACCAAGGATAGATTGCTCTACCTGCAGGTGTGACTATATTTTCGTATTGTATTTTATTCATTATTAACCTCTTAATAGTTTCATTGGTCTAAGTGAGTGGGTATTAATTATGCAAAGAAAAAGGAACTCTCAAGCACGTGGTCTAAAACAAGATTACCTTTAGTTGGTATTGGTTCTATCTCTTTGTGTCTGTGTTCAGGTAGAACTTCTAAAAGATAATTCCTAAACTCTTCTAGTACATCCATCTGTGAATACATCTCAACAAATGCAGTACGTAATGCACCCCACATTTCTTCAGCATCTGCAGCATGAGTACCATAGCTATCATGTACCATTGCAAAAGAATGTATGTCTAACTGCTTGGCAACATGAAGAGTAATCATCAGGTGACTAGCATCAATACTATGTACAAAGTTAGGAGAGATACCATTAGCCTGTCGGTTCTTATCTAACTTACCTGTCTGTGCATACACTCTAGGTTTAAATACTTTGCCAAGTAACTTGGTTTGTATCTGACTAGACTTAACTTCTTGGTATGCCTGTAGCACAGGAAGATTACATGGTGTGTCCCACCTGATAGGTAGTCCTTCTGAAGATGCAACCCTTGCTGCTTTTTGTAACCATGCCATAGCATCAGTTGCTGCATGAACAACCTCAGATATAGATTGCCATATCAACTTGGACAAGAAGGTTGCTGCTTTAAATACATCCTCACCGAATGGATGTGAGATACCTTTGTCACGTTGCTCAACAATATAATCCATTACAAAATCTGTAAAAGAATATTGCTTACCACCATAAGGCAACACCATACATGGACGTTTGCAACAAGACCTAGATACACCATACTCAATCCACTTCTGTGCTAAATCATCTGGCATTTCTTTTAGCTTATGTGTAACTGTATCAGCTACCTTCTGATAGATGTCTTGTGGGTCATCCATTGGTACAAGATTAACTTCTTTACCTGTAGTCTCTGACCTTAACATTGCTGCAAAATGTTGGAGTCCATTACAACTACCATCAGCACAGACAGGAAGACTAGACTCAAAGTTCTCAGGGTCAGCAACAAGACCTTCCCATTCTTTACAGAAAGCTAAGAACTGAAAAGGTTTATCAGATTCTTTAGCCCACCATAGGTCAGCCAATGGGTCTTTGGCACAGGATAGTATTCTCTCTTGGTTATCTTGCACCCAATCAATACGTTCTTGCAAAGATGATTTATCATAACCAAACATATTTGCCCCATGTATAGCTAAGTGACAAGCCCCTTGCTCATTTAATTTTTTTGCCTCAGAAAAAAGCAGTAGTCCTTTGGCAAAGTCTGTGCCCTGTGGGTTCAGATAGTTTGGTACTGCATAGATACGTCCTCTAAAATCTAACTGATACACCATGTAGATAGCCTTCTCATCTTTGAACTTGTCAGCTATCTGTATTGTCTTCCTTAACAAGAGTCTCTTTGATGCCATACGATTGTTCTCTGTATGTATGATGACTGCATTTCTTTTCCAATTAATCTTAGCTTGTTTATTGGTAGCAATATCATGTGGCTTGTTAGGAATTTCTGCGTTCTCTGATGGTGGTAAGCTAGGTAAAGCTATGCCACTATCCCATATGTCCTTCAGTACCTGTAAGACAAACTGATTGACCTTGAACCCTGTCTGTTGCATGGCATTAACTGCTCCATACACCATAGGCATATCGAAGTGCTTGAGTTCTTGTAGGTAGTTCTTGTTCTCAGTCTTAACAAGAGGTATCTGACGAACATGATGAGTGTGATAACCACCATCCGTAGGTGTAGTCCAATCTTTAGGTGGAACAACACAAGGATAAAACTCAGGTCTGAGTATCTCTTGGAAAGCACTAAGGTCTTTGATTATCTTTAGTGTAGTCTCTGATGCCAACAAGAGTTGTCTTCTCTTGCCACCCTTCATCATACTCTTCAGTTCTAACAGACCTGTATTGACTATAGTTAAATCAAGTAAGGCATTACCCACCAATAGTTTCTCTCTCTGTGTCCATGATGACCACTCTTGACCATCTCTTCTTGATGACTCAATTAACTTACGTCTCTTATAAGTATAGCCTGATGACCTCTTGTCTAGGTCTTTCTTGACTACCTTATACAGACGAGGATTGTTTTCCTCAAAGGTTCTTATCCTTAACTCATCTTCAATAGCCATACCTAAAGCTACTGCAGAACTACTATAGTCTCTCTTCCTAGTTATCTGTGATAGTGCCACCCTCAAGGTGATGACTGCTATGACTGATGGCTCTAGGTCATTCAACAAGACTGCTGATGTAGCTGACTTACCTGACCTACCCTTCATAGAAGATTCTATATGCTCATTGATAGCTTCTTCTACCTTTAAGACTGTCTGTCTCAAGAGGTATTGACCATAGGTAGTTGTAGATTCTTGGGCTTTCTCTGCTTTTTGTAGGTTATTCTTGTGGAATCTGTGGATTCCTTCTTCTCGCATTTCACGTTCTAACGATACTTGTCGTGTGTCCATACTGAACTCTCCATAAAAGTTGTCTACTATTGTCTATAAAACCTAACGTAAACAGGATTAAGATGCCCCTGAGAAGTCAGGGGACTTGTTAACTTTATGAAGTATTTGAATTACTTAGAAGGTGTGCCCAGAGACGGACTCGAACCGTCATGGCATTTCTGCCGAGGGATTTTAAGTCGAGTGACTTAGGATTACCAATCTATAATTCAGATACTTACACATATCAGCCTGTCATATTGTCCATAAATTTGTCATCAGACTCTAACACTCTACTCGCATCTAAAAGATTTTGCGTATCTAGGTGTGCATATCTTAGAGTCATGTGTATAGACTTATGACCAAGCCATTGTTGTACAACTTGCAGTTGTATTCCTCGCTGAACAAGACGAGATGCACAGGTGTGACGTAAGCTATGTAAGACAAACTCTTTGTCATCTTGTAAACCCATGTCATCACGTAACCATTCCCATACACGTCTTATCTTGTCTTCTGTAAGATTAAATATAGGTTTGTTTTTTAGTCTGCCTTCTGTGTCAATACGAGTCTGTAATATATTCTTGACTCGTCTTGTCAACGGAACAGTACGAGGATGTCCGTTCTTAGTTTCCCAAACAGAAAGAGTTCCTTTGTCTAGGTCAACATCACGACAGGACAAACGTAAGCCCTCTCCTCTACGTAAACCTGTGTCCAACAGGAACAAGAAAAAATCTCTGCAGTCTGTTTCATTTTTTTCAGTTAACCTCTGAACAAGATAGGCTTCTTCTTCTTGGATTAAATATCTTAGTCTACCATTCTTAGTTGGTATCCAATCAAGTTTAGGTTTCCTATCTAACCACCCTCTGTCTACTGCTAGATTTAGTGACTTAGATATACAAGCACTAATCTTGTTGAGTGATGATGCTGATGCACCATTCTTTTTGAAGTGTTGGATAACGTCATCAATCAGAGTGGCACTTATGTCTGCAATAGGAACATGACGTCCCATGACATCAAGTATTTTATCTTGTCTACGTATCTGAGTTAGACCCCAATCAGAGTCTGACCAATACTTATCTGCAGTTTTACGGAACAAGATTTCTGATGTCATACCTAAGACACAGTTTGCCTCTGGTAAAGGTAACCCATCTTCAATACATTTCATACAATGCTTCTCAAGTTTGACTGCATCATTCCTAGAGGAACATGACTTGCGAAACACGACACCCTTTTTACGAATGTCTACTTGCCAAGCATTTGCTATTTTTCTAATTGGCATATGATTCTCCTGTGGTTTGAGGTGCGTATAGTAATTTAAAATAAAGGGTCAAACAAGATACCTTTTTGCATTAATTTATGATAATGATTTGCTTGTGATTTGTAGAACTCTGCTCGTTGGGAGTTCTCGTCCCATTCAAAGTCATACTGAAGTTGACGTAGCTTTTTATATTCGCTTACTACGTCAACAAGATGTGTGTTTGTTGGTATTGGGTCAATGTACAAGTATCTTCTCCTCTCTAACTCTGTAATAGTCTTCTTCATTAGTATATATATCGTCATACTCATTAATATTACAAGAGTAGATAGCACAGTTAGTTATATTAGTAACATCATCAGTCCATACGTTTACATCATAAGGCATATTCTCGTACCAAAATGAGTGCCAAGTATCACCAATGTCATCATTATGTATTGCCTCAGTTAATACTTTATCAACATAATAGTCAGCAATAGATTTAAAATGGTCATCTGTTTTATATTTGATTTCAATCAGGTTCATCATCAGTCCTTTCTATAGGTAAATAAACGTCAACATGAGAGTTACAATTAGGGTTAGGACAAGAGAGGTTAGTGACTATACCTTCGTATGCATAGCCATCCTCCTCGCTTATATCATGGTCACCACCCCATATTAATTCAGTATTACAATGCCAACAGTTCATTAGTTTCCTTTCTGTTGCTATATCTTTTGATAATACCAACAAATTTAATACCATGTTCTTTACGTTCAGAAATATCATAAATAATAACGTCACATTCTTTATGAATATATCTTTTTAAGTGAGCATAAACTTCATCAAGTGTTTCAAAACCTTTATGCCAATAAGTTTTACCATCCCAAGTATCAATGGAACATGAGTTATATTTTATTTTTTTATCCATGTTTATTCTCCCCATATAAGGTTTGATGTTGGTTGTTTCTCTAGGCAACTAGGACATGAAACACTATCGTCATTTAAACCAAACATTTCACCTTGAAAAAAACTATTTTCATCTTCGTAATATTCTATGTGGTCACAGTAATCACATTGCATCTGTTCCATTATTTATTCCTTCCCAAATACTAATTTCCAAGTTTCTTCAATCTCATCATCAAGATTACCTTCTTCAATAAAATCTAGTTGGTCTTTGACGTATTGCATACGACATTGTTCAAGTGTCCAAAAGTCTGTTGCTACTTCTTCAAAAAACAATACAGGTTGAAGTTCTTCCTTGCTCATATTTAATGCTTGGTAATATAAAATATTAACCAATGCTTTTTTATATCGTGTTTCTACTTCCATTGTTTACCTCCTTATGAGTTTTTTCATTTTTAGCATTTTCTTCGTTCTCAATATCAGATAACCATTCATCCCATAACTCAGCCAATTCATTTGGCATATCGTTCATTAAGAGTTCCATTTTAGGATTATCATTCCATTCAACAAAAATCTTTGTACTTACAATTGATTTTCTATATCTATTCATTGTTTACTCCACTTCAATACCAATTTGGTCTACGTCATTTATAGTTAACTTAATAGTATCTCCAACTTTGATGTACTTCTTCCACATAGGAAAAGCTATACGTCTATCTTTTCTACCCTTAGTCCTAAATAGTTTAAGAGTGCAATCATCTTCGTATATACCTCTAATCATGTAGTAAGCACCATAAGTATTGAATGGTTCTTCACCAAAGTAATGCTCAAAGAAACCCATGACAGACTTGTTAGCATCTATACAAGACTTGTCATACATTGTTTGTGTTACAGTAATCATTTAGTCCTCCCACCTATCTACACCACAAATTTCAACATCATGGTTTGGATTATTTTTTTTGACTATCTCTAAAATGTCATCTGCCATTCTACTCAAGTCAACAAAAAGTCTTTTAGTGCCATCATTAGCTTCTTCATACTCATCTTCTTGCATCTCATCAACATACTTGTCAATATCTATTTTCATTTAGTCCTCCATTAAAGTTAATACTTGTAGACACATGGAAAAACTATGAAGAAAAGCCATGTGTCTACAAATACAAACTTACATATAGGAAGTGCTATATAAAATTACAAGAGGGAACAAGAAAAAAAATTTATCGAGGGAACAAGAAGGGAACAAGATGCAAAATATGTTGAATTTTTGGGAAATTTTAGAATATAGATTATTAACTTGTTAAATAAAATTCTCGAGCTGAGTTTTTTTAATTAATTTTAGGCAATAAAAAAGGGCTAAAGAAATAATCTCTAGCCCTTAATTTGTTAACTTTGACAGAAAAAAGTAGATAACCAACTATTTAACTCTTTTTCTGTAACATTATAATTATTATTTAAGTCAGTATCTTGAAATAATAACCATAAAATCATCTCATTAGACATTTAAACCACCTTTAATTATTTAAGTCAGTAAGAATGTAAACACCTTGTTTAATTTTCTTTTCTGTTTCTGGCTTATTCTCATTTAAAAATATATTTCTATATTTTCCTGTGGTTCTTGAATAATCCCAACTGTCATTATCAAGGTAAATTTTACCTTTGACCCTTTGAGCAATTATTGTGCTGTAACTTTGGAAATATTCAACGTCGTTACTAACTGTAATAATAAATTGATTAGCAACTTTGTTACCCTTTGAACTTCTCATATTTGAAACTTTCATTTTATAGCCTTTCATAAGTTAAAATTAAATATTCAAGGTTTTAGAAGGTTAGACGACTTGAAGCCGTCCAAACCCTTTTAAAATGTATTTAAGCTATGATTAGAATAAACCCAATAAAGCTAATTAATAATATAGTTTCTAATAATGCTCTAATAATCATATTAAAACCTACTATCAACAAAACGATTTAAACCCCTTTTATTAAGAATGTATTCAAAAGCTATATCATAGCCTTTATTACCAAATACACTTTTAACAATGTTACAAATCTGCTCAGTACTAAAGCCATCATCAATTTTTTTGGCTTCTCTGATTAAATCATCAACATAAGTTTTAACGTCAATGATTTCATTTGCTCCATCTTGGATTTTATTTGCTCTTTCATTTATCATTATATTAACCCTTCATTATCACTCAAAATATCAAAATGTTTTTTATTAGCAAAAACTTTAAGATTTTTATCAAGTGCCATTGTTGGTTTAGAAGGGCAAAAAGTCCTATTTCCTGCATTAGCTAGAAAATAATATTTGGATTTATAGCCATAATGGAAACCTAGTGATTGTTTACCTCGACTAAATCCAAACCTTTTTGTTTGTTGTCTTCTTGTTTTTGGTTTAGTCCATTTATCTAATAGACGATAACCAACACCAACAAAAGGCATTTTAGGATGTAAAGTTAATATTTGAAGAAATGATATTTTATTATTGTTTTCCATAGTTTTAGACTTTCTAAAATACTTAACATTATTGTTAAGCAAGGTTATTGCTAACCTTCTAAAACCTTGAATAAATCACCAACAATGAGAAACAGACAGACTTTTAATTTAATCTGATAATTTTAAGATAATCATTAATAAGTAAATTACAAGTATTAAATGTAATAAAGTTTTCTTTAAGTTTATTAATTAGAAAAAAATAAAAGATAACCATTAATAATAGTAATTGGCTATTTAATCCCATGATAAAGCAATCATTCCTTAATATTTAATGGAATAATAAACAATTTATTTAGACAATCTTAAAGGATGCCTTCTTTTTTTAAGGATTTTTTAAGGATGGTATGGGGTAAATTGGCAGCAGGACACTCGTATAAGCCCCTCAGATTTTTTTAGTAAAACTAAAGGCTCATTTCTAGCCTCATCTAAAGTAATACCTAAAGTAATACTTAAAGAAATGACATATCCCTATTACCTATATACTACCTATATAGTGGACTATAGTTATACTATAGTGGGGTTTACCCCCCTATCTATGTGAGGGGGTATTAATTGTTATGGTCTATCTCTACCTTCATACAGGTTAGTCCAGTTGTCTGTATTACCTTTCTTACCCATAGCTGCTTCCATGAATCTGTCTAACTCTTCTTCTAACAGTTCGTTCTTATGGTCTTGTACAGCCATGTCTATGTCTCTATCCATAGTTTCAATCCAGTAAGCTACAGCTATACTTAAAGCATCTAACCTATCGTCATGTATAAGTGCACCTCTGTCACGTGTAAGTCTGGTAAGTTGATAGAAAAGTTTATACTTTAGTTCTGTCTCAGAGTTGTAGTCATCAAGTATTACCCTCTCATCTACTACAAGCCTGTGTTGATTGAGCATAGGTTCTAATGTATCAATGATACGTTTCTCTTTTTGAACATTGTGTCTAACTTCTTCTATACTTACAGGATGCTTCTTAGCTAAAACAGGCTTTAATAATTGCGTAAACATTCCGTCTCCGAAGTTGCTTTCTACAATTATTTTGTTGACGTTCTGCGACTTGGCTACGTGAGTCAAGACTGCCAGAGAATCCTCTTGATAACCATTCTTCGTCCCACCACAGGCTGTCAGATATAGTTGACCTTTCATCATCTTGACTACTGCGTAAGCTGTTTCGTCCTTTCCTCGTCCTGCAGGGTCTATGCTCATCACACTTCCGTCCCAGACAGCAGTCTCTGGGGATATCGTCATAGGATTGCACCAATAGTCTCCTTTTAATCCAATGTTAGGTAAATGCTTACATCCATCTAGTTGTTCTTTGCCTGATGCCCATTGTAGTTTTACTGGGGCTTCAGACCATGTAGAACAGCCAGACATAACCATAAGGTCATTTAGCTTTAGAGGATACTTATTGGCATCAGAGAGGCTTACATCAAGCATAAACTGTAATGCAAATCCTGACTTACCATAAGATGCTTCTCGTTCTAGTAGGTCATCATCATCAAATCTTAATGGGTCTGTAGGTTTTCCTTCGTGTCCTTCTTTATCAGCAATGACAGGTGCTAGTTTTCTACCCATAGCTACCTTTAGTCGGTCATCAGGAAACCTAGAAGTCCATATTCTAGTTTTATATCCACGTTCATCTAGTAAGTTATAGATGGACATTTCTGTTTGTGGTGTACCTAAGAACACAATACGTCCTTTAGGTTTTATAATAGCTTCAAATTCTTTAATAGTTTCTGCTAACTTGTCTCTCATCATTTGTGTCATAGAGTTGTTAGCTGACTCAACGTCATCTGCAATAATTAAATCAGCACGACTTCCTGTTAACTGTCCAGTTACCCCTAGAGACTTCACAGACGGTGCGTGAGAGGCTTTAGCAGGTGCGACATCAAATGATATCTTAGACATTCTTTGTCCATCCTTGGGTCTTAAATGGGCAAGAAGAGGCATCTCATGTATTAACCTTAATGTAAAGGTACTAAAGTCATCTGCTCTAGTCTTTGATGCTGACACCACAAGTATATTCATTTGTGGATTTAGAAATAATTGGTGACAAACATAAGCAGATGTAATCCACGACTTTCCTACACCTCGAAATGCTTCTATGACTTCACGTCTTTCGTTGGTGTTCTGTAGATAATCTGCTATGTCGTACTGTATTGGTGTTGGGTCTGGTAGGTTTAGATGCTTCCATGCCATATACAGGAAGTTCTTAAAATCTTTTACCATGCTTTGCAACTCCAATAACGTGCTGATGTTTTATCTTTGGCTGTAGAGCAGTTGTGTCTAGCACGAAAACTTTTTCTGTTAGAAGGTTGATTCTTTTTGATGCTCATATTAGGGTCACCAAACATAACCTTCTTAACTTTACCGTTGTTCATTACGTAGACTTTAGATTTCTTTCTACCGTAACCTGCTTCACCTTTGCCTATCCTAGATGGTTTACCTATGGATACACTTGCTCCTCCATATGTAGCCATGACTAAGACTTCTTAGCTTTTTTCTTTGGAAACCCTGCCTTCATGTTTGCGTAGGCTTTTGGTGATACTGTTGATTTTGACTTAGGACGAGATGTCCCTGCCTTTTTTCTCTTGTTCATATTGTCATATAGTGACATCTGTTCTCCCACTTCTTTTTTCTAATTTTTGTGTTGGTTAAAATATCTAGTGCTTCTCTATCATCTGCTTGTTGCCATTTAGCAATCTCTGAGGCTGTCCTAAAACATCCTGTGCAATATCCGAAGTCTGGATTTACGTGACATTTCTGGGTGCATGGACTGTTAATCATTGTACTGAATCAAGTTCCTCATCAAATGGTAAATCTTTTAGTATCTGCTGCATGACATTATCGTCAGTAGGCAATGCTGTCATGTCATTGTCTTTTAGGAATTGTCTAACTACATTCATTTCACTAGCCTTAGACTCTGGGTCACGTACTGTTTCCAAAAGTTTATATGCTAGTTCTTCATGTAGTTGTTCCATTAGCTTCTTCATTTTTGACATTTACATGACTCCTTCTTCTCTTTCATACGGTACACAATGTTTATACCTGTATTAACAAAAACACCTATTACTGTTAGGGTCTGTAGAAACAACCCAATTAAAACTAAATCTATTACTGTCTCCATTTATTTTTTTCCAAACATCTTTGTTGCACCTTTGATTCCAAATGAAGCCGACACTATGACTCCTAAAGTGTACTGAAACCATACTGGTGTTTGCTCTAGTGCCATAAATCCTCTTTCGACATACTCAACTGTCCAAGGTAAGAAGCATAGTAGCAAGGGTATGCTAAACAAAATTGTTAAATACTCGTCTTTCCATGAGTCCTTTGAACCCTTTATGGCTTCTACATCCCAAGCAATTTCACCTGTGATTTGTTTTTCCATTAAGGATGTTTCTGCTTCTATCTTAACTAGCTTTTGTTTTGCTTTGGCTTTCTTAGTTTCTACATAACCATCAACAGCACTTCCTGCTAGTCCTAATAGACCTGTTAGTATTTGTATCATGTGAACTTACCTTTTCTTAATTGAATACATTTGTACATTATAGCTTTCATATCTTTTAGTTCTTGTGCAATATCTTTACGCATCTCATAAACTCTTTCGATACATTGCTGTTCTGTATCTAGTTTGTACATAGTGTCCTCGAATGTAATACACATCTTTGGGTTTGCTATGGCACAAGCTACAACTAATGCTTTAAACATCATAATGTTCCTTGTAAAAATTTAATCCAAGTAATCATTCCTATACCACCTAATATTAAGATAATAGTTACGACAGTTATGGTTAGGTTTCTTTCTTTTATCTTTTGTTGTATAGCTAATTCTTTTTTGATTCTGGCTCTTTCTGAAGCTATTTCAGACTGTAATCTTTCCCATTGTCCAGGTTTTCCATATAGAAGAAACATAGAACGCAATTCGTTTCTCATGTCATCTAGCTGTTCTTTCTTGAAATGTTTTTCTATGGCTGAATCTTCTGCGAAGGAGAACCTACTGTTCTTCTTTTGGGTTTCTGCGAATTGAAGGTGGGCTTCACCTTGGGCATATTTTCCCACAGCATGAGAAAGTGAACTCAAATCTTTTCCAATTTGTATAGCTTTCATAATTGTATTGTGCCCTGCAGTAATTGCAGCGAAAGCAGAAATTGGGTCTATCATTTAGCTAACTTTCTATTTCATAATTATACTTATCATAAGGGCAACTACAGTTATAGTACTTGCCATTATCATTGCTTCTATTCTCCACATACGTTTATCAAGTGCTACAAGTTTGTCATCTACCATTTTATAACGTAAGGCACACTCCTTCTCGTGGGCATCAAGTTCTAGTTGTACTTGGAGTTCAGGCTTCAGTTCCATTTTCATTAACCTTTAATCTCCTGAGCCATTATAAAACTTACACCTCTTTCAGATGACGTACTATCAGCATCACTACCAGTACGATTGATTTTAAAAGAGTTAGTACTACTAGAATTAACACCTAGTTTGTAAGTAATAGAAGACGTTGTTAAAGGCTCATCAAAATATGTTACAGTAGCAAATTCTGGAGTTGAGGTTGTATTAACATTATCTGGTCTACTATGACTACTAGCTGAAATTGCTATTCCTGACCTTCTATTTCCTATACTTCCAGTTGCTCCTAACTTTGTACTATCTCTATAAAAAAACCACATTGTATCCCAAGGAA
>Ga0181410_1000085_pt1 | contig 35490 bp, 23 predicted proteins | sample 33SPOviralmetaG_FD_130112 | JGI IMG/M metagenome (GOLD analysis project Ga0181410, IMG submission 130112) | Marine viral communities from the oligotrophic San Pedro Time Series (SPOT) site, San Pedro Channel, CA, USA - 33 SPOT_SRF_2012-06-20 | ecosystem: Environmental > Aquatic > Marine > Strait...
GGGGAGAGTTGTTTATATTATTGCAGAGCAGGTTCGGTGGCGATGTATTGTCGTCAACACGGTTACCCCACCGCTCCTCTGATTTCCTATAAGATAACAGGGATTCGGACGCTATGGGGCTTTGGTGTGCCACTTTCTGAACTGTCTATTCTGGTGGCACATCGCCTGAATCTGAGGCATCATTGGGACAAGTCAAACCCACACCGATGAGACCCTTTATTGCCACCCCTGCCACGTTCGCTGACGTACCTCTCAACGAACCCTTTGTTTGTGAGCGCCTGCCAGGTTGGCACGTCGCCTGTGTCAAGACCACGACCCGCACCGCTGACGCCCATTTTCCTGAGCGTAAGGGCACCAAGGACGAGTGGAGTCGATGGTACTTCGGCGCAGCGGATAGCGTCACCCGTGGTCCAGTAGTGTTCGCCTGACACACTGGCACAAAGGGGGGGTTCACAAAATCCCCTCTAGGGTCTACAATAAACACAAGCGGGACCAACCCGCACTCACCCGATCAAGATTATGTCTGACCTCACTGTTCGACTCACCGATGCAGAACGTGACGCATACATTGCAAAACATTTTGAAAAAAGAAACTATACTAATAGTTCTGAGACTGTATGGGCAGAAAATGTTTGTGATCCAGCAACCCCACTTATCGGTTCCGACCTGTTGGAGTCCGTGCGCTTGATGACTGATAAGGTGTCGCGCTCTATAATGTGTCATATCTGCGGATATTATACGGAGGAAGGTAACAAAATTAAACTCCATTTTACAAACTTTTATATGGCAATTCTTGAGGCAAAAAATGAAGTGATTGATGATACTGACCCACACCCGACCATGCGTAAGATCGAAACCCAGATGAACGCCGCCATTTCTAACAAGGAGAACTGGCAATCTGCCAACACTAGTGTTAGTTTCAATGAAGAAGAAAACGTCTCTGTTGTTCGTCTTTATGGTAACAAAATTGCTGAGGTTGGTGATACTTTCATTCGCTTATTTGATGGCGGGCATCAAACAAAAACTACAAAATCCCGCCTAAATGCTATTTTGGCAGAACACGGCGAATCAAACGATCGAGTCTTCCAAAAATCTTTTGATTGGTTCGTTACTATGAACACCGCGCAAGGTCCGAGCACTGTTCCGTTCTTCTCATCGATGCGCCTGGGATAAAAAAAATCTTAAGGGGGAGGAAACTCCCCCAACCTATGGTAGGATTACTTCAGTTGAAACCCACACCATGACATTCATTCAACAGCACCCGAATTCCCCTTACTGGGGTGATACTCTTTCATTCACCCCTATGGGTGAGCATGTTCTAGTCGTCGGTGATTCACAATTGATCATGATGACCAAAGAAGACGCACGTAACGAATGGTCACAGAATCAGGCGCAAGGTTGGCACAGACTCGCATAAGGGCACCCGCCCTGCTATGATTCCTTTAGTTCACACCCACACCATGACGCTCACTGAAAGGAACAACAGACTGTATCAACTCCGAAAGGATTTGGAGGTAGCACGCCTACAGGTCGCCTGGGTTGAGACTGAGATCCAAGCAGTTCGCCGCGAATACAAGGAGGGACTCCACGGCGATCGGGACTTATTCCAGGAGATGTTTGGAGAACCTCAAACCTTATGGGATCACCTGGATCGACTGGGGTGATCCCCCCCATCCACCTCTTTAAAAATGGGCTCTACCTTCATCCTATCACGGGGTCGGTGGATTTGAACAGTGGACACTTTATGAAACTGTCCACCCCTATTTTGGCATCGGATGCTGTAGGATTACTTCAGTTGAGACCCACACCATGACCGACTTCCACAACACTTCACTCGACGCCTACGAAGCACGGGTAAACCGGATCGAAGACCTGGACCTTCCCGCTATTCGGGAATTCATCCAGCAGCACGCTGGATGCTCCTTGGATGATGCTATTGATTGGTATGAGCAGATCAGCGGGCGCAGCGTGCCAGAGGAGCAATGGAAGCAGATTGAAGAAGTTCTGGATGAAGAAGCAGCAGATTGGGAACCGTCCGATGACGACATGATGAGTGCCTACGGCACCAAATGGCATGACGGTTTATGAAGACATTCTGAAGGGATCGCGATTCGGTCCCTTCATCCCTTATACTTAAGAAGTCAAGCAACCAACCACCATGTTCACCTCAATCACCAATCGCAAGTCCTTCGGGGCAACCTATCAATGGGCGATCCTTTCTGTCCTCCCCATGGATGAGGGATGCATTCTGACTCAGGATGGAATGCGCCCCACGGACATCAACGCCGCCCTGGGTCTTCCTAATGAGGCGCGGACGGGTCTTGCAATGCTCCTTAAGGTCATGGCAAAGCAGGGTCTGATCAAGCGCCACGAATTGGGAGCACGTTGGGTAGAGTACACCCGTATCATGCCACTGCGGAAGCGTGAGCGCCTAGCACGGTGGATCCAGGGACAGTGATCCCTTGTGCCAGTCGTGGCGGTGGCACAGTGCCCCGCCGCCGCGCCGCGCCCCCCCGTATATAAAAGGCATGGGTCCCTCTAAGCTATAAAGTCTTGCTTTCGCGAGGTCTTTATATAACTCAAAGTTTTTCTATATAAAACAAAAATGAAAAATGAAATCCCTTGTATGAAAAAAAATCCCGGAGAAAATTTTACGACCGTAGAGGTTGATCCAGTAACTGGTGAGTATGTGCTTCAAGTACCTGAGTGGGTAATATCCGAGTTTGGGTGGTATGAAGGAACAGAAATAAACATGGAAGTTGATGGAGGGTCTATAGTAATAAGTGAGGTGGACATAAGTTAATTCTCGTAGTATAATTACTATTGAATGCATTCACATTTTAACTTGACCAAATTATGGCAAAAGGATTTACAGTAAAAGCAAAAGCGCCCACTAAGGGTGATGGAGGAGGTGCTCCTCAGTATGATTACGACAAAGCAAGGGAGATGGTTCGTGGTAAGTCAGTAGTATTCTGTCTTCCTGGACGTGGAGTATCATACACATATTTGAAGAACTTTGTACAACTTTGTTTTGACATTGTACAAATGGGAGGTAGTATTCAGATCTCTCAAGATTACAGTTCCATGGTAAACTTTGCACGTTGCAAGTGTCTTGGAGCAAACGTACTGCGTGGACCTGATCAGATTCCCTGGGATGGAAAACTGAAGTATGACTGGCAACTGTGGATTGACAGTGATATTGTCTTTAACACAGAGAAGTTCCTTCAATTGGTTCTGATGGACCAGGATATTGCATCTGGTTGGTATTGTACTGAGGATGGACAAACAACCTCTGTAGCACACTGGATGGATGAAGATGACTTCCGTAGTAATGGTGGAGTGATGAATCATGAAACCTTAGAGACCATTGGTAAGCGTAAGAAACCATTCACAGTTGATTATGCAGGTTTCGGATGGTTGCTCATCAAACATGGTGTTTTCGAGAACGAAAAGATCAAGTATCCATGGTTCGCTCCGAAGATGCAAGTCTTTGAGAGTGGTGAAGTTCAGGACATGTGTGGAGAAGATGTGTCATTCTGTCTAGATGCTATCGAAGCAGGATATGAGATCTGGTGTGATCCTAACATCAGAGTTGGTCACGAGAAGTCTCGTATTATCTGATTATGGCTGACAAATACACAATCCTTATCAAGGGAGAAATTAAGTTCAAGAACTTGACAGAGGAAGAGTATTTTGATATTATAGATGACCTGGCGATAGAATACTATCAAACAGGTCGTCCGCGTCCCTCGGACATTGAAACTAAAGTTTTTGGAGACTACTGCTAATGGCAATGCGCGTAATGATTAAGGATGGGTGGATGCCCGGAAAACCGAAGAAGTCTCGTCAAGGATCGGGAAAGAATACGAAGTACGCCGCGACTTCTCGTAATGGAAAACGTAAGGTGTATCGCGGACAAGGTAGAGGTTAATACATAGTTTAGATTTGTAAACACTTATGTCTTGTTTGATTGCCAATCTTCCTTCACAGGAAGTATGGGTCCGTAAAGAATATCTAACAGATCATCAATCTGGGCATGGTGAGTTTGTAAAAGGCGTTTGGGTATCGGTTAAGTCGTTACCTGGACGCGCTTTTTATTTTGAAACTTATTTACCAGAATATGCGGCAATGTATGATAAGTTGCCGATTAGTGCATTCGTTTCAGACCCAGAGACTCCTACACCTGATATGGACCTTCCTAACCTACAGTTTTGGAACTGTATGGACTATGGTGTGGTCAGTGTAGATAAAAAGTTCATTGGATCAATGGACTTTGAGTGTTACACCCGCGATCATGGTAATGTAAAGGGCACTTATGTCTGTACGATTGACAACTATCATCATGATCCAGACTACGTAGACTGGGCAACGAGTGAAAATCCTGCCGAACATAAGTCTCATAACCTAATTGAACTTGAAAATGGACAGTATGCACTCTATCCAAATAATAGATTACGTATTTTTGATAATAGTTTGACACCTGTAGAACCTAAGATGCCTGATTTTAAAGTTTCTACTCAATATTATCAAGTTGAAAATGGTTACAAACGTCTTGGTATGGGTCGTGAAGATGAATACTTCTGGAAAACAGCAGACGAGCGTGAAAATAAATACAATGAATCGCCCAAAGAGGACTAAATGTCGGCAGAGCACATAAAAGAACTGTGGGGTGCACCAAATATCATGTCAGATTATTGGTCAAAACCACATAAAACTGAAGATCCAGAGGAAAGATTGATACAAGAAGTTTATGGTGACCCTGCTACCATAAATAAAGTCAAGAAACCTACTGACCAATGGCAATTTCGCGGGAATCAAGAGCATTTAGAGACATAAGTCTATCTTTTGATCCACATCCTGTGACAAAAGACTTGCCAATTTTGAAGAATGCGAGAGCAATCACGCGATCTGTTCAAAATTTAGTACAGACGATCCCAACAGAAAGGTTTTTTCAACCAATTTTAGGATCTGATGTACGGGCAAGTCTTTTTGATTTTGTTGATTTTGCTACTGCTAGTGTAATTGAAGAGCAAATCATCACCACAATTGATAATTTTGAACCTAGGGTTGCAAATGTGCAAGTTGATGTAGATCCTCAACCAGACAATAACACATTTAATGTTACTATCTTTTATGATATTGTTGGTCAGGACTTTCCCATTCAAGAATTTTCATTTTTGCTAGAGGCAACAAGGTAATATGCCTTTTACTAAATTTACAAATCTAGATTTTGACCAAATTAGGTCCCAAATCAAAGACTATCTCCGTGCAAACTCTACGTTTACGGACTTTGATTTTGAAGGATCTAATTTTTCTGTCTTAATTGACACGTTAGCATATAATACTTACATTACTGCCTATAACTCAAACATGATTGTGAACGAATCCTTCTTGGATTCGGCAACTTTGAGGGAAAATGTTGTTTCTTTGGCAAGAAATATTGGTTATGTACCTCGCTCTAGAAGCGCCGCTAAGGCACGTATCAATCTTAACATACAAACTAGCGGCACATCTCCTACAATGACCTTAAAAGCGGGTCTAGTGTGCGTAGGAAACGTCAATGAGAGCCAATTTGTCTTCTCAGTTCCAGAAGATGTTACCACTACAATCAATTCCGGAACCGCAAAGTTTAATGACCTTGATATTTGTCAGGGAACTTACTTAAAAAAACAATTTGTTGTTGATGGATCATTGGATCAACGCTTTGTTTTACAAAATCCGTTCATTGATATCTCTACAATCGTTGTAAAGGTCAAAGGAGCATCTGATTCTGGTGAAGGAAAAGAATATGAACTTGCTCAAAACATTTTAAACCTGAATAAGAACTCTGAGATTTATCTCATACAAGAAGTTCAAGACGAAAGGTATGAACTTCTCTTTGGAGACGGATTTTTTGGTAAAAAATTAGAAAATGGTGCAATAATTACCGTTTCTTACATTGTCACAGACGGTATTGATGGAAACGGAGCGAAAAATTTCGCATATTCTGGAAGAGTTGCCGATAATCTTGGAAATGTCATCGTTCCAAGCAGTGATGTTACAATTTCAACCACTTTAAAAGCACAAAATGGTGGAGAAATTGAAAGTATAGACTCAATCAAGTATTTTGCACCAAGAATTTATTCTTCACAGTATCGTGCAGTCACTGCTCGCGACTATGAGGCGATAATTCAGTCAATTTATCCAAATACTGAGTCTGTTTCTGTTGTTGGTGGTGAAGAATTGGATCCACCACAGTTTGGAAACGTTGTTATTAGTATTAAACCTAAAAATGGTGACTTTGTTTCGGATTTTGACAAAGAATCCATTGCCACAAAACTCAAAAATTATTCTTTATCGGGTATAAATCAAAAAATTGTTGATCTTAAGGTACTTTTTGTTGAAATTGACGCTGCAGTCTACTACAATAACGCAAAAGTTTCAAATGTCAATGATTTGAAGTCAAAAGTTTCGTCAACGCTGAATACTTTTGCCACAGCAAACATTAATCAGTTTGGTGGACGCTTCAAGTACAGTAAATTGTGTCAAACCATTGATAGTACTGATAGTGCAATCACTTCTAACATCACCAGAGTTAGAATTAGAAGAAATTTGAAAACTTTGATCAATACTTCTGCACAATATGAACTTTGCTACGGGAACAAGTTCCGTATGGACAAAAATGGGTTCAACATCAAGAGTACAGGATTTGGACTCTCTGGAAGAAGCGGAACATTCTTTTTTACCGACACTCCAGGAGAAAATGGTAAGGGAACAATTTCCGTTGTTAAAGAAAGAAATGAAAAAGGTGAATATGACGTTACAATTAAGTCAGCAGGAACAGTTGACTATGTAAAAGGTGAAATATTATTGAATACAATTACATTCTCATCCACAATTAAAGAAAACAATGTTGTTGAGATTCAGGCAGTGCCTGATTCTAATGATGTTATCGGTTTGAAGGACCTTTACCTATCTTTCTCGGTTGCTGATAGTGAGATAAATATGATTAAAGATACTATTACATCTGGCGAACAGATCTCTGGCGTCGGTTATAAAGTTACTTCAAGTTACCTAAACGGAGAACTTAAGAGAGGATAAGAATGATACAAACAGGGTTTGAAAGAAGGGTTAAAGTACAACAAGTAATTGAGAGTCAGTTACCCGAATTTCTTAGATCCGAAAGTCCAAAATCTATTGACTTTCTGAAGCAATATTATATTTCTCAAGAACATCAGGGCGGTGCTACTGATATTGTTGAGAACTTAGACCAATATTTAAAATTTGATAACCTTACACCAGAGGTTGTCACTGGATACACCAGTTTGACTGCTGGTATATCTTCTACTGCAGACACAGTTCAGGTTTCTACAACTAAAGGGTTTCCTGATGAATATGGTCTTTTTAAGATTAATGATGAAATTATCACTTATACTGGAAAAACTGCAACTTCCTTCACTGGATGTGTAAGAGGTTTTAGTGGTATTTCTTCTTATCGTTCTTCTCTTGATCCTGAGGAACTGATATTCAGCGACACTTCAGAAGAAGTTCATGCTAATGGTTCTACTGTACAGAATCTCAGTGCTCTGTTTCTTAAAGAGTTTTACAGAAAATTAAAATATTCTTTTGCTCCTGGTCTTGAAGATGTTGATTTTGTAGATAATTTAGACGTTAATAACTTTCTTAAGGAGATAAGAAGTTTATATGAATCAAAGGGAACAGAAGATTCTTTCAAAATTCTCTTCAAAGTTCTTTATGGTGTAGATCCAAAGGTAATTGATTTAGAAGATTATCTAATAAAACCTTCAGCAGCAAAGTTTAAAAGAAGAGAAGAAATTGTTGTTGAGAGAATTTCTGGTGATCCAAATAAGTTAGTTGGACAAACAATTAGAAAGTCTACTGATAGTGCAACTCAAGCTTCCATATCAGAAGTTGAAATTTTTACCAATTCTGGTATTAGCACATATTACAAACTTGGATTGTTTGTAGGTTTTGATGATAAAGATTTAATTGAAGGAACATTTAAAGTTCAACCAGCCACGAAAGTAGCAAATACTGTTAGTGTCGGTGCTTCTGTAATAACAGTTGATTCTACAGTCGGATTTGCCCAAACTGGAAAGATTATTGCTGGAGAAAATACAATTGAATATGCAGATAAAACTGTAAACCAATTTCTTGGATGTAGTGGTATTGGAACTGCAATTACCTCATCAACAGAACTTAGAACCGATGAAGTTTATATTGGTTATGAAGATGGTGATATTTCTAAGAAAGTAGAAGTTCGTATTGGTGGAGTTCTTTCTGAGTTCAAAGCGACGAATGACATTTTACTTTCTAATGAGGGTCAAAAGATATTTGTCAAAAATATTGGTGAAAGAATCAAAAATCCAGAACTGAATAAGACTGATAAGCAAATATTTGCTAATAGTTGGATTTACAACACAAGTTGTAGATTTGATGTAGAGAGCATCAACGGTGCCACAGTTCAATTGAAGAGTGAAATTGATGATTCTAGTCTCAAGGTTGGAGATACTGTAGATATTCTAAATGGATCTACAGAAACTGTTCTTCATGCAAACGCTGTAGTTGCTACGGTTAGTGCTACAAACAAACAAATTACCCTTGATAATCTTGTAGGATTCACTGCTAATTCCACAATAATTTACACAATTAGAAGAAAACTTGAAACCGCTACCAGTAGTGGTACTCCACTGTTCTATGGTGATAATACAGTCACCACTGATGTTCAGAATGTATATACGGATGACGCTCATGCATATGTTGCTTCAAACTCTTTACCTTCATATGACATTAGCGAAACTACTCTGAGCGCAACTCTTGCGTCTGCTGCTGGTAATGCTCTCCAAGGATTTGATTCGTCAACACAGAAGTATAGTATTATCTCCTTTGCATCTCCAGTACCTTTCGTAACTGGTGATGAAGTCTTCTATAAAGCATCCTCAGACACCCTTGTAGGACTCCCTGAGGGCGTTTACTTTGTTGAAGTACTATCCACATCCAATCAAATCAAACTCTTTGCCTCTAGGTCTCTGATTGAAGGGGGATCCTCTTTAGAATTTACCTCTGCTGGGGCAGGAACACACAAATTTGTTCTCGCATCTCAAAAGAGTGAAGCAATTTATCCTCAACAATTACTGAAAAAATTCCCAATCGTCAGAAATATCAAAGACGGTAAAGGGACATCAACTATTCCTGGTTCTACAGGAATGTTAGTTAATGGTACTGAAGTTGTAAACTATAAGTCAAATGACAAGATTTACTTTGGTCCAATCAAAAATGTAAGACTTTATAATGGTGGTAAAAACTACGATGTAATAAATCCACCAACTATTGAAATTGGTTCTCCTGGAGCTGCTTATACCACTGCTCTTGTAAGACCTGTGGTTCGTGGTAGTGTAACTGAAGTACAAATTGACCCGCAAGATTTTGATTTAGTAGATGTTACTTCCATCACCATTGATGGTGGTAATGGATCTGGCGCAGTCTTGCAACCAATATTAGAGACCAGATATCGTGAGATTGAGTTTGATGCTCGTTTGACTTCTGGTGGCGGTGCTATTAGCAATACTAACGATACCATTACTTTTGTAAAACCACATAATCTGAGAAACGGTGATGCTATTGTCTATAGTAGAAATGGTAATAATGCAATTGGCATTGGAACTTTTGGTGGTTCAAACAGTCATCAAGATAAAGCATTAGCAAGTGGATCTGTATACTTTGCACAAATTGTCAACCCAACAACAATTAAGTTGTATGAAACTTTTGAAAATTACTCAAGTGGTATCAGCACAGTAGGATTTACTACTACTTCTCAAGGTACTCATAAATTTAGATTATTTGATGGTAAGAAAAATATTAGTGCAATCAAAGTCACAAACTCTGGAAGTGGGTATGAGAACAGACAATTAAAAGTTAAGTCTGAAAATATTTCTTCTGTAAGTGATTCAATTACTTTCAATAATCATGGATTCTTGGATGGAGATAAAATTCTCTATGCAACAGATAATACTGCTGTAACTGGATTATCCACCAATGTGCAGTATCAAATATTAAAAATTGATGATCACTCTTTCAGACTTGCAAATGCTGGAGTTGGTGGAACAAATACAACTGATTACACCAAGAGACAACATGTTAACATTACTGATGTAGGAATTGGAATTCAAAACTTTGCTTATCCTCCGGTAACAATTACCGTTAATGCAGAGTTTGATGGTGTATCTGGAGTTATCACAGCAACTCCATCTGTAAGAGGTGAGATTGTTGATCTTTACTTGTATGAAACTGGAACTGGTTATGGTTCAAAAATCCTAAACTTCCACAAAAAACCAGACATTAAAATTAAAAATGGTAAAAATGCCGAATTGAAACCACTTATTTCTGGTGGAAAAGTTGTTTCTGTACAAGTTACTAATTCTGGCAGTGAATATTCATCTGCTCCAGATCTTAAAGTTGAGGGTGAGGGTGTTGGGGCAAAACTTAGAGCCATCGTTAGTGGTGGAAAAATTACTAATGTTGTAGTTCTCACTGGTGGTATAGGTTATTTTCAAAATACCACTTCAGTAGTCGTAACTTCCGCTGGTTCTAATAGTGTTGTTGATGTTGAAGTTAGAGATTTAGTTTGTAATTCTCATACTAGGTTTGGTGATGAAATTTTAGTTGAAACTGCAGAAAAACTTGAATATGGATTGGTAGGATATTCCACTGCTATTGGTGCTGATACTTTTGGTGATATTGGCGGAACACATTCCCCAATTATTGGTTGGGCATATGATGGTAATCCGATATATGGTGGTTATGCCTATACAGATCCTTCAGATGTAAACTCAGGTATCAAAATTTTAACAAGTAGTTACGAATTGGCAACTACGGAAGTTTCTGATAGACCTTCTGGATTTACTGCTGGATTCTTTGTAGAGGATTACAAGTTTACAGATTCTGGTGATCTTGATGAGCACAATGGAAGATATGCTAAAACCCCAGAATATCCTAATGGCGTTTATGCTTATCATTCTACAATTACTAGTGATGGAAAAAATAGTAAGTTCCCGTTCTTTATTGGTGGATCTTATTCTTCTGTTCCAGTAACTCAAAATATTAATCAAACATTTGACTTTAACTCTTCAGACTTACGAAGAAATACACTCCCTTATGTTGCTGGTGATAAATTTGCTACTAATGATTTTGTTTCTGAACCAAATGAAGTTCTGACTCAAAGTGCTGTTATTGATTCTATTGTCAGAGGGTCTGTAGACGGATTCAAGATTAATAATTCTGGTACAGATTACAGAGTTGGAGAAACTCTAACGTTTGATAATGAAGGGACTAGTGGTGGGGGACTGTCTGCATATGTTAGTAGAGTCACTGGTAAGTCTATCGTAGATGTGACTACTACAATTCAAAGTCATCAAAATGCGATTCTTGTTTGGGAGAAGAGTGGTGCAGTATCTGTCAACGTAGATCCATTCCATGAATACTTTGATAACGATCAAATTGCAGTTTCTGGACTTTCTACATTCATTTCTGGACTTACAAAATCTCACAAAATTGGAGTTTCGTCAGAAAGAACTCGCCTTTCAGTTCAAGTCGCGGCCAATTCCTCAGTTGGTTTTGTTACTGATATCTTCGTTAATAGAATTGTTGACTCCGTTTCTGTAGGTAGCACTCTGGGGATAGGCACAGAGACTTTATCTGTTTTGGGTACATATCCAGAGAAAAAAGTAATTAGAGTCTTGAGAGGCATTGTAGGTGCCGCACACACTGCAAACAGTGATGTATTTGTGTCTCCGAGTAAATTTACCTTACCTGTAAATGTCTCATATTTTGACTCGTCTGTAAATGACAAAGTATTCTTCAATAGTATCCAATCTGTAGGTATCGGGACTACTACTGGAGCATCCTCTTCAAAAGGATATTTCACTGGAAGTCTCCATTATACAATTTCAGTACCAACTCAGGGGATTTACCTACCCAACCACCCCTTTAAAACTGGTGAACAAGTTACATTTGAAAGATTTGCAGGTTCACAAGGATTTACAGTTTCTAATACTAATACTAGCGCAACTTATAGTATTCCACAAAGTGGAAACACTCAAACCTTATTTGTAGTCAAAAAGACTGATGATATCATTGGTCTTTGTACTCAGGTTGGTCTTACCACGAATACTGAAGGTGTGTATTTCAGAAATATAACGTCCAACGCTGACAGTAGGGACTACAGATATTCTCTTACCTCAAATAAAACTCAAGTAACTGCCAAAGTAGAAAAAATTAGAGCAAAAGTTGCCGTTTCTACAGCACATGGTCTTATTAATGGTGATGTTGTAAATCTGAGTGTAAATTCGGAACAATCAGTCGGAATTGGAACATCAGTTTCCGTATACCTCAAGTACAACTCTGCAAACGATAAGTTACTTATTAATCCAATCGGATTCACTTCAACTGCGGTAAACACTTCTACAAATAGATTGACTCTCACTGAGCATGGTCTCAAGACAGGTGATAAGGTATTTTATGATTCTAATCTTATTATATCTGGTCTTTCTACCGGTTCTTACTTTGTTTATAGAATTGATGATAACACTATCAATCTTGCAAATACAAGGTTTGATACTATTTCTAACCCACCATCCGTAGTAAGTTTTGGATCTACTGGTGGTTCCAGTCAAGAGTTATCTGCAATCAATCCAAGATTAAATCTTGTTAGAGATAACAATTTGGTATTTAATGTAAATGATTCCTCCTTGAGTGGTTACAACTTTAGACTTTACTATGATAGTGATTTCAAGAATGAATTAGTTTCTATTGGTTCTTCTACAACCTTTAGTACAGTGAGTGTTGGAACTGTTGGTATTGCCAATACAGTAACTGCATCAACAGTCACTCTTAACTTCAATAAGAACCTTCCATCTAAAGTTTACTATCAACTGGATAAGGCAGGATATATCAGTACTGCTGACACAGAAGTTACAAACTATTCTGAAATTAATTTCATTAATAGCACATATTCTGGAACGTATAGTGTCACAGGAGTTGGTGAAACAGCATTTACTGTCTCGCTCAAGAACGTTCCGGAAGATCTTGACTATAATCAATCATCTACAAGTGTTCTTAAGTATTCCACCTCTTCACCAAGATCTCTTGGTGGTGTTGACAAACTGGAAATCACTTTTGGTGGAGCCAGTTATAAGAAACTTCCTAAGTTTGTAAGTATTGCATCCACTGCAGGTATCAACGCAGATATAATTCCTACATCCACAACTCTTGGTAGAATCAATCAAGTTACAATACAAGATACGGGATTTGATTTTTCTGCAGACAAGACACTCAGTCCAGAAGTTTATATTTCACCAAATATTACAGTTGTTAATAGAAATACCGTTTCTGGTATAACAATAACATCTGGTGGTTCTGGATTCACTTCCCCTCCAGATCTTGTTCTTGTTAATCCTGATACAGGATCTGCTTATGATAATGGAACTCTGATTGCAAAGATGCAGGGTTCATCTATCAATAAAATTGAAATACTTGATGTTCCCAAGGGTCTTTCTGACACAGAATCTAAAGTATTCTCTGTAAATAATAGTAATGGTGTTGGTGTTAATAGTGTTTTCTCGTCACCTGCAGGCGTTGTAACATGTGTTCTTGCAACTCCAACTCTCGGATTTACAACTTCTACGGCACCATTTTCTATAAACGACTTTGTATATGCCGAAAATATCTCCTTAGCATCTACTACAGGTACAGGATTCAATTCCCAAGATTATTCTTACAACTTCTTCAAAGTAACAGCATACAGAAATACCAACCCTGCAGAGGTTGAATTTGATATTTCCCCATATGCAACTAATGCTGGTGTTGCTCAAACAGATGGACAAAGTACTTTTGCTACTCTTGTTAATAGGAACGACTATCCAACATTTACTGTTGTACAAACTCCTTTAGAGTTTATTGTTGGAGAATCACTCTTTATTAAGTCTGGCAATACTTATATTGGAATAGATCTTATAGTCACCAATAATCTTAATGATGCTATTAAGGTTTATGGAACTTATGAATTAACTAAAAATGATGTGATTGTCGGAAAAAATTCCGGCACAATAGCAACTATCAATAAAATTGATGAAAATACTGGTATATTTGAAATTGATTACTCTCTTGAGACTGATTATGGTTGGGCAAATGACACAGGTAAGTTAAATGAAGATTATCAAGTTATTCCCGACAACGACTATTATCAGAATCTTTCATATAGCATAAAGAGTCCAATAGAATTTGAGGACTGGGTAAATCCTGTTAATAGAATGCTTCATTCCTCCGGATTGAAAAATTTTGCTGACACCGGAATTACATCAGAAGGAAAAGTCTCAGCAACGAGCAGATCTGCAAATAGTAGTGCTTTAATTGATATTATCAATCTAAATGCTAACGGAACTACAATGAGAGTTGATGCTATCAACTTCTTTGATTTTGGTATTGACATTGATGTATCAAATAACAAGTCTAAGTTTATTAAGTTCCAAAATAAGAGACTTTCTGATTATATTGAATGTAAGACTAATAGGGTTCTGACGATTGATAACTTCAACAGTCAATTCTCTAACCAAGAGAATGCTAATACGACTCTGTATCGTGATATTGATAAGTTTATTGATAATGATGGATATAGTAGATATTTGATTCAGATGATCAAACCTAATAGCAAAGATCTTCAGGCAACTGAGTTAATTGTTGTTAATACAAAAAATGATGATTTGATCACTGTTGAGAAAGCATCTATTCATAACACGAAAGATGACCTTGTTGATATTGAAGCGATTAAAGATGCTTTTAATAACGTTTCACTGAGATTGACACCAGATGATCCTTTTAATGATGATATAGATGTTAAATTTATAAAGAACAACTTTAACACCACTCTTGCGGGCATTTCTACACAATCTATTGGATTTGTCAATTTGATCGGAAATAATGTTTCTGTTGGTGTTGGTTTGACGGGATTAGTTTTTGAAGGTTCTTCAAGTGGAACTGAATCCATATTTGCAAATATTGAACTTATTGACACTGTTACTAACGATAAGACGATTGTTGATATGTTTGTTGATCATGATGGAACTGATACTTACAGATCAGACTTTTTCTTTGATAACAGCACTTTAGGATACTCTCCCAAGTTTATTGGAACTTTCACCAGCAACATCGCATCTGGTGTCCTTAAGTTGAATTTTGAGAACACCGAGTCTAATGATGTTCTTGTTCGCTCTAGGATTGTTGGATTCAATACAGTTGGTGCTGGAATTGGCACTCATATATTTAAAGCAAGTGGTCAACCGGACAGTTCTGTTAAAGAGGGTCGCCTTGAAACGAAATTCTCCACATTCTCAGGAACTGGAATTTCTACAGTATTGACTTATGATAAGGCAGATGTAACAACAGTGAAATCTACTGCAAAAGTATCTTATGGTAATACATCTGCATTACATCAAGTCTTATTTAATCATAATAACATAAATGCCTTTACAGTACAATATCCACACCTTTCTATCGGTAGCACGATGGGTATTGGTACATTTGGTGCTGATATTAATGGTAGCAATTTCGTTCTAGTATTCCATCCAGATGCTAACATTAGTGATGATATTACTGTTCAAATTTACAGTGAAATCATTCAAACTGAGAAAGATTTGAATAATGTTCCGGCAACATTAACTTACGGATCTGCAAATGAACAACTGAAAACTTCTCAGTATGATTCTATCAATGGTGATAGAACTAACAAGGTTGACTTTGATGTTAAGCACAACAGTGTTCCAGTATTTGAAAAGCAATTTAATCCCGGTACTTCTACTGTTGTCAATCTTGGAACAGGGGTATTCACAATTGCTGATCACTTCTTTAGTAACCGTGAAAAACTAACATACACGCCAAGATCTACTTTTGTAGGTGGTGCCTATACTTCCATGGTTATGTCCAATGGAAATGCTCTTCCTTCCACAGTTTACGCTATTAAGACGAATAATAATGAGTTTAAACTTGCTACTAGTAAAACTGGTACAGCAGTTACATTCAACTCTGCTGGAAGTGGAAATGGACATACTCTTGAAATGGAGAAGAAACTTGAGAAATCTTTGATTACCATTGATGGTGTCTCAAGATCCCCTCTGGCATTTACTTCAATCAACTATACTCTCAATAATAACGGTGGATCTATCTCTATTGGTGCAACATATTTTGGTATTTCTGGAATCTCTTCCATTCTTCCAGGAGATGTTTTGAAAGTTGATGATGAGTTTGTCAAGGTTAATGCTGTTGGTCTTGGAACTACAACTATTGGTCCTATTACAGGAACAGGTTCTTTCAACGTTGTCAAAACTGAAAGAGGATTTGTTGGAACTTTAGCAACCACACACACTGACGGATCTGCCATCAGAGTTTTCCAAGGTTCTTACAATATGACTAGAAGTAAGATTCACTTCACTGAAGCACCTAGAGGTAATACTCAAGAACTGGTTGATAATAGTAACATTCCATACCATAAGTCCACCTTTAACGGCAGAGTATATCTGAGAAATGATTATGCGTCCAACCAAATTTATGATGATATCACTAGACAATTCACTGGTATTGGTGCGACCTATCGTCTGACGGTTGGTGGTGCTAATACAACAGGTATTGAAACTGGTAGTGGTTTGGTATTCATTAATAATATGTTCCAAACTCCAACCACTGACAACAACACTGGAGGAAACTATAGTTTCACTGAAACTGGCAGCACATCTAATTTAGTGTTTACCGGAGTAAAAGATTCAAATGATGATCTTATAATTTCCGAAACTGATGTAAACAAGAATCAACTTCCAAGAGGTGGGATGATTGTTTCACTTGGTTCCACACAGGGTCTTGGAGTTGCTCCTCTGGTTGGTGCCTCTGTAACTGCTTTTGTGTCTGGTGGTGTAATTCAGACTATTGGAGCTGGTGCTACTGATATTCTTGGTTCTGGATACCGTGGAACGGTTGCTATTGGAATCACTGATCCAAATCATAATGGTAACGCCGCTGCTGTTACCGTTACAGTTGGTGCTGGTGGATCTCTTGCATTCAATGTAACAAATGGAGGTACTGGATATAGTTACAATCCAACCATTAATATTCCATCTCCATCATACGAAAATCTTTCCATCACGGGCGTATCTCGTCTTGGTCAAGGTGCTACAACCGATACTGGCAGCGGTCTTCTACTTAATGTGGAAGTTGGTGCTGCTATAACATCAGTTGGAATTGGTTCTACTCTATTTGAAGTTAAAAACTTTAAGATTGTTAGAAACGGATATGGATTTAGAATTGGTGATAAGTTTAAACCAGTGGGTCTTGTAACTGCCAAGGGTCTTCCTGCAATGGTCAATGAACCAGAATTTGAAGTTCTGGATGTCTTTAATGATAAATTTGCCGCTTGGCAATTTGGCGAACTTGATTATATTGATTCAATCTTCAATCTTATTGACGGATCTCGCGTCAGATTCCCGTTAAATTATAAAGGAGAACTTTTAAGTTTTGAAGTTGATAAGAATGATCCAGATTCTTCGGTGATTGATCTTGAAGCAGTCCTTCTGATCTACGTAAATGGTGTAATTCAGCAACCCAATGTTCACTATCAGTTCGTTGGTGGTACATCAATTGTATTCAAGACTGCGCCAACTGCAAACGATAATATTGATATCTTCTTCTACAGAGGAACTAGAGGAACTGATAGTGTTAGCGTAAATGTTAACACTTCTGTTGAAACTGGAGACCTTCTGCAAATGCAGAAGACTGAAAACAGTCTTGCTCAAGATCCAAGAACAATTTACAACATCAATAACTCTGATAAGGTAGAAACTAATATCTACGCTGGTCTTGGCATCGATGAAACTAACTTCAAACCACTTAGTTGGATTAAGAAGAAGGTAGATCAGAGACTTGGTGGCGAACTTGTTAACAAGTCTAGAGATTCTATTGAAGGGCAGGTTTATCCTACCGCAAGAGTTATTGGAGATATTTCTGCATCTGCTACTGAAATATTTGTTGATGACGCACAATTCTTCAATTATGAAGAAAATGAATCTTCTATTAATATCACCAGTGTCAATGGATTACTTGTTAATACATCAACAGAACATGTATCTGCTGCTGTCACTGCTGTAGTCTCTTCAACAGGAACCATTAGTTCCTTGGATGTTACTGAAGGAGGTGCTGGTTACTCTGGTTCAGCAACACTTAAGATCGCTGCACCGAAGGCAGTGGGTGTTGGTATTGGTACAACTGCTACCGGTACGGTCGCTATTGTTAATGATTTTATCAACTCAGCATCTGTAACCAATGCTGGTTTTGGATATACCCGCACAGCACCTCCACAGGTTCTGGTTTCTGCTCCAGCACTTTCTGTTGAAACTTTAACTGGAATTACCGCTGTCGCTGGTTTTGCTGCGACAATAACTGGTATTTCCACAGCAGTTGGAACTGGTGGAAATAATCTTGCCCTTGCGTTTAGTTTCACGGCATCTAACACTGCAGGACTTCAAGAAGGTTATCCAATCTTCGTTAAAAATACTAGTATTGGTAATGGTGTTAGATCCATTAACAGTTCCGATAATTCAATCGTAGCTATCGGAACAACATTCCTGGACAACGTTTACATCATCAACGACCTTCACACAACTGCGACGACTGGAGTTGCAACTTGTAACATTCTTTCTACTACTACGCATACGGGTCTTACTACGACAGGTAGTTTGACGGTTCCACAAGGAACACTCTCTTGGGGCAGACTTTCTGGGTTTACCAGAGCATCTTCTCCAATCGCTATCGGTGTTACTGGTTTGAGAGTTGATGCTGGATTATCAACATTCCCCACTATCCAAAGACGGGGATTCGGTTTGAGAGACAATGGATCTCTCAGAAAGGACCTGGGATAGTTATAAATATAGAAAAAAGCTAGCAACGATGGCGGCAATTGTAACCGATCAGTTTAGAATATTAAATGCGGGAAACTTTGTAGATTCCGTCACTAGTACTGATAATTCTTACTATATTTTTGTTGGTTTATCCAATCCTTCCATAGTTGGATTTGGAAGAACTACAGACTGGGATACAAATACTCCTAGTCCTATTGACAATATTGATTATGCCAATTTTATTGGTGACAATATGTCATTTGGTAAAAAAGTCTCCTCTGCTAATGTCAGAAGACTAGTAAGGAGAGTTGATTGGACTAGTGGGACGAAATATGAAATATATCGTCAAGATTATAGTCTCAAGAATCTTTCCCCAACTACAAAGTCTGCAAGACTTTATGATGCGAACTACTATGTAATGAACAGTGAGTTCAAAGTATATACTGTTATTGATAATGGATCTTCTGGAATTAGCACAACAGGAAATGCTTCTATTGACGAACCAACTTTTACTGATCTTGAACCATCAAAAGCAGGAGTAAGTGGAGATGGATATGTATGGAAATATCTTTTCACAGTATCTCCAAGTGATATTATTAAGTTTGATTCTACTGAATACATTTCTCTTCCAAATAACTGGTCTACATCAACAGATGCTCAGATAGTTGCTGTTAGAAATAATGGTGATTCTGATATTAATGAGAATCAGATTAAGAAAGTATATGTTGACCAGCAGGGATTGGGATATTCTCAGGGATCTCATGAAGTTAATATTTTGGGTGATGGAACTGGAGGTAAAGTTATTGTTGATGTAGATGTCAATGGTAAAATTACAAACACTATAGTTTCCTCTGGTGGAAAAAATTATAGTTATGGAATTGTAGATCTTGGATCTATCAATTCCAACTCAAGCACTAAAGCAAAACTAATCCCAATTATTCCACCATCAAAAGGTCATGGTCATGATCTTTATAAAGAACTTGGTGCAGATAAAGTACTTGTTTATGCAAGATTTGACGATTCTACCAGAGATTTTCCAACTGACATAACCTTTGCACAAATTGGCATAGTCAAGAATCCAACTTCTATAGGATCTACAACAGTTTTCTCCGAAAATCAGTTTTCTTCCTTCGGAGCATTAAAGTTTTCCTCAGTTACTGGAACAGTATCTGTTGGTGATAAGATTGGTCAAAGTGTCACTGGTGGAAAAGCAGTAGGTTTTGTTGCCTCGTTTGATAATGAAACTAAAGTATTGAAGTATTTTCAAGATAGAAATGCTTTCCTAAATCAAACTACGTTTGATCAAACAGATTATGTCGGTGTTTCTACTAACGGTAAACTGTACGAGTTTGCTTCAAATACAAATGCAGTTACTACCACTGGAGGTTTCTCTGGTTCTATTGATACTGGGTTCACTGGTATTACTACAAACCCATCAGGAACAAAACTTATTTCAATTGGCACCCAAATCACAAACGGGATTGCCAATCCTGAGATAAATAAAGGGTCGGGAGATATTGTCTATATTGACAATCGTCCAGCAATCTCCAGAAACTCAAGACAAAAAGAAGACGTTAAAATCATCCTGGAATTCTAAACGATGCCACAGAAAACTAATCTCAATATCAATCCTTATTTTGACGATTTCGATAAGGATGATAATTTTTACAAGGTTTTATTTAAACCAGGATTTCCAGTTCAGGCTAGAGAACTGACTACTCTGCAATCAATTCTGCAGAATCAGATAGAATCGTTTGGAAGTCATATGTTCAAAGAGGGGTCCATGGTGATCCCTGGAAATATTGCATTTGATCCTGAGTATTCTGCTGTTAAATTAAATGCAGACCACTTAGGAATTGATATTTCTGTATATGGGAAAAATCTTGTAGGGAATAGGTTAAGAGGACAAACATCTGGTGTTATTGCTAAAGTTGACAGATATGAGAATGTATCTGATTTAAATGGAATAACAAACCCAACTATTTTTGTAAAGTATACTCAGTCGGGTGATAATAATCAAGTTGAACCTTTCCAAGATGGGGAAGTATTAATCACTGAAGAATCTTTCACTTATGGTAACACTTCTATAAATGCTGGTGAGACTATTGCTTCTTTGATATCTGAAGATGCTACTGGAGTTGGAAGTGCTGTATCTATTGCTCCGGGAGTATATTTTATTAGAGGATCTTTTGTAGATGTTTCTTCTGATAAAATTTTCTTAGATCCATATTCTAACACACCATCTTATAGAGTTGGATTAACTATTACTGAAGAAATCATCACAGCAAAAGATGATGATTCTTTGTATGATAATGCAAAAGGATTTTCTAACTTTGCTGCTCCTGGAGCAGATAGATTAAGAATTAAACTTACATTATCTAAGAAACTTTTAACTGATAATGATGATAAGACTTTTGTAGAAATTCTCAGAATAGATAATGGGGAAATAAAAAAACTTCAGAACAAATCTAACTATAATCTCATCAGAGATTATTTTGCACAAAGAACTTTTGAAGAGTCTGGTAATTATGCTATTGATGATTTTCAAGTTGAAGTCAGAGAAAGTTTGAATGATAGACTTGGAAATGAAGGAGTATATTTTTCTGGACAATCCACTGATCAAGGAAATAATCCTTCTGAAGATCTTATGGCAGTATCTGTTTCTGCTGGTAAGGCATATGTTAAAGGATTTGATGTAGAGAACAGTGCCACTAAAATTATTGATGTTGAAAAACCAAGAGATACTAAAACAATAACGAATGCTTTAGTTCCATTTGAAATGGGAACTCTAATTCGTGCTAATAATGTTCAGGGAACTCCATTATTTGGTGTCAATAATAATAGCAATATTGTAAAACTTCAAGGTCAAAGGAGAGGAAACTCCACAACTGCTGCTACTGGAACTGAAATTGGTCAAGCAAGAGTATATAACTTTAGTCTTACAGATTCTGTTCAAGTAGATCTTTCCACTTCTTGGGATTTGTATCTTTTTGATGTTCAGACATACACCACAATTAGTCTGAACGAAAACACTCTGACTGCTGACATACCTATCAGTTCTTACATTAGAGGTGTAAGTAGTGGTGCTTCTGGATATGTTCAGAGTGCTCCTGGCGGGACTACTAATATTACTCTGATGCAGACATCAGGAACCTTCATTGTTGGTGAACAACTTTTAATTAATGAGAGTAAAGAAATTTCTCGCTCGATTACAAGTCTCACAACTCATACTATTGAAGATGTCAAGTCAATTTATCAAGACTCCACAGCACTGAATTCTGAACTCAAGAGAGATTTTATTGCTGATACCATCCTCGAAAGAAAACTCCTCACTGGATTTGGCATAGCAGACACTGTTAGTATCAGCAATGCTGGTGCTATGACTTCTCCAGGTAAGTTCTTTAACAATATAAAGGTTGGAGATATTGTTAGATATCAAATTGCTGGAACTAGTGATGAAACTTTTAACAGAGTTAGTGCGATCAATACTGCTAAAACACAAGTCACCTTAGTTGCTGAGCAGGATAGAACTAATGTTTGTGATGGTAGTCTTCCAAGTGGAACTTTCACCGGAACATTTACATTAGGTGTGCCTGTTGTTAGAGAACGTGGTGGTTTGTTCGCACCTCTTGAAGAACAAAATATTTCTTCTGTTGACTTGGGATCTTCCAATCTCTTAGTTTCTAGTCAACTAAGAGAGCAAACCACAAGTGTTGCTGGAACTCTGGCTATTAATGTAACTGCAACTGGAATTAGTAGTTGTTTATTTGAATCCTTTGATCAAGAAAGATACAGTATTCATTACAATGATGGATCAATTGAAACTTTAACTGGAGATCAAGTATCTCTCAGTTCTGCAGGTCAAGTTATTACCTTTACTGGACTTACTGCGTCTCAATCTAGTAATGTAACGGTAAACACTACTGTTAAGAAAATTGGTATTACTAATAAAGATAAAGTGCTTACTAGAAGCACTAAAGTTGAAGTAAATAAATCCGCTGCAGGTGTATCTACTTCTATATCCGCAACATCACAAAGTAATTTTTACGGAACAAGAATTCAGGATAGAGAAATTTCTCTTAATGTCCCAGACGTTGTTGAAGTTATTGCAGTATATGAATCATTAGGAACATCAGTTGCAACTTTAGATTCTCTAGAGTTTCCTGCAGGATTAGCACTCAACACAGCATCTATTCTTGGTGAAAGAGTTATAGGTAATACAAGTAATGCAATTGCTCAAATCGTTACACGATCATCAGCAACAAAAGTAGAAATTGTATATCTGACAGATGATAAGTTTGTAGTAGGTGAAAACGTAACCTTTGAAGACTCTAAAATTATTGCCCCTCTTCAAGTTATTGGTCTTGGAAACTTCTCTAACGTAACTAATAATTACGCTCTTGATAAGGGAGTAAATACACAATTCTATGATTATTCTAGAATTGTTCGTAATGAAAAGAGTTCTTATGTACCTTCAAGAAAACTTCTGATTATTTACAATCATTATACAGTTCCATCTAATGATACTGGTGATGTTTACACAGTAAATTCTTATAATTCTGAAAGATTTGAGGATGACATTCCTACAGTAGGAGGATTGAGAGCATCTGACACTTTAGATTTTAGACCTAGAGTATCCAATTTTACTTCTACGTCACTTTCACCTTTTGATTATACGGCAAGGACTTTTGCAACAACGGGAACTAATCCCAGTTTGTTAGTCGCACCAGATGAAAGTTCGTTGGTTGGATATAGTTTCTATCTTCCAAGAATTGATAAGGTTGTTTTTAGTGCACAAGGTAATATTTCGGTAATTAAAGGGACTAGTGCTGAAGATCCTAAAGAACCACAAATTTCCTCAGATATGATGGAAATTGGCACTATTGAACTACCAGCATATCTTTATGATACTTCTGACGCAGTGTTGACTTTGGTTGACAACAGAAGATATACGATGAGAGATATTGGAAAAATTGAAGATAGGGTTGAGAATTTAGAAACTCTTACCTCTTTATCTCTTCTTGAACTTGATACAAGAACTCTTCAAGTTAGAGATGCTGACGGACTTGATAGATTTAAATCAGGTTTCTTTGTAGATGATTTTACAGATAGTCAAAGAATGGATCCTAACTCTGAAGCAGGCACCCAAGATAATGAGTTGAAACCTCCTGTTGATTATTTTTCTTTGAAACCAGAGGTTGCTGCCGGTCTTCCCACTGTTGGTGGTTTTGATTTAGATTTTAAGCTTCTTGATCCAAATGTTCAAAAAACTGGCGATTTAATTACACTTAAATATAGTGATAAATCGTGGATCAAACAAACTCTTGCTTCTAGAGTTGAGAATGTAAACCCATTCAATATGATAGAGTTTAAAGGTAGAGTTGTAATTTCTCCATCTCAAGATAGTTGGATCAGAACAGTTACGATTGATGGCGGCAAAACACGGAGCGGAAGACGTGGTGGTGGAGGTACAAGGGATGCCTTTGCGAGAACATTAACAGCAGCAGGAGTTGAGTTTACACGAACAAGTAGTCAATTCTTCATTAACAGGGAAACTAAATTATCTTCTGAACCAGATAGACATATTAGATCTAGAAACGTAGCATTTAATGCTACTGGTTTGAGACCACTTGCAAGACACTATCATTTCTTTGATGGATCTACTAATTTAGATATAATTCCCAAATTGATTGAAGTCACAATGACTTCTGGCGTTTTTAGTAATGGAGAAACAGTCAAAGGATTCGTTGGGTCTAGACAACTCTTCTCTGTCAGAATTTGTCAACCAAATCATAAAAAAGGTCCAATTATTAATCCAACCAATACATTCCGTTTCAATCCATATAATAAAACTGTAGAACTTCCAACAGTCTATTCTGCATCTTCAACAGTATTGAACGTTGATATTAATTCTTTAATGGAAGATGTTCTTGGCAAGTTTAATGGACGTATTGTAAAAGATATGGTTCTTCTTGGTGAAACGAGCGGTGCACAAGCAAAAGTATCTGATATAAGACTAATTGCAGATGCTTTTGGTAGTATACAGGGATCCTTCTTCTTCAGAGACCCTCTTACATCTCCACCACCTCCTGTAAGATTTACAACCGGTAGAAAGACATTTAAGATTACTTCTAGTTCTACTAATGCAGAACCATTACCTGGTAGTTTAAAAATTAGTAGTGGTGAAAGCTCCTACAATACTTCTGGAATTGTTGAAACATTCCGTAGAACAACTAATATTGTTACATTCTGCGATCCCTTGTCACAATCATTTACTGTTGATGAGACTGGAGCATTCTTAACCAAAATTGATGTTTATTTTGCAGCAAAGGATGAAAATGAGAGCATTAACTGTGAACTCAGAACTATGGAGTTGGGAACGCCAACTAATGAATTGGTAACAGAGTATTCTCAGGTTACTCTTGAACCAGAAGATATTCACACCTCTGCAGATGCATCTGTTGCAACTACGATAACTTTCCCATCGCCCGTTTATCTGGAACCTGATCGTGAGTATTGTTTCGTTCTTCTTGCACCATCTTCAGATGAATATGAAGTTTGGGTAGCAAGAATGGGTGAGAAGACTGTCAATGCATCACAACTTCCCGATGCTGAAAGTGTTGTTGTAACAAAACAATATATTGGAGGAAGTTTGTTCAAGTCCCAGAATGGAACAATTTGGACAGCAAGTCAGTTTGAGGATATGAAGTTTGATCTGTATAAAGCGGACTTTGTTAAAGATCCTGGAATTGCATACTTCTTCAATCCATCACTTGAAAATGGAAGTGACTTAAGCAGTAGACTCACGAATAATGCAATCAGGACTCTTCCAAGAAAACTTAAAGTTGGCATCACAACAACTTCTGCAATGGATAGTATTCTTACTATTGGCAAAAAGGTCAGTGATAATACATCTTCTACTGCAATCAGTGGTAACATTGAGCAGGTTGGTGGAAACATTGCTAACACGACCAATAATTTAGTTGGTGCTGGATATAGTAATGGAACCTATACTGGAGTCAATTTTTACTCTGTTACCGGATCTGGGTCTGGATCTATTGGTATTGTTACATTTTCAAGTAATACACTTAGTGGAAATCCGCATGTTACAACTGCGGGTAATGGATATGTTGTTGGTGATGTTCTTGGAATTACAACTTCTGACGTTGCTAGAGGACGTGGGGCACAATTCTCTGTTAAAAACATTACAGGAAAAGACACCCTATATCTGACCAATGTTCAGGGTGAAGAGTTCACATCAGGTCAAGCACTTGTTGTTTATAGCTCTACCGATGTTGCAGTATCTTACGCAAACACAACCATCAGAAACTCTAGTACCATCAGCAATCTGTATGATGGAAGAGTGCTAGAAGTTGGACAAAGTAATCATGGTCTCCATGCTGACAACAATATTGTTACTCTTGCAGACATTGAACCCAATACATTACCAACTACACTCAATGCTAAACTTGGATTGAGTGATACAACAATCTCCGTCGCAAATACATCACTATTTGCAACATTTGAAGGTATTTCTACTTCTACCGGTTATGCCAAGGTAAACAATGAAATTATTTACTATAATGCTATCACTGCTGGATCTGGTGGTGCTGGAACACTCGGAATTGGTACACGAGGAATTGATGGTTCTCTTAAGAGAACTCATGATCTTAATGATCAAATTTTCACCTATGAATTAAATGGAATCTCTCTCCATAGAATCAATAAGCAACATAATATGCCTAGTGATTCTACTTTGAAAAATGCTAGGGATCTTGATACTTATCACCTACAAATTGATCGCGGTTCTAGAACAACTGGAGACAATCAACTCAGTTTCATTGACGAAAATAGTCTTGGTGGTTTGGTAATATTCTCATCTAATAATATTCAATTTGATGAAATAACTCCAAGAATTAATTTATTCACACCATCTACAAGTACTAACGTAAATTCTCAAATTAGAACAGTTTCTGGAACTAGTTCTGGTGGTTCAGAAGTTTCGTTTATTGATCAAGGATATGTAAATGTATCTTTGAACAATCCAAATCCGCTGACCACTCCAAGAATTGTTGCGTCAAGAGTTAATGAAACAAGTAGACTTTCAAGTCTTCCCAATAGTAAGTCTTTAACTCTTGCAGTCAATATGAATACAACAGATTCAAATCTATCCCCAACAATTGATCTTCAAGGATCTAGTTTTAGATTTGGAAGAAATAGACTCAATAATCCAATTTCGGATTATGCAAATGATGGAAGGGTAAATTCTCTCACTGAAGATCCACATACTGGATATTATGTTTCAAGAAGAACAGATCTTGCACAACCTGCTACTTCTCTGAAGGTAATTGTTTCCGCATATCGCCATTCTTCAGCAGACTTTAGAGTACTTTATGAACTCTTCAGAGTTGATTCTAATGGTATTGAACAGGCGTTTGAATTATTCCCCGGATTTGATAATCTAAAAGACACTAATGGTGATGGATTTGGTGATGAGGTAGTTGATTCTATCCTCAACAACGGTAAATCAGATGCCTTCGTTCGTGCAAGCGCGGATGGTGAATATATAGACTATCAGTTTAGTGCTGATAATCTTTCTCAGTTCAATGGATTTAGAATTAAAATTGTTATGAGTGGAACAAATGAAGCGAGAGCACCAAGGTTTAAAGACTTTAGAGTTATCGCACTTGCATGATGAAAAAAGTAAAAGATCATAAGCACCTTTATCGTACCGATGTGGGTGCTATTGTCAATACTGATACCACTGGTTATAATGAATATGTTAAGATGAAGTCCAACCGCGATCGTCAAAAACAAGAACTTGATGAAATGCGGAATGATATAGATGAAATCAAGTCACTTCTCATGGAGTTTATTAATGGATCCCGATCAAATCAAACTTGAAACAATGTCTAAAATGTTTGCTTATGAGCAACAAGCTAGACTGATTGAAGAGTGTAATGATATTGATGAACTTCAAAACATTTGCAAATCTTACGCAAAACTTTATTTCAAACAGCAGGAAGTTGTCAAGGCAATAGGACTACCTTCCTAAATATTTAAAATACCTTTGAAAAATGGCAGTATACGTCAGTAATATTCAAATTGATCAAAGCACTGATTTTAGTCAAGTCTTCACACTTGAAGACGGGACATCTAACTCTGTCCTGAACCTGACTAACTATACATTTAAATCTCAAATGAGGAAGCACCCTGCTGCTACTTCTGGTGTTACTACATTTACTTCATCCGTTTATGGTGCAGCAGCAAACGGTCAAGTTAAAATTGGTTTGACAACATCTCAGACGGTTAATCTGAAAGATGGTAGATATGTTTACGATGTTATTATGACTGATAATGCTGGTATTATGAGCAGAGTAGTTGAAGGTATGGTCCAAGTACGCGCTGGAGCAACGAAATTTTAATGGCGAATATTAGAGTCAAAACTAATAACAATACAACAACTGTAAGGGTTGGGCAAACAAACGCTATAAAAGTAGTAGCATCAAATCAATCTGCTGCTACAACAACAGTTGATAATTTGGCAAACGTTGGTGATGTGAACACTAATGCTAGAGCAAATAACACTTTTATAATGTTTGATGGTTCTGAATATATTCATGTTCCAGCACATCAAATTGTTGATCTTTCTGATGGTAGTGATGATGAAGCATATGATGCTGGAACTTTTTAACTAGGTATTTTTTTACCTAAATAATAAAAAAGGTAAGAAATTTACAAGATGGCTGCTCCTGTATTACAGTTCAAGAGAGGTCTCTTTAGCAATTTGCCAGCATTAAGGGCAGGTGAGCCGGGATTTACAACCGACAAATATGACCTATATGTCGGGATTGACTCGACAACTTCAAATAATAAATTCGTAGGTTCAGGTAGATTCTGGACTGTTGAGGGTGCCACTAGTGGATCTGGTGTCAATCTTGTAGAGGGTACTAATAACGGTACGAGTTACATTACGCTTGCATCTCCAGCATCTTTAGCTGGAATAGTAACGTACTATTTCCCCGGAACTCAAGGTGGGGCAAGTAGTGTTCTTACCAACGATGGAAGCGGAAATTTAAGTTGGGGTGCTGGTTCTGCTAACTCAGTTCTGACTGGTGTTACTACAGTAACAGGTCACCTTGATATTGACTCTACAGTCGATATTTCTGGTATCACAACATTCTCTAATACCACTGATAATACTCTTGGTAATGTCAACACTGGTAGTGTTCAACTTGATGGTGGTCTAGGCGTTGCCAAGAACGTTACTGTTGGTGGAAACTTAAACGTCCAGGGATATGCCGAGTTTGTTGGTGTTGCCACATTCAAAGGTGGAACAATCAACCTTGGTGATGCTGATACTGACGACATCAACGTCGGTGGTGAGTTCATTTCAAGTCTTGTACCTAACGCAGACAAATCTGTTGATTTAGGTGAGTTTGATAAGCAGTGGAGAGATGTATATGCTGGTGGTTCTGTTTATGGATATGAAAGTTTAGTAAGCACTGAAGCTGCCAATACTACAGTTACATACACTGTTACTGTTGCCTCTAAGACTGCTAATCACAGATACAACGGTAGTGGTTCTGGTTCCGGATACTATATTGATGGGTCTGAATCTCCATTCATTACTCTTGTACCTGGCGTAACTTATCGCTTTGATCAGGCAGCAGGTTCTAATAGCGGTCACCCACTTCGCTTCTATCTAGAAGCACAAAAAACCACTGGTTATACCACAAACGTAACAACTAGTGGTACTGCTGGTAATGCTGGTGCTTATACTGAAATTACAGTAACTGACACTACACCTCAGGTTCTTCACTATCAGTGTGCTTCCCACGGTTTGATGGGTAATGCTGTTTCCACCCAATCTAACGTAGTTCATAATAACTTCCAAGCAACTTTCCTGGAAGGTATTGCTGTAACCGGTGTTTCTACCTTCACCGGTCAAATTGATGGTAATGGTGGTGCAAATATCTCTGGTGCAGAAACAGTTCTTTCTTCTGCAACTGTTAGTGACCTGACAGATAACAGAGTTGTCATTGCTGGTACTTCTGGTGCTCTTGAGGATAGTGCTAATCTCACATTTAACGGTTCAACTCTTGCTGTAACTGGTGATGCTACAGTTAGTGACTCCATTACGGTTACCAAAGATGGTAATATTGGTGCTGGTCTGACTGTCACTGGTGCTCTGGATGTTAACGGCGGTGCTAATATTGCTAGTGGACTAACTGTTACTGGTGGTTTAGTTGCTAACTCTGCACAAATTAGTGATCTTACAAATAATAGAGTTGTCATTGCTGGTACTTCTGGAGAACTTGAAGATAGTGGCAATCTTACCTTTGATGGCACCACCCTTGCGGTTACTGGTGCTGCTACAGTTGATAACTTAAGTCTTAATGCAAACACAGTTACGACTTCCTCTGGTGGATTAACTCTTGATTCTGCTAGTGGTACAACCACAGTTGCTGATGACCTGACTGTCAATGGCACATTTACCGTCCTAGGTTCTCAGTCAATTATCAATACTGAAACCTTAAAGGTTGAAGACTCTCTGATTGAAGTTGGTCTTGTCAACAGTGGTGGTAGTCTGGTAGCACCTTCTTCTGATGCCAACATTGACGTTGGTGTTGTAATGCACTACTACAGTGGTTCTGCTAAAACTGCCTCTATATTCTGGGATGACAGTGCCGGAAGAATTGTTGTTGCTGATGCGGTAACTGAAAGTAATAGCGTAATGGGAAGTATCTCTTATGCTACTCTTGAGATTGGAGCATTGACTGTTAGTGATTGTCAAGGAAACAGTCAAGCAGTTATTTCTTGTAGTGGATCTACAAGAAGTCTTGAAAATATAACTGTGGATGGTGGTTCGTTCTAAGATTAAATACAACTTATAAATATAGGTGGGCTAGTCCCACCTTTTTTTATACCAATTATGAATGAAAATGAGATCAAAAATTTGATAGTAACATATCAAAAAAAGGTAAATGATTTTTTATCTCAAACAATTGCTATGGAATCAAAGGTTCTAACTTTAACTCAACAAGTTGAATCTTTAACATCACAACTTACTGAACAAGAGAATGAGTTGGTGAAGTTGAGAAAACCTAAAAGAACTACTAAAAATATAGACTCTGAGGCATTCTAATGGCAAAACCGTCAACACGCCAAGGGCTGATTGATTACTGTAAAAGACAACTTGGTGCTCCTGTTCTGGAGATCAACGTTGATGACGACCAAATTGATGATTTGGTTGATGATGCTATTCAGTATTTTCAAGAACGCCACTATGATGGTGTTGAGAGGATGTACCTCAAATATAAGTTTACGCAATCAGATATTGATAGAGGAAAAGCAACTAATAACTCTACAAGCACAAATACTGCAGGTATTGTAACCACTAGTGCAACATCTACTTCCATTAGTGGATATGGAACAACAACTTCTAATTTTTACGAAACATCTAACTTTATTCAAGTACCAGATTCAGTTATTGGTATTGAAAAGATTTTCAAATTTGATACTAGTAGTATTTCTGGGGGAATGTTCAGTCTCAAGTATCAGTTGTTCTTAAATGATATGTATTACTTCAACTCTGTAGAGTTGTTGCAGTATGCGATGACTAAAACTTATCTTGAGGATATTGACTTCTTATTAACTCCAGATAAGCAAATTAGATTTAACAAGCGTCAGGACAGGATGTATCTTGATATTGACTGGAGCAGTGTAAGTGAAGATGATTATATTGTTATTGATTGTCATCGCGCATTAGACCCACAAAATTTCACACAAATCTTTAATGATAGTTTTGTAAAGAGATATCTCACTGCATTAATTAAGAGGCAGTGGGGAGCAAACATGATTAAGTTTGGCGGAACTAAATTGCCAGGAGGAATTGAACTTAACGGCAGACAATATTATGACGACGGTGAAAGAGAAATTGCCGATATTCGTAGTCGTATGGCAATGGAATACGAATTACCACCTCTTGATCTTATTGGCTGATGGCACTTAATCCCTTTTTCTTACAAGGTTCCTTTGGGGAACAAAGATTAGTACAGGAGTTGATCAACGAACAACTCAAAATATACGGTGTTGAAGTAACATATATTCCTAGAAAATATGTTCGTAAACAGACGATTATTGAAGAAGTACAATCTTCCAAGTTTGATGATAACTTCTTACTGGAAGCATATGTAAACACATATGATGGATATAGTGGTGCTGGCGACCTTATGACCAAGTTTGGTGTCAGTCTAAGAGACGAGTTGACAGTCACAGTATCTAGAGAGAGATTTGAAGATTTCATCTCACCTTTCCTGGATGATGAAAGTAATCAAGAAGTTGAAGTATCTGGAAGACCTAGAGAAGGAGATTTAATTTACTTCCCACTAGGCAATCGTTTATTTGAAGTTAAATTTGTTGAGCATGAAAACCCATTTTATCAATTGGGTAAGAATTATGTTTATGAACTCAAGTGTGAACTCTTTGAGTATGAGGATGAAGTCTTTGACACCTCTATTGATGTCATTGATACTGTTCTTGAGGACCAGGGTTATATTCTTGACCTTACAATGTTCTCAACGGGTTCTGGTGCCTCTGCGACAGCATCTGTAGGTACTGGATATATTCGGAAGATATTCCTGGATAATGATGGATCTGGATTCTCAAGCACACCAACGGTAGCGATCACAACAGCACCATCTGGTGGAACTGATGCTACAGCAGTGGCAATTACAACAACCAGAAATAATATCACATCTATATCTGAAATCTTGCTTACTAACGCAGGCGCAGGATATACACAAACACCAACTATTACAATTAGTGGTGGGGGTGGAACTGGTGCTGCTGCCACCTGTGGAATTATTACTGCTCATAGAGGTGTAATTTCCTTCACAATTACTAATGGTGGTACTGGGTTTACTACAGCACCTCCAGTAACAATTTCTGTGCCCCCTCTGTCTCCAGCAATTAATGCTAGTGCTAAAACGATTGTATCTGCCGCAGGAACTATTAGTGAAATTAGAATTATAGATGCTGGTGCTGGATTCTTAGGATCTGCTCCAACCGTAACTATTGGAACTGCCGCAACAACTGGTATTGGAACTTACTGGTTTAATGAGGTAATCACCGGGTCTAGATCTGGTATGTCTGCCAGGGTCAAGAGATGGGATGCAGATACCAATATCCTTCGTGTTGGTCTTACATCTGGATATTTCTATGCTGGTGAAACTCTTACTGGAGCTAAATCTGGTGCTGCATACGTTATTAAAAATACTGGTGTGGCGAACACTGAGACGGATAAATACAGAGACAATGATGAATTTGAGGCGCAAGCAGATAGTCTAATTGACTTCAGCGAAATTAATCCCTTTGGAACATACTAATGTTAGGAACTTACTACTATCACGAAATTATTAGAAAGACTATTATATCTTTCGGAACTTTGTTTAATGATTTAAATATCAAGCACAAAGACTCAAGTGGTGGTGTTGTAAGTCAATTAAAAGTTCCTTTAGCATATGGTCCAACACAAAAGTTTCTGGCAAGATTAGAGCAGCAGGCAAATCTGGATAAACCGGTTCAGATTACGATGCCTAGAATGTCCTTTGAAATGACATCAATCGCATACGACTCAACTAGAAAATCTGGGATTACTCAGACTTTCAAAGCGGTTGATGAAAACAATAATATGAAGAAAGTCTTCATGCCTGTCCCATATAATATTGGATTTGAACTCAGCATCCTATCCAAATTAAATGATGATGCTCTTCAAATTGTTGAGCAGATACTTCCATATTTTCAACCATCTTTTAATATTACTGTTGATTTGGTTGAATCAATCGGAGAAAAAAGAGATATTCCTGTAGTTTTAAATTCAGTCAATTTTCAGGATGATTATGAAGGAGACTTCTCTACACGCAGATCTTTAATATATACTTTACGATTCACAGCAAAAACTTACCTCTTTGGTCCTGTTGCTGAGAATCCTGAAGGTCTTATCCGTAAGGTTCAAGTTGATATGTATGCTGACACCAATACTCAGACAGCGAAAAGAGAGGTAAGGTACACTGCTGTGCCCGACCCAATTGATGCTAATCCGGGTGATGATTTTGGTTTCACTGAAACTTGGGAGACATTTACAGATTCTAAGTCATATAGTCCCACAAAACAATCTGATATTTAATACTCATGTCTGATTTTGATACGATTGATGATGCACTTAACGTAGAAAGTAGTATTATAGAAACAGAAAAACCATCTTTAATTAAGAGACCGGCAGAAAGTAACGATATTAAAAAAGACTATGAATATACAAGAGCCAATTTATATTCTCTAATTGAAAAGGGGCAAGAAGCAATAAATGGAATAATGGAACTAGCAGGTGAAAGTGCTAGTCCTAGAGCATATGAAGTTGCTGGACAACTTATTAAGAGTGTGGCAGATACCACAGATAAGTTAGCAGATTTACAAAAGAAAGTTAAAGACCTTGAGGAAGATGGAGCAAAAGGTCCTAATAGTGTTACTAATAATGCAGTGTTTGTAGGTTCTACATCAGAACTACAGAAACTTCTGAAACAAGGATTTCTAAATAGTAGTAACCCAGAAAAAGATAAATGAAGAAATGTAAGCAGGGGTATTACTACTGCTATAAAGATAAAAAGTGTAAGCGAATCCCTGGTGGATATCGTATAGGTCTGGGTGGGTATCTCCGTAGGGAGAAAGGAGAGGAGAAGTCTGAAGATAGTGGTGAAACTGAAACCAAGAAAAATGGTAATGGTGGAAATGGTAATGGTGAAAATGGTAATGGTGGAAACGATGGCGGTAGTGTAAGCGAATCTAAAAGTGGTGATTCTTCTTTGCGTGACTGGTTTAGTAAGAGTAAGTCTAGTGATGGCAAACCTGGTTGGGTTCAATTGGGTGGGAAATACGCTGGAAAACCCTGTGCCAAACAACCAGGACAAAAGACTAAACCCAAGTGTGGATCCAGTAAAATGGCTGCAAATTTAGATGATAAAGAAGAGAAAAAGGCATTTAATAGAAAGCAACGTCAAGATCCAAATCCAAATAGAAAAGGGAAGGCAATCAACGTGAAAACAGAATCTTATTCAAACTGGAGACAAAATCTTCAAGAGAAACCAGGTGATGGATATCTTGGACTTAAAAATTCTTATGAACCAGAAGGTGAAGTGTTAGAAGGTATGAACGCAATCAGAGCTGATGCAGGTCCACCTAAAACGACTATGAGAATGTCTGCAAGTGGTCAAGAACCAGCTGGTGATAAACTCTTGAGAAAGGCGAGTCAAGGTTTTAGTAACTTTATGAATAAACTAAATCCTAAAGCTATGCAGTCGAAACCTGCTGGACCCCAACGTAAACCTCTTATCTCTACTCCAAAGGAAGAAGTTGAACTAACTGGAGAACTGGTTGACGAAGGTAAGAAAGATGCTTGTTACCATAAGGTCAAGTCACGTTATTCTGTTTGGCCAAGTGCTTATGCTTCCGGTGCATTAGTTAAGTGTCGTAAAGTTGGTGCCAAAAATTGGGGTAACAA
>Ga0181410_1000087_pt1 | contig 35133 bp, 11 predicted proteins | sample 33SPOviralmetaG_FD_130112 | JGI IMG/M metagenome (GOLD analysis project Ga0181410, IMG submission 130112) | Marine viral communities from the oligotrophic San Pedro Time Series (SPOT) site, San Pedro Channel, CA, USA - 33 SPOT_SRF_2012-06-20 | ecosystem: Environmental > Aquatic > Marine > Strait...
GACGCCACTAGATTCAGTCGGTTCATTATTTAGTTTATCAAGTTCGTGTCTTTTCTTTTGTAAATCAATTAATTGTGTAGTTACATCAGCTGAGGTTTTAAACATTCCCGCAAGAACTTCAAATGCTCTGGGGTGTTCGGCTTCAACTGCAACTTGCATCATGTGGTCAAGAGCTTCATCAGATTTATCAAGTAAACTTTTTAAATTGTCTCGAGCAATCTTATAATCTTCTTCAGCATCATCAGTAAGATTAACTTCTTTTTGAATAGGAACAAGTGGTTTCGAGTTTGAAACCAACGCCTTATTTATTCTGTCAAGTTTATCGCTCATTAGGTATTTCTAGTATTAAACACAGTTCGTGTTCTACCACTTTGTTGGCCAGTTACTAATTCATCTTCAGCATACAATTGTTCTAAATTATTTACTGTAGCTTTATTATTATTTGCACTTAAAACGATCGCTTCTCCAGCTGATATATTTCCTGTTATTCTTTCACCAACATTAAAGTCTAAATTTTCTGTAGTTGAAATTGCCATATTTGCTGTATTTCTTCCTACTATTGTCCATTGAGTAAATGGTACATTAAGCACGGGGGAATCTGCATTAGAACTCGCGAGCTCTGGGTCAGCACTAGCTAAGTTTTCATTACTTTGTTGAAGAACCCATTGACTTCCGTTATAATTTATTTCAGCACCACTTGTAGTAGTATGTACATATCTTGGTTTTTTATTAAGTCTACCCGATTTACTATATACTCCATTTAACACGGCAGTATCAATAGAATCAACACTCATTACTAAATCAGTAAAGGGTGCGTCATATTCATAAATCTTAGCACCCACTCTTTTTAAATCCGCAGTTGTATTCACAACACTTGCTACATTAAATGTTAAATCAAGTGAACCACTACCACCCATATCAGTATCTGCAATAGTAATAGTTTCGCCGACAACATATCCGGTACCAGCAGTAAAATTAGATGAAGATAAAATTACAAAACTATTTAGTGTTGCTACATCAAATGTTAAATCCGCGCCTCCGCCTAATGTACTACCAGCAATAGTAAATGTGTCATCAACAGAATACCCAGTACCACCTGCAATAACGGAAATTGCAGCTTCACCAACAATATCAACTATAACACTAAATTCAGCTCCAGTACCACCAGAAGGTGATACACTATAGTCAGAACTACTAATTGTATATGTATCCGCAACACGGGCTGTATCCGCAGCACTGATAGTATCAATCGTCGCAATAATTGAAGATGTTGTAGTTACCTCAAATGTTGCTCCAGTACCCGAGCCAGATGAAGTACTATTTAAATTACTATATGTACCAGCAGTCCGAGGCCCTTCAGCAGAGCTGACATTATCAATTCCTAATATACCACCGATAAGAGACAATGAAGTTAATGAACCCGTGCCGTCTTCATTAACTCCAGTAATGGATAATACTAAATCAGTATCTAATGCAGCCCCACCCGGCGCGTTAGCCCCTAATTGAGCAGCAGATACTGTTAAGGTGTCATTAAGAGCATAGCCACTTCCCGCTTCTCGAATAGTTGGATTAGATAATGCTCCAGTCTGGCTATCTAGTGTGACATCAATAGTTGCATTAGTACCACTACCCGATGAGGTTGTGGTTCTGTTTTGTAAAACAAATGAAGACTCGGTTTCTCCTAAAGCAACTCCGCTAAGTTTAATTTGTTGGGTTGTATTATAATCAGCTCCGCCGCGAGCAATTGTTGCTGCGGTTATTGCGCCTGTTTTGTCAAGGGTAATATTAACTGCAGCTCCTGTACCATGTAGGCCAGGAGAGTCGTTGGGACTATTTAAAACTGGCTCAGTTGCTAAATTTGTTCTAGTAAATGTTGGAGCGTATGTAGCAGTAAAATTAGAATTAGCTCCATTCCCGCTTGTAATTGATATTGTATCGATTGCACCAGCAAGGTCATCACCCGTGCCATCAAACACACTATCTACAGTTAAAACTAAATTAACACTATCATAGGGTGATGTGGATATCGTAATTGTTTCAGACGCAATATAACCCGAGCCTCTATTTAATATAGATACACCAGTTGTGGCTCCAGTTAAACCATCGACAAGAGCAGTAAAAGACGCATCAACCCCACCGGTATTTGCAACTCCTGTTAAATTAGCTACTGAAGAACTAAAATTCTCGTCTTCTACTCTATCAAAATCTGCTGTAGTACCGCTAACAATGGATATTCCGGTTAATCTATTTATTGGCTCAACACCAGCAACTGTAATATCTTTATAGACTAAATCTAGTGTATGTACATCTGCAGGGTCTATTAAAGATACAAATGTTCTTATGGTATCTGCTGGAGAATTAGAACTAACATTTACGGAACTTAATGTTCTCGCACTCGAAGTTGTTACATTTGTAAAATCTGCGATGTCAGTTTCAACCTTTTTAATAATTGAAACTGATGATGTATTAGGAGCAAATCTAGCTCTAATAGTAAAGTCTAAAGTATATGTAAGTGTTCGTCTTCCAACGTAGTCGCCTTCATAAGTATCATCAAATGATACACCGTTTAAAATAAAAGGAACGTCTGTTTTAGAACCGGGGCCCTCAATATCTTTTATAGTAACTGTGTATTCGGGTGAAAAGGTTGGAACTATTTGCTCTAGAATTTGTAATGCATCTTCTTGATTTCGAGCTAAAATATTTAATTGCATTCCAATTGTATAAGGAACGCTTTGATACATTTTATTTCTTGTTCTAGGAGAATTATTAGTACCTGAAGTAAGTGTTGTATTTAGTCTGTTTAACTTAGTAGTTGTATCATATTCAATAGAGGTTATTTCAAATGACATTCTCGGCAATTTAATAGCAACTTTGTTACCATCTAAGTCAACATTCATTCTTGTAATAAACTTTTGAGATGGGCCATACGAAATTGGCACTCGTTGGATATTAGAAATTTTGTCTCCACTGTGTCTGCCCACAGTAATATTATTAAAGAGTGTACCAAATACTGATACAATTCTTTTTATAGTTGCGTGATAAAAATGTGTTCCGCTAAGCATTGGGTTCTCCAAATGGGTTAAATTCACTAAAGTCGATATAGTTATTATTTATCGCTTCAAAGTCGGCAGAGTCGTCGAATGCATCTGTACTATATGTTTCTGAAGTCTTATCTTCGCCGGCCGAAATAGTTGCAATAGCACCAGACTTGGTTCCTGTAATAACATCTCCAACACCAAGAGTATTAACTGTTCCATCTGTGACAGTTAACGAACCAAGACTTAATATAACTGGTGATTGGTCTTCATCAATTCCAAGAACTTCTGAAGTGCCAGTTGAAGAATCTGTAAATGCAATATTAACTTCTTCTCCTATAGTAAATACAGAAGTATTTGAATAAGCTATTCCAACGCTGGTCGTGACTTCTTTAATCTTTTGAACATCATCAATTAAATCAAGTCCGGTATCAATATCTTCACCACTATATTCAAACAGCTCACATGATAGTTTGTATGTTGTAAGATTGTTTAATTGATAAAAAGGTTGTTCATGTTCAACAAACTTAAGTTCAAATAAAGATTTAGACAAAGGTAAATATATTAAATCACCTTCTCTAGGCCTTGTTAGATTAGAACCACGAGTCGCTCTAGAGAAACTTCTACGAGCTAAAATTAATGTTACTTGGTCTCTAATTTCAATACCAAACTTACCAAGTAAATCTCCATCGCCATCAAAGCCTTCAGTATTTTCAATATACATTTCAACGAGGTAAGCATCATTAAACTTACTCTCTATTGTGCTATTTAAAATATCGTCTTCACTAATTATTTCGCGAGGAATATAATAGACATCTTGGCCATAAATACTCAGAGCTTCTACGATCATATCCTCGTAGAGGTCTTTCTCTCCTACAGAGCCCTGTGAAAAATAAGTATTTCTTGCCATAATATCATCTCGTTATCCTACGTAGAATGCTGGAGGCATTTCATATTTGAGTTGAACTTCTTCCTCTATCTTTAGGATTTCTTCGTTAGCTTCATCGTAAATTTGCTGGCCATTCATAGTAACTCCACCTGGAAGCTGCATTCCGTCAAACTTTTTAATATTTACACCCCATTGTCTTTTAATTAGTGCAGTTAAATACTTCTTTAAAAACATATCATTATATACTTTAGTTGATGTAGCCTCTGTTGGCGCTGCTACATCAGTACCCGAGCCATAAGTATCAGCGTGATTACTTGTTTTTGGTACTATAGCCTCATAACCTTCAAATACTATAATATCATTTTCTTTTAAATCTGTGCCCCATCGAGTTTCGATATAAAGTCGACTGATATGTCTATTGAATCGTGTTGTCTGGTCTTTACCATCAAACATGTGGTCTATCAATGCAAGGTGTTGTTGAGTCATTGAATAGTTCAACATTGAAGAACCGGGCTTAGCCAAATCATACATATCGTTTAACATCATTTGGTACTCAATGTTAAAATCTCCAGTCCCTCCGGTATTTGAGTTGAATGGAAGAACTCTACTAATAGTAAGATATGTGTCGGGTATAGTAATATACTGATTAGTTATATCAGCAGCCGTTAACTGATATTTACGAAATCGTTTAATGACCGCATCAGAATGATATTCTTGATAAAATTGCAATGCTTCGTCAAGACGATCACCTAATTGGTCGTCATCTACATTGATTTCAATTACTGGAGCCCCAAGAGCTCTTAGGCAATAATCAACTAATGTTTGTCTAGAATATGGCTTTGACATATATCTATTTATATAAAAGCCACAGCCTGCCTGGCGATTTTAATGTTGAATTATATCCGCGGTTCTAAGCGGTTCTAATACCCTTGCCGTTATATACTACTTCATCATCTTCACTATAATTTGGAATCGCATCCAATGCAGCTCGAGCAGTTTTTCTTGCTTGAAGTTCTCCACTATACTTATCTAATAGTGGTTGTGTATCTTCTCCTAGAATGCTCGCTTCTTGAATTTTTGCAACAATCCAATCTGATTCTTCAAGAATCTTTATATTAGCATCAGTTCCAATTAATTCATCAAGAAATGCTTCTGTCAACAGAGTATCATTTATTGTGGTCTTTCTATTAACCGGGTGTGATTTGTGATTAGGACTATCATTTTCGAAGTCAAATGTGGGGTGGCAATAACAGTTATCGAGCTTTTGCTGTATCAAAAATGATACGTCAACAAACCCACTGTTCATATTATCTATTTCACCATTTCTTTTATATATTTTGAATAAAAATTTATTTTTTGCCATAATTATTTCCTATTATTTATTGAGAGTCTGCTAAATATGTTCCCATTTCAGCGAAATAGAAGTTCGTGCCACCTTGGCCTCTTAATAGTACATTTAAGAATCCACCTCTATCACCGATATTAGAGCCAATCTTATTGCCAGGAATTTTACATCCAACTAATCTGTGGTTTCCTTGTTGCATATTCATTCCACTACTTACACTCATTCTATCACTAAGCCCAGTTAATTGAGTAAAGAACTCGCCATTTGTTCCGTTATTGGAATTTTGAACCCTGCTAGTACCAGCTATTTCCGTCCAACTGCTACTTGTAGAAATAGCTGTGCCTTCTGCCCTTTGTTGACCATAGTTAATTGATACTCCTTGAAGTTGGTCATTACTCTGGTTACTATGTTGAACAATGAATAATATTAAATCTTTTCCTGTGGTGCCAGGAGCAACCGGCACTTTACATAAAGCCCATGTGCTACCTTCCACATAAGCTAAGTTTCTTTCATTCCAGTCACTATTATTCCATTCCGCGCCTCTATCATTATGTCCACCATAACTTCCGCCATTAACCGCCCAATGATAGTCAATAGCCCGCGATGAGGCAAATTTGTATTTATTTTGAACAAAAGCTAAGCCACTAATCCAACCACCTTCTGATCGATTTATATAATGGTGTCCTCTTTGTAAGAGCCAGTATGTTTCGCTTGACGACCTTGGAATATTAAACCAACATCCACCATGATGGTCTTGGGTACGACGGACATGGCCAAAGGGAGTATACTGAGGGCCGGAGTGGCCGTAGCCAGCAACTCTATAATTATTACCAGGACGTCCATTGGCTCCATTAGCTGAACCAGGCACATTAGCTGTAGTTTGAGATAATAATGCAGTACCAGCAGAATTAAATGGAATCAATCTTAATATTTGCCAGTCGTTATGATGGCAATCAACATAAATAGCGTCTGTATTTGCCGGTACATTGATTCTCATACCTTTGTATGTACCACTGGTGTCACGTCTGTGCCAGCCAATCTCGTACATATATTCTCTATTCCAAGCGGAATCATCATGCGAAGTCATATTGCCCATACCGGAATTATAATTTTCCCAAACTCTACTACGAGATGAACTTGATGGGGCATTATTTGCAGCCCACCACATATTAAAAGAGAACTGGCCATTAGATGATCGTGAATTATCCACTGAGTCACCACCACTACCATTTATACTTGAATAATGATCGTATGTGTGATTTCTATATCTTCCATTTCCGCCAATTGCGGTTGGCTGATTCTCGCTGAACATATTAACAATACTTCTATTGTCAACATCTGGGTGGCTAGTAAGGAAAGTTCCATCACTAAATTGTAAGCCATCAGTACCAAGGTATAATTTACCCGTAACCTGTGCAGTTCCTGCGGAATATATATTTCCTGTTGCGCTATCAACAGAGAATTGTCTATTTGTAGCGCTAGTTCCTACAAATAAATCACCATTGAATACTCCGTAGTTTGATGAGCCGGTTCCATTCTGAATGAAAGATGTACATTTTATCTGACCGTCTGATGTTATATTTCCTACATCATCAATATGGCCTGTGTTGGAAACATTAAATGCGTATTGTCCAGCTTCTCCTGATGCATTACTTCGGATTCTGGCTGATCGAATCGCACCTTCGACTGATAATATAGTAGGATTAGTAGTAGTAAGATTATCGGGGTGACCAATTTCGTGAACTCCGTTATTATGTGCTTCAATTACTCCACCAGACCTAATTGACTTAGCTACTGATATTCCACCCTTAAACACCGCTGAGCCTGAAGTTAAAGTACCATGTGTAGTAGAGCGATCAGATGTGCTATCAACTACCAACTGGTCGCGAACTCTGGTTTGAGAAGTGGTAATTTGCACACCATTAGAAGTCGAATTATCTGGCATTAGATTAATGACCTTACCAGTACTTTGGTTAACTGCAATGTTCATACCATTTGTAGCATGAACATCAATAGTACCTTGGTGGCCACCACCAGAAGTTTCAAATCTTAAATGGTCAGATGAATGACTTCTTAAGTGAAGTACTGCACTCGGGTCTCCGTCAATAGTAGCCTGTTCGTCGTATATAACTGTCTGACTATTCATGTGAATAGTACCAGAAGCTACAACAGATAATCTGTCAAGTATCGAACCACTATCTTTTGAGCGAGTCGATAAAGTAAATGGATTACCCGTACCCGAAGCAGCTGACATCCGTACTTGTTGGGCGCCAGCCACATTCAAATCAATTATATTGCCAGATTCATTGGTATTTAAAATCAAGCAAGAACCATCTTGTCTTGAAGCATAAATTATACCACCTCTATCAGCGCCCGCGGTTCTTCTTAACGAAATTCCTAAGTGTGTATTACCATCACCTACATTGACTGCACTGCCATAGTTTTCTGTGGTTGAACCAACCTCAATGTCATCATCTATTGCAGTAACACCAACGGTCAAAGCATTATTCGACTTAGACGCGGAGGTCATAGGATTCATCGCATGCATTTGGACGAAATTCTCTGATCCAAAAAACATCCGTGGAGTTCTGAAATGAATGTGGTCTCCTCTAGGCGTATCATTACCAGTGGCAGTTGTAAAAGTATTTGTCTGTATATAAATTGCTTGTTCTCCTCTTGGACCAGAGGTTTCACCAATTCCTATATCGCCATCGTTATAATACCTAAATCCATACTCTTCAGCAGTACCCGCGATGTTATTACCAGATGAGTCCTGGTCGTATGTAAATGGGGTTGTCGAATTTGTATTTCTACGAATAGAAAACGTGCCGCCATCTCCTACAAGTCTGAAATGACCACCTGAAGTATTAGGCGCGGCTTTTCCAACGTAGCCCGGCGAGTTATGTTGACCTATAGTTTGATCCAGTTCTTCGAAATGAATACCCGCGTAAGAGCCACTTAGTTTGAGGAGCCCAGCACCGCCAGTCTTTTTAACATGTAGAGGGGCTTCTGGACCTGTAGTTCCTATACCAAGAGAGCCACCGGTGTCGAGCGTCATTTTTGATACATTATTCGCACGCCATTGTAGTTTATCGGCATCACTATTGTCTAGACGCATGGTCCAGCCATTGTCGGCAACATAGGAACCTGCTACTTGAAAATGAAGTACTGCATCAGATGTTCCGGTCGACCTCGCAGTTATTCTAGCTTCATCAGTATCGACTACTTCCAGAGTATTGCCCGCTTCAGCTACTCCAATACCAACTTTACCGTCTTTACCGATACTAAATCTAGTATTATTATCTGCTAATGCAGAATAATTCTCGTGGTTAGTATATGTTTGTACTACAAAACTTCCGGCTCTAACTCGAACTCTATCGGAAATGTCGGTATTATTTAACATATCATTACCCTTAAATAAGAGTAATTCTGAAGATTCAGTACCGCCATAAATTCTTTCTACAATTCTGGTATGAGTATCTGCTGAATCTCCAAATGTACCAGCAAATATGATTGAATTTTCAGGTTGACCAGCAGTAGAGTTTGCAGAAGCACCAATTGTAATGCTTCCTTTATGAACTGTATTACCTTCAAATGTAACTGTGTTGCTTCCTTCGGGGTATGAGAATACTAGAGCATCAGTACCAGCACTTCTTCTAAAGAACCCTACATCATCTAATGGTGCGACCATGGCTGGATTATTGTCACCATTATATTCTATACCACCACCATGCGACATCGACTGTCCTACATAGATTCTACCACTACCTTGGCTAGTACCACGAACTAGTAATTCTGAAACTTCAGCATCTGGTGAAACAATATCAATACCATGTCCGGTAAAATGACCGCCTGGTGTTACGGTTCCTACACCTACTCTTTGAGCTGACTTGTCGACAATAAATACATCATTAGTAGAATCAACTATAAGGTCATCTTTAAAGGCAGCAGCCCCTTGAATATTAAGAGTTCCATCTCCATCGATATTACCATCTACAAACAGTTTCTTTTCGATTGAAACACCACCTCTAGTATGGATTGATGCATCTTCATCTGTAGCACCAGTTGCATCTGCAGTACTATCAATTCTTATTTTTCCGTCAAATTCTGATGTGCCTGAAACGAATAATGACCTAACATCATTTTGACTATTTTCACCACCGATTTTAAAGTCTTCAAATGTTCGAACCTCACCCGGCCTAATTCTGAATAGCATATCAGTATTATAGTTTGCTCCATTGGTCGAGGTTCCTATGAAAGCAAATCCACCGTCGACATCAGTATTATGATTTCCGTCGGTTTTTTCGAATACAATAAAATCGTTAGCACCATAATTACCGGTAGTCTGCGATGACATATCGGAAATTTTAATTCTAGTACCATCTGGGTGATTGCCCGGCATGGTCGTCCTAATTCCCATTCTGAACCTGTCACCATCTGGCGTATCATTTGTATCACCACTCAGAGCATGATCGTGGATTGTAAAAAGGCCATTTGTAAACTTAAAGTCATTGTTTATTTGGACTAAATCGCCAAATGCATTACCAATTGTAGCATTATTATTGATTGTAAGATTTCCAGTTGCAGATATGTTTCCACCTGAAACAATATTACCTACATCTGAAATATTACCTGATGCATCAACATCGAAGTTACCAGATGCTGCTTGGATAGTTGTTCCTACTACTAAATTAGCACCGGCTCTTAAAGTTGATTGAGCGCGTATATCGCCATTAACATCTAATTTATAAGACGGAGCCATATCTCCGATACCAACTTTTTGAGTAGCGCCATCAAATATTACATAATCAGTGTATGCTTGAGCAAATCGAATACTTTCAGAGCCATGAGTTCTAATTCTATGGTTGGGATTGGCCTCACTCGCATCAACTAATCCGAAAGATAAATTACCGCCTGAAGCATAAGCAATATTAAATGTATCAACATTCGTGCCGGTAGTTCTTTCATCAGCTAATGCTAATCTATGAGAATCAGATGTAGTAGCTCCGTTGATCGCAAATACATTAGTACTTGGGTTCATGTCCAATATAGTATTGCTGGCAGATTCATCTCTAAATTGGTGTCTAGCTGAATCATAATATATTCTATTAGCATGGCTACTATTAGTTGAACCATATAGTTCAATATTACCACCGCCGCCCGCGGTTGCAAGATCGCCTTGTAATGTAAGGGCAGTGCCTGAAGTCCGACGTCCTATTCTTCCATCGTGAATTGTAACCCCAGCATTTGCAATATCTAAATCAGCAAGAGGATTATTTGTTCCGATACCAACTTCATTTGTAGATACATCAACGAATAGAGTATGGTTAGCATTTGAGCCAACATCTAAATCACCATGTGTGTGGGTATCTCCTGTAGTATTTACAACTCCAAATTTTGCATCGACAGTCGCTGTAGAAGTAGAACTTGATGCGCCAACTCTAAAGTCTTGAACAACATTCATTCCGCCGGAACCATTAGCTACTATAACTCCACTTGCTCCAATTATTCTATTCCCAGAGCCGTCGAGTGCGACTCCGCCAGCATCATTTTCTATTGATGTTAATCTAATTGCATGTGCTCTAAAGTCTGATTCTCTCGGTACATTTAAATCAAAAGTCTGTCCTGTATCATATCCGCCTTCAGCATTAGTTTTTAATCCGTATGTAATAAGTGATTGTTCTAATTTACTGATGTGGCCATATGCATCAACTTCTAAATCTGAAATTCTTTTAAATGAATTATGTGGGTAACCGGGAGTATCATTTACATTTCCGGTATGAGCAAAATCTTTATTAGTAACACCACTTGCAATAGTATTATGTTTTATTTCATACGTTGATACTTGAGATGCGGCTGCATTAAGAGTGAAAGAGTTTGTACCATTTAATCCATTTACACCATTAATATTAATAGTCGTATTATTCGCAGAGAAACCTGATACGGTTTGGGCAGCTGTTAATTGCCCTTGAGCATTAACTGTAAATGTTGGCATTGTAATTACTTTTTGATTCTGAGAACCAATAGAGCCGTAAGAACCAGCCGAAACTGTGGTATCAGTAATAGATACAACCTTTGTGGTTGTTTCTTCATCAGTTCCAGTAACTGTAATACCAGTAGAAGCATTCACATCTTTGACATAATGTCCACGAGTTTTTACGCCCAACTCAATAGCATTATCTAAAATTTTCATATAGCCACTACTATCAACTCCGACGTGGCCATTAATTGCATTCTCGGCTGTAGTTCCAGTAGTTTCAGCGATTGATTCATTGGAAGCTAATACACCTCCAATTTCACTTGTATCGGAAACATTTAGTGATAAAGTTCTATCTGCTTGAAGATTTCCAGTATTTCCGCGATTAGCTGAGCTATCAGTACCTGAAGTTTTTCCAGTTTCGTGAATAGATAAACCTCGTTCTGCAGTAATGATAAATCTATCATACGCCTTTTGGTCAAGGTCTCTTGCAATATGTCCTAAATCTGTATCATGTTCAGAAAGCTTTATTGCAACTGTATCTAAATCTGTATCATTGCGAGCGATTTGTAATTGTAGACTGTCTAATTCAGTATTATAATCAACAGCTAATTGATTAAAGTTTCTACGAAAATCATCAATAGTAGCTGTGGTTTTTAATCCGCCACTAGGAAAGGCTAATGTGTCAGCGGCCGCAATAGACAAGCCATAATTAACTGGAATTGTTCCAGTTAAATTTGTACCTAAAGTTAATGGTGTGTACGATGGAGTACTATGCTCTCCGCCTAATGCTCCGTTCGGTGTATTGTTTCCGCCTATTGCCATATTTGTATCCTATTTTTGGTTAAGAGCTCCGCCTTCAACCATTTTATAAATCATATCTTTTAAATCTTCTATTTCTTTTCTTAAGCTCACTATTTCTTGGTCTTTGGTTAGTTGATGTTTCTTTTTTTCCATGTACCTTTCATAAGCTTCGTTGTCTATATTTATAACAGCGTGCGATGATTTATCGCGAACTAAACTAGGATTATTTTCAACATGTAAATATTCTTCACTCATTATGCTGTTGCTATCGCTCTAAAGTTCATACATCTTGGAATTATTGCGCTGTCATCTCCTGTAATATTTCCTGCGGTGTGTGTACTTAATACTAATTTAATTTGGAATAAATCAAAGTTATATTCAGCAGCAGCCGCAGAGTCAGGTGTTCTAAAGTGGACTTCGTTGAATCCGCCTGCTACAGGTATTTCGACCGAATCTAATTTAGTAAACGTCCCACCTCTTGTAAATCTGATATAAGCTTCTACATTAGCCTGTGGTGCTGGTCGTTGTACATCTAGATAACAATCTACTCTTGAAGCAGCACTATCTAGTCTAACCATATTTGTAATATATCGAGCCTTAGCAGTACCATGAGTAGCGCCTGTTTCTCCTGTTAAATTTGCTCCACCATTAATTGTATTAGCAAAAGTCAGTAAAGATAATCTATCCAAATCAATAGTCGGTGTTAAGAACTCGTTTCCGGTCGATAATTCACAATATAATTGAAGTTGAGTAGGATCGTCATACTTAATAGTTTCGCCTAATTCTAGTACTTCATTAGGTTCTATTTGATACGTTGTTGTTACATTTGCTTGAGATTTTACTTTCAAGAAATATCTTATTTCGGTTTCTGGTAATACAACTGATTCTGCTATTAAATTAATAGAATCAATTCTTAGTTGATTACTTGAACTCAATGCTGCGTCATAAACATTTTCAGGTGATATCGTTACAAAATCTCCGTATGCAGTGTGTGTTGAAGAATTACCAACTGTTCTAGAGTATGGAGAGGATGTTGATAATTCACTTTCGTTGAACTTAGCATATCTTAAGTGAAACTTAAAGTCTTTATTTTGGTCTGGTGTCCAAGTTGATGCATTAGCTGATTTAAGAGCTACACCAGTATAAGGGTTCTTTGTAATTCTTTTACCAGTAGTGACATCATCTTTACCAACTTCTGAATGCCATAGGAAATATTCAGGCGAATTAGATAATACTACAATAGCATATTCAACCCCGCCTTTAAGATGGACTAATGACTCAAAAGTAAATGTTGTTGCAGTCGCTGCAGTAGTAGATACATTAACTTCGTCAAATTCTTTTTCTACTTCAGAAAAAGGAATTACGTTTTGAGTTGGTATACCATTTTCACATGGTACAAGCTGTATTCTCACTGGTAATGCGTTGTGCTTCTGTCTGAAGAACAAGTCAACATCTTTTACAAATACTCCTGCAGGATATTGGTCGGGGTCTACTACAAACGTTTGAGCTAATGGGTCAACGTGACGAATAGCCTTAACAGCTTCTTCAGTTCTTGTAACAGACTTGCTCTCTTTTACTCTTCGCTCACTAACTTTTACAGTTCTTGTTGATATTATAGTCTCTTGGAGTGTATTTACTATACCACGAGCAGTATACGTAGCCATGGCATAAGTAGTTGAGATTGATAAATCATTTGAAGTATTATCAATTAATCTAAATTCTCTTTCTCCAGTTTTAAATCGTAATCTTCTCTGATTAGGAATAATAAAATCACCGGAAACTCTACCTCGACTATCACTTACAATCGCGCTACTGGTAATGCTACCACCTTCGCTAGTGGGCCGACTATTGAATCTGTCTCGTCTAGTTATATTGTTTCTCCACCTTCTACGAGTATAACTTGAATTTCCTGTGGCGTAACTAGAAATATTTACACCATCAAAAAACGGGTAAAGAGTAGTATTTGGTTTAAACCCGCTTCCGAAAAAATAAACTCTCCTAGAACGAATAAATGGTACAAAAGATACATCAACTATCTTATCACCTAAAGATTGCGTGATTGGTGGACCTTCTTCGGCGAATTGCCTAATACCAGTCCTTGTCATAGTACCTTTTTCTGCTTTTTGCTCAATTTGAACTCGAGCTCGCCGTAAATTTGTAGTACTTACTGTGCCTCCATTAAATGTTGGAAAATTAGTAGATGCTGGTGTCCACCGCCATCTCCTATTGCTTCTCAGCCGCCAGCTACGCGTAGCGGCCGTAGGCCAGAACCCAGGTGTTGTAGTTCCTAATCCACGAGCCACAGCCTGCGCGCCAGTTATTTCACCTAAATTTGTTTTAGTTACCTTACCACTCCAAGTAGTATTCCAATCATTCCAGCGGGTGCCTTGAGAAGCTAACTGCTCATTCATTACATTTAATAACGCATCTACGTTACCATCTTGTTTAATAATAACATCTGGTCTTCGTCTAGTATCTTTCCAATGGTCTGACGATGGAGAGAGTCTTACTTTACCTACCCAAGATGCAACATCGAATGGATTAACACTTACAGCAACTGCTGCTTTGTCTTGATTAATTAAAGTTCTTACAGAAGTAACTGGTAGTCTAATTAAGTCTTCTCCTGCTGGGTCATTTGCTGCTCCAGTTTTTGGTGTAGAACCAAATGTCGCATCAGTAGTAAGATTTGTAGCAGTATTTCTAATGCCCAAATCCTGAGAAGTGAACGAAGGTCTTAATATACCTTCTTCGGGGTCTACCGCAATAGCAAATCCAGGGTCGCGAGTATCAGATTTGCCGTGTCCTTTAAACTCGTCAACTAAAATACCATTCTTGAATCGGTCACCAGTATTATCAAATATTTGTTTATCTGATGTAGCTTGTTCTAATAAAGATAATGATGTATAATATTCTAAACTCTTAACCCGCTTTTCAAGTTTACCAATGTCACGCATTGTGTATCTTTTATTATTTTTATATTCAATTTGAATGTTTTGAACCGAATTTGTAAATGGAGGTATATACAATTCGTAAAGCATCATTGAGTCATTTGGTACTTCAAGTGGAACTCCCGCGATTGAGTTACCTTCTAAATAAACAAATTTACCAGCAGTATTTAATACTATACGGTCGTGACGATCAAGATAAAATTCTATTCCGCCTATTTCGATTATACCATTTGGGTCTAAATCTGAATGAGAAGTGTGTCTAAAATCTAAAAAGTCACTTGCAGGAGCACCATCAACAAATGGTAACTCAGCTCTGTCTAAATCGCCGACCCCAGTATCATCTAAAGGATAAGAGTCTACAGAAAAGAAGCTTCCTGGTGTAGTATGCTCAAGGTATCTATATGCAACATTAACTGCAGTAGAAGATAATGCTTTAATACAAATCAATCGGCCATTTCCATAAGTTGTGGCAGTGGCGCCATCTTCCATTATAAAGTTATCTGCTAAATCTGTTCCACTTCCGTCGGCGGCTGAATTAATTGAAGTTATTGAAATTATATCACTGTTACTTAAAGCGATTGTATCACCAATAGCATATGCTGCAGCTCCAACAGTTGTTGAACCATCAGTTTTTAGAGTTTTAGTACCGGCCGAACCAGTAATTCTCTTGGAGAATGTAACATCTACATTACCAGAAGATAATCCTAATGTTAATGTTGCGGTGTCCAGAGTAGAAGTTGTAGTACTTAATGCAACATTTGTCACAGCAACCGGAGCACCTGTAGATTCATTTACTACAATATACTCGTTTGGATTATCGTGATATAATTCGGCCGAGGTTATAGTAAAGGCAAGAGTATTGCTACTTACTGATTGATTTTGTAATTTATCTCTAACTGGAATTTTAATTCCAGTAGATGTTACACCACTTGGTGTTAAAGTTTTAATTACTTCGTAGGGTAAATAGAATATGTTATTATTCTCGCCAGTCTGCTCAATGTTCATGCCCCGCGACTTGGCATTTAAGTATCCATAAAATCGGTTTGAGCCATCGTTTTCGGCGGAGGAAGTACCCCCATAAATTGTTCTTCCACTTGAAATAGGCTCACTATCAGTATTATCCACATGCTGAGCGACATCATAAACAAAAAGTCTATATTTTTTGCCGGTATATTCTATTCCTTTTATCTTACAAGTTGCAATATTTAATGTACCTGCAGCAAAACCAGAAGTACTGACTCCATTTGAAATAGTATAGGTTTCAGTATTTACAAGCTTGGGTAAAAAATCTATTCGGTCTACTTCAATATAAGAGCCAAAGGTAGCCTGAATTTTAATACCTTCCTCTTTATCAGTAGTACGTCCTTTGTTCTGAGTTGAGGTTTGCTTATTTAAAATTTCAATTCTTTGGCCCTTAACATATGCGGTAGAAGGTTCAAGTGTTACAGTAAATTTAGCTTTATCACCACTATCGGAACGGCCGTTATTAAAACCAGTATCAAAGTCTTCTCTTAAATCTAATTGGAATGGCTGTAGCGCATAGTCACCACTCTCTTCAAACGTCCTTAGTGCTAAAGTTTCTCCTATTCTGCTATATTTTGTGTCTACTGGTATTACTGGCTTTGACTCGGTTGCTATAGGTAATACATCAACAGTGTTTAATACAGTAGTTGCAACAACATTATTTGTTCTATCAATATCTGTGTTATCTGATATTAAAACCAATGTAAGTTGCATTGTATATCTATCAGCACCTGGAGCAGAAAAGTTTGGTGAACCAGTAGCATTATCATATAAAGTAGAATCATTTGTAGCATTTATAATTGGTTCTGTAATAAGAAATCCAACCGACCCTTCAATTGTTTCGAGTGGAGCAGATGAAGTGGTGTCGACATATTTAGTTTGCTCAGGCGCTTCTACAAAATATCCTTTTACGAAATAAATTCCCTTTGCATTGTGCATCTTAAATGCATAACCAGATGTTATTGCTCCGGTACCATTTCCAATTGCAGCATCAGAGGCTATAGTAATACCTCCACCAGAAAGAGCTTCACCCGTCTTAAAGTCAGCAAAGGTTCTACTTCCGCCCGCAAAATTAGTAGTGTCTGAAGTATACCTAAGATAAAATCTGTAGTCATTATCAGATTTTAATTCATAGTCCATAATAGTCGCAGAAACATCAGCCCCATCATAGCCCGAACCAGAAGCTCGGCAATATATCTTTTTACCAACTAATGGTCTAGTAGTATCTGCTGCAACTAATGCTCCGTTTGCAGTTAATGTAACATCTATCCATTGAACTTTATTATCAACATCAATTTCGCCATCTAAAACTGTAGAGCCATCTTGAAATATGTGTTGACCAAACTTATCAATTTGGTCTTGTATAGCAGACTGCATTTGATTCAACTCGCGGGTCTGTACTGCTCTACCGGGCTGAAATAGTATTCTTAAATAATTCTTTGATGAATTACCTTTATCGCTATAGTCGTCCCAGTAAGGGCTTCCTTGAGTTGTTGTTGTATCGATAGCCATATTTTATCCTTTAAAATTGTAATATAAGTCTTACTTCTTCAGTTTGTTGTGTATTTCTTGTAATTGGTTTTCTAGTATCTACAAATAATACATCGCCTTCACCTTGAACATATTCACCGCCTTTTATTACAGTATATGCAAGAGCAGAACTTCCAATTTGTGTACCATTTGGATTTCTAAAAGTAAGACTTCCGCTGGACGAAAAGGGAAATTGATTTATTTGCCTAGCCGAATTTTGATGGAAATAAATTCTGAAACCACCTTGTTGACTACCAGTATCGTTAGGATCAGCATCTGCGGGATCACTAGTTTCAAGTCTAGATACTTGGTCTAACCAAGCCCTTGCTTTCACTCCGCTACCAATATCTTGTTCGACATAAGCACCTGGAATTGCATTTGCTGCAGCAGCATTAGCTTGAGCGGTAGAATCATTTAAACATTGGAAATATTGTAAACAATTTAAAGCTTGTTCTGCAGTGTAGTCGGTTTCTGACCAAGGTGAGTCATCTTCAGCATGATCACCAGAACTGTATTTAGTTGCCATAGTATTATTAGTGTCAACTAGTAAAGATACTTCTCTAATCTGAACATCTACTAAAGCTTCTTCAACATATTCATTTTCGCCAGCGTTATCTCCAGTTGCCTCATTACCAACTCCGCCTTTAAAGTCTGCAGAAATACCTGCGTAATAAGAAGGCATATCTAATTGTGGTGAATGACCGAATCCATTCTGTGGTGCTATCAAGCAATCTATTTCAGCTTTTTCAAATCCAGCAGCATCAAAATCTCCTTGTCCTGTTGCAATTCCACCTACAGTTAATGAAGAATCTGTGATTACTAAACTAGCTTCTTTAATTCCACCACTTCCAGTTTCTGTTAGCCCGGTCACAGCACTACCAGCAGAATTTGTAGTATTTGTTCTTCCATAACCTAAAGCCTGAGCTTGTGTTAAAGTCCAATTTACTCTTGCAATCTCCCCGTTAGTTCCTGTAGTCACTGTGCATGTATTATTTGCACTGATCGTGTCACCATCAATATGTTTACCTACAATAGTTGCATTTAAAGTTGTGGGGTGAACGCCTGGATAGCTTTTCCCGTTTCTAGTTGGGTGTATATGAAATCCATATAGTAGACCAGCAGTTCCTTGTGCTGCTCTTGAACGCCCGTTAGTAATGCCTGATAAAATTGTATCAACATCTTCATTTCTAGGTAAATCGATGAATGTTCTAGAGTCAGAAAATTTATTAGCATCTACTCTATTAAAAGTAAAAGCATACGCCCAAATATAATTATCAGTTGAATTTTGGACTGCCGTATATGGAAATAAAGTACCGGCTATCATTGGTGGAATTACTTCAGATGTTACTCCACCATTATTATTTCCTAAACAAACATATACTCGTTGTACATTATCAGTACCAGTATATAAAGCATAACATGGAAGAAAGTCACCATCATTTGCAGCGTCAAAACAAGTTGGGTCGGACGGATTATATACTTTGAACTTTCTACCAATTTGAAACTTTATCTGTGGCACTAATCTTTTAACATCAGTGGTTCCAACCTTAATCAAAGTCATAAGATTCTTTTTAACATCATCTTTTTCTATTACACTACCAGTAGGTACGGGTGGGTCAAACGCAGTAACTGATTCTAAATCGCCTTCGGTGTCTGCCTCGTATGGGTCTGTCTTACCAATTCCCACGTAATAGTTTTTACCACCTGAGCCTTGAGCCGTAAACACATCGTTAAAAAATCTGTCGATGTTGTTTTTTCTAAAATCGTCTGTTATAATTGCTGCCATACTTACCTTTTATTATTAGAATTATCCTTATTTATATAGTTTTACCTACTTGTTTTTAATAAATTATTAGACTTATGCTATACTGCACCGCCATCTGTTATTATCCAGTTTTTACCTGTTATACTTGATGCCGAAGATGTATGAGAAGTTGTCAATACTGCCTTAGAGGTAACTGGATTAGTTAATACTGAATCTACCGTTGCGCTAGAATCAAGTTGAGTTGTTTTTGCTAATATATTTTTATAGTTACTACTTCCAAAATGAGCATTAAATTTATCTGCATCAGTAAATTGGATTGTCATAGCATTTGTACCTGGCGCAGCTATAACTGCAGAGATTACGGGTTCTGCTTGATTAGTTGCATCTGTAACTTTAGGAGTACCAGAAATTCCTGTTCCACTTACAGTCATTCCATTTACTATAGTGCCTGATAGAGTACCAGTCAATTTAAGTTTATTTGATGTGAACACCAAATTTGAGTTGTTGCCTACAACGCCATCTCCCGTAGAAGTCAGTGCCGGTGTTATAGTAATTGTTCGTGCTCCAACTGCTGTTACTGTACCAGGATTTGGGAAATCCGCGTCTCCCATATCTACTGTCATACCAACTTCGATACTTCCAATAGCATTACCAGATGCTCCTGTAAATGTATCGACCGGAATTACTGTATGACCAGCTATACTTGGGAATTGAAATTGGACATTAGTTGTAATATTTTGAGTCAGGTTAGCGGCTGCTCCATTATCTTGTCTTACGATAGTAATAACATTTCCAACTATAGAACCAATTACTACTGTCATACCACTTGGGAACCCCGCATTTTGTGATTTAACTATATCACCGACTGCTAAGTCCGCAATGGTTTGTGTTTCTCCATTTGTGAAGTTCTTTAAGGTAATTGTATTTGAACCACTGGCAACTGAACTAGCAGCTTTTGCAAACTTCTGATTTATCTTAGCAGTAACAGCTGCTGTAGCAGTTCCACCAGTAATCGCTCCGGTAATAAATACTCCGCTAGGTAATGAACTATTTTGTGACCAAGTTAGATAGCATCGGTTTAGTTCGTCTGTATTAATTTTGTTATTAAGGAACGCGTCTTTGAGACCTCCAGCGGTTCCTCGAACTAAAGAGTTTATATTTCTACTATGCAATCCAATAACCTTTAGCGTTCCACTAGTAGCACTAGATAATTTAGCTAAGTTAGCCATAGTTGTTACATTAGAAGTATCCATACCTCTCATATCAAGAGTTACTAGAGCTGAGCAATTTTCGAATGCGGAAGTCATATCAGTTACAGCACTAGTATTAGTTACTCCTGCAACAGTTGTAACACTTTTCAGTTTTACGCAATCTTTAAACATTGTAATCATACCAGTTGAACTAAATGGATTGTTACCAATATATGCGGTCTCTAAAGAATTTTTCCAATTAGCTCTTGCTGTGGTTTTAGCCGAACTGGATGCAGTTGATGAACTAGCAGATGTAGTACTAGAAGAGTTTAGTACATGATAGCTGCCTGATATTTTTATGTCATATGTATTTCCAACTCCACCAGTGTATGTGTGATATAAATCTTTGTCTCCGGTAAATTTAATAATATTAGTTGAACCATCACCCCAGTCCACGAATGCACCCATCGCGCCACTAATATTTTGTAATGGCAGAATAATTGAAGCATTAGTTCCAGTAAAGCCATTAGCTGCAGAGAAGTTAACATTGAATACTGAATCAGTACTACTAGGTATTGGTGTAAATTTCTCCTCAGCAATATCAGTATAATTTGTTGTTTTATTATTTACTGTAAATGATTCATTTAACTTTACACTAAACTTATCATCTTCAATCGCGTGGAAATACTCGCCCAGTGTTTTCTTATTATCTGATATAACCCCTCTCCAAGATATAACTGGTATTTCTTTAGAGGTCATTTGTGGATTAGTTTTATATGTAAATTCACCTTCTACCAACTCTTTAAGAGAAGGTTCTGAGCCATCAACTAAATCAACCCGCGGACTATAAAATTGTACTGGGTCTTCTGTATTTCTTGGATTTCCTTGTATTAAGCAATCGACTTTGATGTGAGCAATATTTGAACTAAATATCCAATCACCCTGTTTAGTATTTGTAACAGTACTTATCTTATTGGTATTACCTGCAAGGTATATTCCACTATCAGCATGAGCTGAAAATCCAGTAGGGTCTGTAGATGCTGGGTGTATGTGAGCTACGAACAATAACCATTTATCATTATTTCCTTTAGCAGATTCTGCAACACTTGTAGCAGAGTTCGGCCCAATATCAAAATCATTAATAAATGTTCCAATTGGTGTTTGGGTATTTCCATTACTCACTTCTAACGGAGTTGTAATTGCAGCATCAGTAGCTCCACGCCATCTAATAATTTTGTGAGCTCCCATATCACTAGTATAACTAGAAGAGCCGGGTGAATCAGCAGAGAATGTAGTATCAGATTGTTTTACCCAAACTGAGAATCGATACATTCTTTTGCTATCTACCGCAACTGATGGAGTCCTAAATCCACCATCAAAGTAACTAAAGTTGGTTGAAACATTACCTGGGCTATCATCTCCTGTTGGGTCTTCTGATATATTACCCTTAATAACTTCTCCAGTTCCTTTTTCTAATCCAAATAGAGGGTCTTCATAAGCTACTACTTGGCCATCGGTTAGTGAATTTGTGAAATAATCAGTCACGACTTGCGTCTGACCAGGGCTTTGGTGTACAATTGATTTTATGTTAAGAGGAGACCCTATGTAAAGCGTTTCTTTCATACCTGCTTTAAGCACCCCACTACCAACAGTACCAGTTTTTGCAGCCCGCTCTTTTAGGTTAATAGTTCGAGTTGCTGGTCTAAATGTTAAAGTAGTATTATTGCTAATAGTAGCTGCTTGGCTTAATACAATAGGAATAACAGACTTTCCAGTATCATTATCTCCTTTAGTGCCTTCATAATTTACTGATGCGACAGTAACAGTTCCACTGATTCCAGTTCCAGTTACCCGCATACCTGGTTCGATCGCTCCCATTGTTGTAGCTGGGCTATTTCCAATATTATAATTAGTTGTACTAGTAGCAGTCCCTGTTACCTGACTCTTACCTGCAATTGAAGGTGCAGTTTGGTTACCATTAATTTTAGCACTAACGGCTTCTGGCGAATCACCATAGGCATCAGATACTGTAACAGTTCCCATTCCGTTTGTTTCAAAATTACTTGGAAGAGTTGATAAGCCATAATCTTTTAGTGGACCAGTCGCAGTAAATATATCTCCGACAGATGGTGTAAAGGTTCCAGCTAATCCTGTTGGGTGTATCGACCGCCATTCTCTTGGGGAATTATTTCCAACTGTTTTAACTGTAGCCCGTTGCCCAGCGACTAATTCTGAAATTGGAATGTCTTTTGTTGCATCATCTCTTGCAGAAGCTGCATTAAATTTAGGTCCGACAGCAAATTTCATTGGTATACTATATACAGCGGTTTGATTTCTTCCGTAGTTAAACCCTCCTTTACCACTCACCATTGTTACACTTTGAATTACTCCACTATTCTGAACTATTACATTTGCAAGACCACCTTTACCGACAGCCTTTGAGCCAGTATCAATTATAGGAACGTTTGAATATGTCTTACCACCACTTGCTCCCGTAAACCCAGTGCCGGCAGTAGTTCTAGTAAATTTTCTTAATACTCTAAAAGTATTATCTGTATTTCTTGCTTCCCATATTGCGTCTCTACCACCGAATGGGGTCAAATCCATTTTACCAATATTTTCGTATGTAGTGGTGTACGGTGAATTAGATGAACCAGAATTTATTTTTGTAGGATTGCCAACTGGAGTAAAGAAGTTGGGTGAGTTAATTAAATCTGCCGGAGTATTACTTTCATTTCCACTTGTGGTTGTGTGAATATTAATATGTTCATTGCCGTACGACGCAGTCAATGTGCTAGCATTTAATGGGAAAGGAAGATTACCTGCAAGTAAATTACTTTCTTGACCATTTAAAGTATCTAAAGTAAGTAATGAATTTGAGTAGGGCTTTGTATTATCGCCCATTCTTAGTTTATACGTATTAGTTGCAGCTCCAAATTTTATTCTAGTTGAGAATAATGAATCTTCGCCAATACCTGGAGTATTAGATTTTAAATCATATTTTCTTCTATCGATAACATTAATTATTGTTTCTCTTCGTGCATCAATAATCTCTTTACCTTCTGCGAGGTCGGGGTCAACACCTTCTTTAACTCTTAAAGATTTAATATAAAAGTATTCGCCTGATGCATCTCCACTATAAGCTGCAACATCTCTTTCGGGTATTGCATTTCCGTTTAGATTAGACACAAACCTAAATACTGGTGTTGGGTCTTCTGTATCAGATCGAGTAAAGAACTTATGAGTGAATGGAACCCAAGAACCCTTAGTAGTAATTACAGTTTTGTCCGTAGAAAGATAGTCAAATCCTGCACAAGGCCCAGTATTTATTTGGTGTGTACCCTTAGTATTTTTAAATAGTGGATTTCCGTTAGCATCTGATACTGGCTGTCCTCTAGTCTCAGATAATTTTCTTGGATTGACTCCAGCCATCACACATAATTTTTGTAACTTACTATTACCACTTGGAATAAATACCTGTCCACTTATTTCGTATTGTGTATTCGGAGTATATGTTCTATCTCCGGTTGTAACGTCATACGGGAATATAGTTCTATCACTACCAAAATCAACATAATGAATATTTTGTGAAGTCGCAATAAATTTAAGAACCCCGTAATTTCCTTTAGGTATACCCAAGTATAAAGTGCTACCACTTTTCTTATTGCCAACCTGAGCGTCCGAATCATATGTCTCAATAGATGGTACTATAACTTGTCCGCCCGTAGCTAATGCTCCATCAACAGCTGTAATACTAGAAACATCAAGTGGTCTATACGCAGCGGTTCCATAATTTGGGTCAGTGTTTACTGAACCAGTGAAAGTTACTGGTGGGTCTGCGACTATTGATTGGAATTTTCCTTTATAAATAAGTTTTCTTTTCTTTCTGATATTTAAATTTTCTAATTTATAAGCAAATGCGTGTTTCTTTTCGTGAGCATTAACAATTGCAGAAGCTTCTACGCTTCTTCCAGTATATCTAGTTGCATCTCTGTCAGTTACATTATCTAAAACAATTTTAGAATTGGCAGTATTACTATCCATATATACGACATGCTTATTAGCACCATCTCTTACTAATCCATTATTAGCTCCTGCTGGTAATACTTCTATAAATGCACCGGTCATACCGTCACCACTAACTGAGTAAAATTGAATAACATTTTCTCCATAAGTTAGCCATTCAGTTTCAAACATAAACAATCCGTAATCATTTAGTGCACCTGGGAAAACGCCGTCATAGTTATGATGTGCTTCATTGTCCGCAGATAATCTAGCTGAATGGTCCATTTGGAAATTATCATCTGGTATTGAGATAGTCTGATTATTAAACTGCCACTGTTGTGGTATTTTTGCTATTCCTATTCTGTCACTATTAGTATTTTTAACTCTTAGTGTATGGCCATTATGAGCTAATAGCCAACCATTTTCGACTTCTTTTACAGATAAAAAGATTCGTGCAAAGCCTTCTGCAGAACTATGGAATATAAATTCGTGTGGACCATCACCATTACCATTACTTTGTGGTACATGTGGGTTTCCTCTAGCATTGTTCATACCAGCATACCCAAATAAATTATGGTATGAACCAATCTTATCGCCACCGCCTATGTATAGATTACTAGGAAAGTTATAATCGTATAAACGTTTACAATCGAAATTAACTTCATATTCTACTTCTTTGTCGAAGAGTCGGTTATCTCCAATAGAATTAAGTTCTGTAGAATCTGTACTAATAGAATCCTCGAGCGTGAAAGTAACTGGTTTAGTTACAAGTGATAATGGTTTAGTAGAGTCTGGTATACTAATCTTACCCGGCGCTAATCTAGATACTTTAATTTGTAATGCAGGAGCTCCTGAGCTTCCTATTTTTGCATCTGGTATTGTAATTATTTCGCCTTCTCTAAAATTACATCCTGGTTCTAATATCTGCGACCTTGCATAATAATGATTACCGGCTTTGCCAAAAGTAATTAACAATTTAGCTCCAACACCAGAATGGCTGGTAGTATAATCAGAATCAGTTAAAGTGAATGCGGTGGCGGTAAGACCTGAATATAAGATATTGGAATGGCCATTGCTTACATCATCAACATTTTTAATACCACCCGATTTTAATACAAGGGCATTTCCACCAGCATTTAATATAGCATTTTTAAGTTCGCCATTTAAAATTTTATTTTCTAAAACTGCACCATTTGGAATAACATCTGGTCTTGCACCTGATGTTTCGGTAGCAGGTATTGATGTTATCGGTTGGGCTTCATATGCATGATAGGATTCGCCCGAAACTGTTTCATCGGTGGCTCCTCTATCGTGTTCGGATATTGTATATCTGAAATCAAATTCTTTTGTATTGCCTCCTGTTAATGTAGATTTATTAACTAAAGCTGCTGATGCGACATTAATACTAGCTGGATATTGAGATACTCTATGTTTTGGAAGTGTTAAGCATTCTTCGTGTGCTCTTTCAGTGCCATCTAAAACTTCTACAGTCGGAGTGCCAAACTCTATTTCGTCGGCTGAAGATGTAGCATTATAGAATTGATATGCCCTAACCAATAGCCTTCTAGTTTCAGTAGAAGCAAGCTGGAACGATTTAGTTTCAAGGTTTTCTATCTTCTTACCAGTAGAATAGTCCCATACCCCTACAAAGTCTGGTATAACACCTTCTATAAATGTAGGCCTTGCGTTATCATCAGAAGTTACATTCCTTGTAGCTTTAATATAGCCACTTACTAGATACCATTTATTTGATTCTAATTGCGTGTTTTGAAGATTATAACTAAGGAAATAACGATTCTCTGCCCCTATTTTAACTACTTGTGGATTATTTACAAAGCTAGTAATCACTGCGGCGGTTCCGCCATTAGTAATTTTATTAGTAGTTCTAGATATATTAGTAAACAGTTGGATTCTTTTATTTCCATTGTCTGCATCACTCAAGCGATTTATGTAATAATAATCATAGTTGCTACCATGATTTAATTCTTGGTTACTTGAGTCAAAATCACTATTGCTGAAATGCTTAAATAATACTATATTACCTGTTGATATTGAAAATGATGAAGGTACTTCAACTATAGTAGAATTGGCTGTACAAGTAACCGATTGAACTGTACGGGTATGGTATGTAGACAATCCAGTTTCACTCCCCTCTGCGAGATCAATTAATGGAATATCGGTAGAACTATTTGATGCGTCTCCAACATTTCTTCCTCCGCCGACGTTACTAGAACCAGCTTCTTCAGCACCACGAACGCCAAAGTATATGTTACCATCATTACCAGCTCTAGATTTTATTTTAAACGGGAATGTAAATTTATGATCTTTATACGGGTTGACTTCGACGTATGGTGAGTGATATCCGCCATCATTTGCATTATCGGTAGAACTATTTTTTGCAATCCATGTAACTTCTTTTTCGCCGAATGGACCAGTAGAAATACTTCTTAGTTGTTCTTCAGCTGAACCATTCATACTCCACTGTGAGCCATTGACAATATTATTTCCATCGCCAGGAGTCCATGGTAAATAAGGACTCAGTAAATTTGTATCGGTAAATGAATCATCGACTTCGTGTAAGCCCGATAGTTTTTGATTTCTATTTAATGTTCCAATTGCTATACTATTTGTTTTAACACCATTAACAGTACCAGAATCTAATAGTGCTGGAAGAACTTGGGTTTTTCTTATTAAAGTAAAGTTAGTAATTGTTACAACTGCGTCAGAGTCGTCCGCATAGAAATAAAGTCCTCGGTTGTCTGATTCAGTCGCAGTAAGATTTGTTAAGCTCACCGTTCCACTAGTTGCAGTTGTTCCTAGGGTATGTCCTCCAACACCTTCAAAGTTGAAATATGCAGTTCCTGTTGAAATAGAATTGATTTCAAAATCAAAACTAATATCATAATTACCCGCTCCTATTTTTTCACCATTGGGTAATCTAAGATTATAATATCTACTAGCACCTGTACTAAATTGAATTTTAAAATCTTTAATATCAGTGGTAGCTGACTTTATTACTGTTATACCAGAACTTACACTGCTCTCTTTTAAAGTGTTGGATAAATCTACTGAGCCAGAGAAAGTTGTCTGAGGCGCATCTAAGCTATTCATGTGTAGAATATTTTTGATACCCCATTCTGGTGCATACTTTGGAATACTATCAAATTCAATAGCTTCACCATCAACTCGTTTTATAGAAACCTTTTTAATTAACAAAGATGGAACGTGAGCACCAAGCGCGCCTGAATTTGTATAATTATTAATAAGTACTAGATTAAATTTCTTGGCTCCAAAATCAAATTTACTAGCAGAATCGGTTGTTACATCTTGATAACCGTGCTCTGGGTCAAAGGGCGGGTTAATCCCACCAACCGTTTTAGTAAACGTTTTCTCTACACCAGCATTTAACAAGAAATTACTGGCTATGCCCCAGTTATATGTATTAAATCTATCAGTACCTAAGCTATTATTAGATGCATCTAAACTCTGCAGGCCAGCATATACTCTTATATTTCTGTTCGATATATTTTTATAGGTAACTTCTATTTCAAACTTAGTATCTAAATTATCAATTATAGAACGATTATTAAGATTAAGCCATCTAGTACCACCAGTAACTACAACGCCATTTAATTCATCGTCATAATATATCGCGCCGGAGTTGTCTCTGTTAGTTAATGAATCAATGTCGCGGAAACCTTGACTAGTAAATGCGTCACTAAAATCATAATTTTCTAATAAAATCTCTTTAACATTTTTAGGAGAAGCCGCTTCTTTTTTGCTACGAAGAATAGCGTCGTCGAGCATAACCTGGCCATTAGCATGAACCCGCAATGTTTTGAATGTTCCAGCAGTTCCTAAATCAACTATAAGTGGTGCGGAATAATTTAATCCCTTTTCAGCATCTGGTAGTTGGTAAAATTTATCTCTTTCAAATGGACCGTGTCTTATAATTGGAATTGCCGGTGTACCGGATAATCCAGCAGTACTAATTGTATTTGATTGATACTGCAGAGATACCGTTTTTGCTGCAGTATCACCTGTATTTTCACTAATTCTTTCTATACATCTTTCTTCATCAAGGCCCACTGTGGTCGAGGAATCAGTATTAGAATTTCTTACACCAATAAATGAATGGGAAATTCTCTCGCCATTGATATCACTTGACTGAGCAAATTCTGTTTGTCTGTTGGGTGCTCCAAAGTATCTTGCCAATGCCCATCTTAAACCTTCAGTGCCTACCGCTCCAGAAGTATATTGATAACCAGTAGCAGAATCAAAATTATATCCACCAGTTGGCTTTACCGACGTGCCTAATCTAGTTGCGTTAACTTTACATTTTGCTGCATCGTATGTGTATATAGCAACTATTAAACCAGATTCAGTATTTTTAAGTTTATCGTGAAGAGCATGTTCAGCTTCATCAGAAGTAGAATGGCCAGATACACTCCCGCCATAAGTATCAAAGTAAAAATGTCTGTACTTGTTAGGCGCGTATGTGTCTCCGTCACTGGTGACAGTTCCACTGGTTTGATTAAATATAATTACATTGTGGCCTCTAAATCGTTTATTGTAAGTATTATCACCACTACCACTTCCATTACCAGAAGTCTCTTGAGAAACGGAAGGGTCACTAAATTTAACACCATGCCCCGAGGTGTGGTAATTTAAATTAGTACCAGTACATTGTATTGCATCAAATACTCTACTGTCATTTTGGTCTTCGGGCCTACCAGAAGCAGTTGAACTATAATCTGAAACAACAACTTCAACTTTATTATCTGCATAGCCTTTAATTGATAGTTCTCTAAAATTACCATCAGCCACTCCACGAAATTTAGTTCCTGCTAAATATTTTCCTTTAATAGAGGTACCACTGGTTTCTTTAAGTTTGAATTTTAGTTCTAATTCGCTTTCCTGAGTCAGCTCTCCGCCCGTACTAATTGCAGTACCATTACCGTCAAGCTCGATATATCTTTCATCAATTGTAGTTGAATCATCAGTAGTATCTAAAATTGCCTTTTTGGCATTTCCACTCAATACATCAGATGGACCTTCTAGTTTTAATCCTTTTTCATAGTTATAGGCTACATCACCCATTCTATTGAACTGAGATTGTTTCTGCGCAAAGAAGGCCGATTGAAATTCGTATAGAATAATTTCTAAGTAAGCGTTATAGAAGTATTCTAACCAACCAGGCTGGTATGTAGGACTATGAGAACCGTCACTAACTTGGTTTTGAAGAAGTCTAAAGGTACCAATAGGATCAGAAGCTTTAAACTCTGGTGGCTTAAAGAATTCGCCTTCAGCATTTGGAGCTTCAACACTATCACCTAAAGGCATATATGTGTCTTCTTGATAAGGCTTTCTTATTTTTACCAATTCCAAGAAAAGAGCCGTGAAGAATTTCATTCCAGCTGGGTGAACTAATTTATTAAATTCTGTTTCCCAACTGTCAACTGATAGCTTAGTTCGAACAACATAAGAAAACTCTTGAAAGTAATCACCATCATGCAATTTCATAGCATCAGATAAATATCCGCGAGTATCTTTCCAGCGAATCACTCTTGGATACGCAGTACCACTCGAAGACAGACCATAATTTAATTCTTCAATTACTGGAATAGATGTAACATCTGGGTTATCATCATATCCACCACCTTTAATAGCTTTTGCAACCACGATGCTCGAGCCTTTATTTGTGATATTCACGCTTCCGCTGTTATCTAAATCAATATCAATTATCGTATTCTGTGGTACAACCTTATTAGAAAGAAAGTTAGACATCTCAGTATCAGATGCTAATGCAGGAATAAAGCTAAATCCGTAATAATACAATGGACCATCGGGGTTCTCTACCGCCGCGCCAGTCAATGAAGGCTTTAGTGCAGAGCTTCCAACACTACCGAAATTGTAGGCTGAACCAATTGCACCCGGGTATAAATTTACTGTATTCACTCCACCACCACTGGTTGATGCATTAGTTAGACTAGATGTCAATGGTGCTGCAGCGTAAGCAGTATTTAACGCAGCAATTTTAACCGCGGTCAAAGTAAATTCATCTTTTTTAAATTCTAACGATTGGCCCGTGTTTAAATTTACTGGATTAGTAACAACCAAAGCTCCGGTGGAGGTATTATAACTTACAACAACAGTATTGCCTTGTTGGTTTGATATTCCAATACCTATTGCATCTCCAACTGTCATATATTGCCCAGCTTCTATAGTTCCAGTTACTGTAGATGTATCAAGTGTAAGCGAAGTAACACCATTAGCATCAGCATTAAGAGAAGCTACTGCTTTATTTCCAACGGCTGAAGCCTGAGTTCGACTAGAGTCTACAGAAATAGCTAATCTTAATCTTTGCTTTGATAAATTTATTTCTGACCTAAATGGGTAATCGGTTGAATTATCAACATAATTATTAAAGGTAGCATTAAAATCATTTTGCCAATTGCCAAGCCTTCCTCCAATTACGAGATGACCATCACTGGTAATTTTTAGAAAAACACCAGCGTTTTTAATCGAATCTCTTGTAAATGTTCCGCCTGTTACTGAGCTCGCCGAAAAGAGATGCGTATTGGGAAATGAAGCTATCGCATGTGTGTTTGGTAAATCAGTATTAGAAACACCTAACTTAAAATCGTCTCCAAATTCTATGTCTAAGAAATAAGTACCCTGCCGTACATCAGCATACGTACTATTCCTATAAAAATGAAGCCTTCGCATATTATCATAACCTTTTTTATAATAATACTTTTCTTTTGTAACTGCTTCGGCTGATGTTCCTTGGTAGTCACCATCAGATGTTTTAAATAATACTTCTTTAGGATAGGATACAGAAACAATTTCATCAAAGAATATTTTAAAGAATGACTCAATGCTTGATTCACTACCTCGAGTATTATAATATTCTACAATCTTTTTATATAAAGCGTTTTTATCTAAGTTCTTTGCATCAGGTATACCCTTTGCAATTTCCATAGCAATTCTATCGATATAATCATCAGTAGTTTTATCAATATCGTGTTCCTGTAAAACTCTTCGAGTAACATTACTTGGAGAAGCTATTACTTCTGAAACTGAAATCACTGATGATTGTAAAATCGGCAATTCCATATAATCGTCTATTCTATAACCGTAGCCGGATTCGTTAGGAATTACACTTACTACTTTACCGTTATCAGCAGTGATGTCTAAGGTCAAACCTTTACCGTGTCCACCACTAGCTACAATATTAGAAAAATTAACTAAAGTAGTTTTAATCGAGGTTTGACTATTGACAGAAGAAGCTAAAGCAATAGGGTCTATATTACCAGCAATAAATGCTCCAGCATCTCCAGTGTCTAATGTGTTGAATGACCCACCGGAGTTTCCTCTAAAGACTATACTTGATACGTCATCGGTATTTGAACCAGTCGCAGTATCTGCAAGGCTATCATAAAAATCGCATTGCAATGAACCATTATTATTATATGCCATTACCCATGTGTTATACAGAGCAGTACGTGAAGCTCCAGCTCCAACGTTTTTATCCATTTTCAAAAGAAAATAATTAGCATTTGTTAATCCACGATATGCAATGGCTGAACCAAAATTAAGTGCGGAATTTTCTACATCCGTTAATTTAATATATTGCTGATTATAATTTGACGGTACAAAAGAAAAACATTCAGCGCCAACTATTGCAGTTGATTGTAATAAATCCGCATAAGAAATAACTGAACCAGTTCCTGGTGATACTATATTTAATGCTTTAACGATACCATCTTCATTCATGTAATCATAATACTCAGTTAAGAGTTCAATTAGATTACTTGCTTGATTGCGTAATTGGTCTGGTACCAAGGCTCTAGTCCTTGATGCCTCTACATTATGTGGTACAATTGCGAATGATTCAGTTGATTCGTGCGACATATTTAAGCGTCCCTAGTAAACGTATTATATTTAGATGACCCAGCCGACCCTGCGATACTCATGTTATCAATATCTCCAGTGATACTAGTTGCGTCTATATCAATTTGTAAAATTTTCTTTTTCTCTGAAATAATATCATCGGATGCTGGTCGTACTTTTATTTGTACACTCTGATCGTTATCATTTAATAAACCAGCCAAATCAACTAATCCAGTTGACGGATATACAAATCCAATTTTATTGTTTGTTCGAACTACCTGTCCGTCCGCGCCTATTTTAAATGAATAAACTCTTCTCTTTTGAGTATCACCTACTATAGGCTCATCTGCCAATCTAACGTTCTCTCCACCTACTACAATATCTGAAGTTGCGATCATTGAGCTGGCCTGTTGAACATCACCATCGAGCGAAAATCCAAAGTCGGCTGTTGTGGTATCCGCAGCTGAAGACGTGACTTTAACATTTTTATATGTATATACTCGAGCAGTCGTATTTAAAATTGCTGGACTAAGAGCATCAATCGCAGAAACTAAATTAGAATGTCGATATACACCCGCGAAATTATTTAACTTAGTGCTATTATAACTCATCAAGGCCTGTTTAACCGATGCAGATAAAGCTCCGGCTGAAGAAGACGTCGCAGATGGATCGTATTTATAGAAAATTTCAAAATATATAAAAGTGTATTCGGGGTCTACTATAATTGGTGTTAATCCAACAACTTTTTTCTTGGCTAAATATGCTAGGATTTCATCTTTCTGAGCTGAAGTTAAAAACTCAGTTGCTGTAGGTTTAACCGATAAGTAAATTCTTCCATATTGAGCAGGTACTTCTGTTTCACCACCCCATGCTGCAACATTTTCAATACCAGTAAATTTTTTCATTATCAAAGACTTATAGTCGTCTGATGTTACTGCTCTTTCTTGAGCTATAAAAGATAAAGGTGCATTATATTTAATAGAATCGATACCTTCTGCAGCGCTTCCACTGGCAGCCTGACTCACTGTTGATACAATTACTGATGATTGAACTCCAGTCACTTGACCAGATTTAAAAGAGAATACTTTAGCACCATTAGTTAAAGCTCCGTCAGATACTAAGTATGTTAATCTAACTAAACCAGATGCCTGAGGTCTTTTACCAAATAAGCCATTACCAAATCTAATTTCATAACTGCCATCTGCATTTTCGTCAATAAAATAAATTTTAGATGTACCATCAACATTTGGGAAATCAGAAAACAATTCATAAATTTCTGAAACACCAGAGCCATCAAGTGTAGGAAATACTTCAACTTTTAACGTAGAGGTATCAACTTTATTAGAATTAATAACAAATCTTTGGTCATAACTATTATCAACAGAATAATTTTCTATTTTAGTAGTACCTTGTTTAATAATTAAATCTCTAAATGTAAATGTATTACCAGTTCCACTATCAATTTCTACCGTAGCAGCATCCATTGTCTCAAATGAATATGTAATATCATTAATATTTGAAATAAACTGTGTGCCAGCTGGAAGAGTTAATGTTCTAGAACTTGTGTCGGAAGCAGCTCTATTAAATACTACATTAACTGTAGCTGCCGGAGCAGTTACAGACTTAGGAGTATATCCAAGAAGCTTAGCCCTGGAAACCACATTACCACGAACCTGAGCAGAATCAAGGAATGACTCATTCATAGCCATGTGAGAATTTACTGCATTATAATGAGTATTATATGCGAGGATGTCCATTAGCTGGTCCATGCCCGACCCAGTAAAATCGTAATCTCTAAATTGCCCGCCTTGTCGCTTAAAGTAACTAATTAAGTTTCCTTTAATTTTATCGAAATCTAGTTCCGTAGTATTAAATTGTTGTGCCATATTATCTTAACCTCTCTAAGTAAAAATCAACTGTTTGTTCATTTGCTACACTTGTTACATTAAATGTTACTGTAACATGTACCGAATTTTCATCTAACTCTTCTTGAAGTTGAACTCTTATAGAATTAATTCTAGGCTCAAAAGAATTTAACATATCTTTTATATTCTGTCTAATTGTTTCGTATACAAATGGATTAGCATTTTCAAATAGTTGATGCGTTATATTACTTCCTACAGTTGGTTGAAACGGTCGGTCTCCTTTATTTGTTAATAGTAAATTTTTAACTGAGTTCTTTACCGCGTCAATGTCTGTTAATGGTGTGATATCATTAAACGCAGGATGTTTAGTTAAACTCAAATCCAAGTCAGAATACACCCTATCCGAGGTAGGTACTATAATCTGTGATTTCCCTTGGTTGTAATCTGAGTAACTCATATCAACTATTTATATAAAAAGCTGATGTTTTTTTCAGATTAAGATTGAGAATGCATATATCCTAACTTAGAAAGACGCACATGCTCTGGGTATGTGTTAACAAAAATAGTACTTCCTGATTTATACATATAATGTGGCTGGAATGAACTAGAAGAATACACCTCTAGTTGCTCTCTTTGTTCGTCACTAACATCAGCAAAGGTTTGTACTTCATACATAGGACGATTCCCGCCCAAGGGTTTTATTAAAAACTCTTTATAATCGGGTAGCTCTGATACTACATCTTTAAATAATTTCCCTTGTGCATATGCAGTTCTAGAAGCCAATGCGCTTAAACCATTACTCATTTTGGCTTCGAACATCGCCTTTAATACATCTTCTACTATAGTTTTATAATTCTCATC
>Ga0181410_1000088_pt1 | contig 35088 bp, 28 predicted proteins | sample 33SPOviralmetaG_FD_130112 | JGI IMG/M metagenome (GOLD analysis project Ga0181410, IMG submission 130112) | Marine viral communities from the oligotrophic San Pedro Time Series (SPOT) site, San Pedro Channel, CA, USA - 33 SPOT_SRF_2012-06-20 | ecosystem: Environmental > Aquatic > Marine > Strait...
AATTAAATATAGAATAACATGATAGAATTATTAACTACCTACAATATTATTGTGGGTATTTCAGTAGTAATAAATATTGTACTACTAATAGGAGTTCGAAACCTATTAAAACAAAACGAACAATTAGAAGATAGATTAATTAACACAATTGATACTACACGAAAAAAAGTAGAAGATGCTCTTACTAATATGCAAAAATTAGATAATCGCGAGGCTTTTGAAAAAGATGATGAAGTTGGAGTAACATTTGATGGAATTAAAAAAATAGTGGAAGAATTGTATAACCAAATATAATATGGCAATAAAAAAGAAAAGAAGAAAAAAATCCAAGATATATTTTGGAACACCTGCACAAGAAGCAATTATAGAATACAATAATTGTACAGATTCAAATATACGTTCTAAGATATATGAAGATAGAATCAAATATCCTTTTGAAAAATTAGCAGAAAATGTAATGAATACATTTAAATTCACTTATTTTGATGTACCGAAAATAGATGTACAAACAGAAGTTGTATCTATTATGGTACAGAAAATGCATATGTTTCAAGAAGGTAAGGGTAGAGCTTTTTCTTACTTTACTATTATTGCAAAAAACCATTTAATTTTAAAAAATAATGGTAACTTTAAAAGATGGAAACAAAACAATCTCCTTTCTCAAATGCCACAAACATGGAATCCTGAGAATGATTTTGTTAAAGAACAAAGAGATAATGAGTTCAATGAATTTAAAAACATAATGTTAAAATATTGGGATGAAAACTTAAACTTTGTTTTTACTAAAAAAAGAGATTTACAAATTGCAGATTCTATACTTGAATTATTCAGAAGAAGTGAACATATTGAAAACTTTAATAAGAAACACCTATATCTCCTTATCAGAGAAATGACTAATTGTAAAACTCATTATATTACCAAAGTTGTAAATGTAATGAAAAAACATCAGAAAAAACTTTTAAATGATTTTCTTGAACATGGTGAAATAATAAATAAACCAAAACCAAGATTTTGGGAAGAAGATGAAAAAGATAAAGATGATACGAACCCATTTATAGATAATGAATATTTATAAAAATGCAGAAAGGTTATATTTTAGGAATAAGTTGTGGATATCATGACAGTGCAGCATCTCTTATTAAAGATGGAACTGTTTTAGGTGCATGTGAAGAAGAAAGATTTACTGGTATCAAACACGATTCTACTTTTCCAATTAATACTATAAAATGGTTAATGGAAACTTATAATGTTAAGCCAGATACTTTAGATGTTATTTGTTTTTATGAAAATCCAAAAAATAAGTTAGATAGAATAAAAGTAAGTACTGAAAAGAAACCTAAAAAATGGTATGAGATTTTTAATAAAAAAAATAATATTTTAATTAGAAATCAAGAAGCATATGAAACTCTACAAACACAATTAAAAAATCTTTGTGGTAAAAATACAAAAATACATTATACTGACCATCATCAATCACATTTAGCATATGCATACTACACTTCAAACTTTAAGGAATCAGCAATTCTTTCAGTTGATGGTGTTGGTGAGTGGGAAACAACAGTTTTAGGATTAGGAACTAACAATAAAATTAAAAAATTAAATAGTATAAACTTTCCAAATTCTCTTGGAATGTTGTATTCTACATTTACTGCATTTTTAGGATTCAAACCAAACGAAGGTGAATATAAAGTAATGGGATTAGCTCCATATGGAGATTCATCAAAATATTTAAATAAATTCAAACAACTATATACCACTACTGAAGATGGTGGATTTGAATTTAATATGGATTACTTTACATATGAGTACTCAACAACCAGTATGTTCAATGAAAAAGTATCAAAACTATTTGAATTACCAAATAGATTACCTGAAGATGAACTAACACAAAAACACAAAGATATTGCGGCAGGTTTACAACAAACGTATGAGTTCTTATTTTTTAGATTATTGGATGTATTATATAAACAAACAAAATCAGAGAACTTATGTTTGAGTGGAGGTTGTGCTTATAATGGTACGGCAAATGGTAAAATTTTAAAAAGAACAGAATTTAAAAACTTATACATTCCACCAGCTCCATCAGATGCAGGTTCGGCAATTGGTTGTGCATTAAATTATTATTATAAATCAAATAATAATACAAGAGTACAAAATATAAATCCTTATATTGGACCAAGTTATAATAAATCTCAAATTTTAGAAACACTAGAAAAATATAAAGAGTTTATTTGGATAGAAACAAAACTATACGAACAAATTATAGATATAGTTGCAGATGAAATTGTAGATGGAAATGTAATTGGTTGGTTTCAAGGAAGAATGGAATTTGGTGCAAGAGCATTAGGTAATCGTTCTATCTTAGCAAACCCACGAGACCCTCAAATGAAATCTCGTTTAAATAAAATGATTAAAAAGAGAGAAGGATTCAGACCTTTTGCTCCGATTGTAAAAGAAGAGAGTTCATTGGAATATTTTGATTATCACGATAAAGTACCTTATATGAATCAGGTAGTAAAAGTGAGAAGTGCTCATGCAAAATATTTACCTGCAATAACACATATTGATAATTCTGCGAGAATACAAACTCTAAGTAAACATCAACATAGATATATCTATTCTTTATTAGAGAAGCTGGAATTAATAAATAAATATCCAATCGTTATTAACACTTCATTTAATTTAAAAGACCAAACAATGGTTCTAACACCAGAAGATGCAATAAAAACATTTCTTAATTGTGAAATGGATACTCTTGTATTACATAATTATATTATCAGAAAAAAGATACTTTAGATAATTATTACACTATTTATTAAAAAGAACCCTGGTCGTAGAATAAAGTGGCTAGGAATAGAAACCCAACGAATTTCGGTTGGGTTTTTTTGTACATAAATATATAAACCCCCAATATACCTCTCTAATTGATGTTTCAATATATATTGAAATTTTTTCTATTATATATACCATAGTTATTTAGTGGATATCCCTTAGTTTTGCACGATGGAAAAGTTATTTAACATTAATTAAAACAAAAGGAAAAACAATATGGAATTTTTGAAAAAAATAGGCTCTTGGGCCGATGAATTGACAAAGATTGGTATTAGCATAATCGCCTTAGGAGTAGTATTTGAAGTATTATTCAAAGGTGCAGACATCCCATTTTGGCCAGAAGTATCAGTAGTTGATAACATTATGGCTATTCTAGGAAGTTTGAGTGCTGAAGGTCTGTTAGGACTTGTAGGTGCTTTTGTACTTTATCACATTATTAAAAAGTAAGGATTAGAAGTAATTCTTACAACGCGTTAAAGATTAAACCTCGCCCTAAAAAGTGAGGTTTTTTCGTTTACTATATTTATATACAACTAATATGGTATAATCATGAGTACAAAATTTGAATTATTTCCTGGAAAAAATTTAAGTGGATTGTTTGAAGATATTTACGAAAATCAAAAAAACAAGAAACAAAAAATATCAGAACTAATTGCTGAAATGAAAAAAGTAATTAGACATTCTGGTGATATGGCAGTAATTGGTCCAATCATAAAAGATTTGGTAGACACCTCAGTTCGTAATGATGAATCACTTCTTAAGATGGCAGCAATCGCACAAAGAATGGTCGCATCAAAAGATAAATCAGATGGAGATATGGGTTTTCTTTCTGATAAAGAAAAAGAACAATTACTACAACAACTAGAAGATACTGTTTACGAAGTAGAAACTGAAAAAGTAAAAGTTGATGATTTAACTAACGAAGTTGAAGAATTAAAACAAAAGGTAAGTAATGCGTAGAGGAGCAGTTGCATCATCGGCAAAGAGTAGTTTAAGTGGAAGGGCACCACAAACAGTTGCATCGTCTACTGGCTTGGTGATAGATGTAATTTACAATGAAACGCATCCATACATTCAAGAAATTCAAAAAGAACTTCAAAAAGAAGGAGTTGATGAACGTACAGTCAATTTTTTATATTACGCAAAAATTAGAAAAGATGGTGATGTTACATCAACACCAACCTCTGGTCAATGGGTTCCCCCTCATAGTTATACTGATTTAGATTTACCAGTAAAAAATGAACGAGTTCAATTAATCAAAATACAAGGTAGAGAATGTTATAAACGTATTGCATCATTCAATTTAAATTTAGCAAACTTTGACCCAAATGCAATATTGGTAAACAATCCAATTACTTACAAAGATGATTCTGACCAATCAACAAAATATAAAGAAGTATCTTCCACAGGTACCCCAACTTCTGATAAAGCAAGTTCAGAAGAACAACGACCAAAAAATGAGTTCATAAAACCAGAACAAATAAATCCACTAAAAGCCTTTGATGGTGATAAATTAATACAGTCAAGATTTGGCCAATCAATACGATTTGCTGGATACTATAATGGAACTGAAGAGTTTTCACCAACCATAATAATTAGAAACAGACAGGCAACTCCAGCAGATTTAAAAGAAAAAACTCCAATACTAGAAGATTTTAAAGATGATGGTTCAATAATTGCTTTATCAAGTAATGAACAGAAACTACCATATTCAAAAGATTTTTTAAATAGTGAAGTACTTTCATTTGGTGGGGGATATACTGATGGTGGAGAATTTGAAGAAACTACATATCCTGCCGAACTTACTGGTGATAATATCTTTATTAAAAGTTCAAGAATAACACTTGCCTCACAAGAAGGAGAAATGATATTTTTATCTAAAGGAAATTATGGATTTATTTCTGATGGGTTATTTACTATCGATAATTTTAATCCATCTGCAAATGAAGATGAAAAAGGTGGAGGTGGTGCACTTTTAAATTTTGGTGGTGATGTTATAGTAAAAAGTAATGGAGATGATATAAAATTATTAGGAGATGACAGTGGATTGGTTTATTTAAACACATTAAACCAAGAAGAACCAATTGTTAAAGGAGCCACTTTATTAGAATTACTTCAAGAAATGATTGAGTTAATAAATAAACAAATTTTTTCTACTCCAGCTGGTCCAACTGCGTTAGGACCAAATAATAGAACCGATTTTCAAAACTTAAGTGATAGATTAGAAAACTTCTTATCTGAAAAAAACTATACAGAATAACCAATGTCGTTCCAAGTATTCAAAACAAACATGAGTTTATGGATGCAAACGCCAGATAAACTAGCTACTGGTAATGCAGAATCATATCAAGATTTCGCTGATAAGTTAACAGAGGAATATGACTTAGCAGTTAAAGGTGGATTTCAAACAATTAATGGAGTTAAAGTAAGTAAAGGTAATACTAAATTAATGAACTCGTTAATAACTGTTGCATGTTTAAATGCATTAGGTAAACAAGAAGGTAACCATAATTTTATAGATGAGATTGGAAAGGCAGTAGCAGGTTATTGGACAGGTTGTCAATTATCTTCAGGTGTACCACCACTAATGCCTGCATTTGGAGCAATAAGAAACTTATATACAGTATATGCATTTTGTAGTTCACCGGGAACTTGGAAACCAATTGGTCCAATTTTCCCAACTGATGATAGTGATGTATTTTTAGATAACCTTATAAATGGTATGTTAATACATTTACCAAGTTTAAATTTTATTTATTTCACATTATCAATGTACCCTGGTCCCGCTATACCACCGGCTCCTGGCTTTTTATTTGCACAAGGTTATACAATTCCACCTTCAACCAAATCACCTGTAAATTTAATACAAGTAGTTGAGGAAATAATAAACTCACAAGTTACCGATACATCAGATACTTTAACTGAAAAAGAAATTGCACAATTTACAGAAGGAAAACAAGATGCAGAAAATATTATAAACGATACTACACAATCAGCACAAGCAAAACAATCAGCAGAAGAGTATGTATCAAGAGCTACAGAAATAATATCAACTGGAAAACACGATTCTACTCCTGTTTATTATTCTGAAGAAGAACTTAAACAAATTGATGAACTAAAACCAGAAGAGTTTAAATGTGAAAGTGGAAGAAGGGTTGTAGAAATTGCAAGAGGTGATATAGGAATATGTGAATATAAAAACAGAAACTATGGTGGGTTTGGTAAAGGAGAACAAAGAAATGCTTCTGGTAGAATTGATGAAATGGTAAACACGACCGGGTTAGATAATGAAGGAAATGTTGCAAGAACTGGTAAAGGATATTTTTGGTGTGCAGGTGCAACGAGTCAATGGTGGAAAGATGCGGGATTACAATTACCTACTTATAGTTCAACAGGAGGTCCTGCCTTATGTAATCGTTGGTTAGAGTGGGGTAAAGAAAACGGTTATTTTTCTTCAATACCAAAAGAGGGTGCTGCTATTTTATATAGAGGTGGGAGAAAGCCAGGAGCGGTTCACATTGGTATTGTAGAAAGTATTATTCCAGGTATTGGTGTTGGAACCATAGAAGGAAACACAAGTGGTGGAGCAGCTTTTGCTGATAATGGTGGTGGATGTTATCGAAAAGTAGCCAAATGGAGTAAGGGAAATATTATAGGTTTTGTAAACCCACCCGAGTGTATGTAACCAGAAAATTAATAGTAATATATTTATATTAAGATAAACATAATCAAAATGAACAACAAACAATTAATAAAAGTAATAAAAACTCTTGTTGAGGTAGAAACTGCCAAACAACAAGAAAGATTTTTATCAAAAACTTTTCCAAAGATATTGGCAGAGGAAGTAAATAAAAGATTAAAAGAGGTGAAGGGGGGTGTTGCTCCTCCCTCTACGCAAGTCGTTACTGAAGGCATAGACCCTTTTGAACAAGTAGAACTTGCGTTAGAACAAGAGAGAGCAACACAAAAGAAAACATATTCTAAAAACAAATCTATAAACGAGGTTTTAAATATGACAACTCCTTTTACAAAAGAACAAAGAAGTAGTGGTCCAGGAAGTGGTGCATCGGTATTAGATAACTTACCACCACAAGAACCAATACAAGAGAGTATGGATAAAACAGTATCATTTACTTCTCAAGGAGCAGGAGCTGGTGTTAGTGGATTAAAAACTCAGATGGCACACAAGATGGGATATGGTGATGTTGCAACAAAACCAAATAAAACAGGACTTGGAGTTAAGACAGGATTACCTGGTCTTGATAAAATATTAAATAGAGATAATTCTGAACTTGTAAAAAAATTTAAAACTAGATAGGGAGTGAATAATGGCTTATATTCTTGATAAAAAAGTAGTAACCGATACTGAGGAGTTTTCAAATCAGGCATATGGGATTACATTACCTGTACAACGCGGTAATTCAGGTTATTTTTCTCAAGCATTTAGTTCATTTGAACAGGCAAAAAGTAATTTAAGAAATTTACTTTTAACAAGAAAGGGAGAAAGATTATTTCAACCAAATTTTGGTTCTGGTATTCATGAGTTATTATTTGACCAAGCAACAGATGAACTTGAAACACGATTACAAGAAAATATAACAAATAGTGTAAACTTTTGGTTACCATATATAAACATAGATACAATAGATGTAAATATGACTGATGAAATGAAAGATAGATACATTGCAGAAATGAAAGTTCAATTTACAGTTGGTAATGTATATGAGCCGCAAGAAATAACATTTTTAGTTGAGGGATAATAAAACATGGCATTAAATAGTATAGATAGAAATCCAAACGGTGGTAGGAAAATTAAGTATCTTAATAAAGATTTTACCCAATTCAGACAAAATTTAATTGAGTACGCAAAAACGTATTTTCCAACAACCTATTCAGATTTTAATGAAGCATCGCCTGGTATGATGTTTATAGAAATGGCATCATACATTGGAGATGTACTTTCTTATTATACAGATGATACTTTAAAAGAATCATTAATAACAACTGCAGAGGATAGAGAAAACATAATAGCATTAGCTGAATACTTAGGTTATAAACCAAAAGTAACTTCGCCAGCGATTGTTAAACTAAGTGTATATCAAACAGTTCCTGTCATTGGTGCAGGTACAACTGAAGTTAGACCTGATGATAGATATTATTTAAGAATACCTGAAGGAATGACAGTAACTGCCACAACTCAAGGACAACAATTTAGAAGTACTGAAATGGTAGATTTTGCATCTGAGGATGATAGAGAGATTTCAATTTATAGAACAGATGATGATGGAGAACCAACTCTTTATTTAATTAAAAAATTTGTAAATGCAATATCAGGTCAATTGGTAAGTATAACTCATAACTTTAGTTCATCCCCGTCTCAATTTTCTAAACTACCTTTAGTTGAAAATAATATAATAGATATTGTAGATGTAAGAGATTCCAATGGAAATAAATGGTATCATGTTCCTTACCTAGCACAAGAAATGGTTTTTTCTGACTACGCAACAAGTGATGCAACAGATAAAGATTTAGCACAATTTAAAGATAGTGTACCAAGTATTTTAAAAACTTTAAAAACATCAAGAAGATTTACAACAAAAGTAAATGCAGATAATACGACAACTCTTGTTTTTGGTGCAGGTAATTCAACTTCTGCAGATGAACAATTAATTCCAAGTTTTAAAAATGTTGGTTTAGGATTAAAATCTTCTATTGATAATTTAGGAGCATCTTTTGACCCTTCAAACTTTTTGAAAACAACATCATATGGACAAGCACCAACTGGTGAGTTTACCATTGATTATATTATAGGTGGTGGTGTTGGTTCTAATGTTGGTGTTGGAGAATTAGTACAAATAGATAACATAACTTTTCAAGATGATAGAGAAACATTTACAACAGAAGCAGAAAGACGTTTACTACAACAATGTAAAAATTCAATAGCATGTGATAACGAAGAATCTGGAACTGGTGGTAAAGGAGCAGATACCTCTGATGAAATTAAACAAAACGCATTAGCTAACTTTGGCTCACAGAATAGAGCAGTAACTCGTAAAGATTACCAAGTAAGAGCATTATCACTACCAGCAAAATTTGGTGGAATTGCAAAAGCATATTGTGCACCCGATGGAGAGTTAGATAATAACTCACCGGCTTCTATCCTTACAGATAAAGATTCATTAGAAGAATTTGTAGGATTGGTAGACCAACTAAAAGGTTCAGATATATCTCAGCAAGAAATTAAAAACAGAGTTGTAAAATATTTAGGTAGTAAAAAGAAAACCGTAAGTGAAAAAAACAATCCATTTGCAATTAACTTATATGTCTTAGGATATAATTCAGATAAAAAACTTTCAACATTAAATCGAGCTATTAAAGAAAATTTAAAAACATATATAAGTGAATATAGAATGTTAACCGATGGTGTTAATATTTTAAATGGATTTATTATTAACATTGGTGTTGAATTTGAAATAAAAGTTTACAACGGATATAATAAAAGACAAGTACTTACACGAGTTCAACTTGAACTAAGAAATTATTTTAATATTGATAAGTGGTCATTTAATATGCCAATCAATATTTCTGAAGTAGAATTATTAATAGCAGGTATAGAGGGAGTTCAATCTGTACCAAAATGTGAAATCATTAACAAATGTTTAGGAAACTATTCACAAAATTCATATAATATATCAGATGCAACTAAAGGTAAAATAGTTTATCCATCATTAGACCCATCAATATTTGAAGTTAAGTTTCCAAATAAAGATATAAGAGGGAGAGTAGTATAATGTATTATTTCGTAACATCATCAAAAGATTCAACAATTTACCTACAACAACCAACTCAAAATGCTGGTAGAGATGAGATATTAGAAATATCTAAAATCTATTATGGTAATTTAAAGGATATATCTCGTTCATTAATTAAATTTGATACATCACCACTATCTCAATCTATTGCAACTGGAGAAGTGACTATGAGTTCAGCTGAATTGATTTTAACAGAATGTGAATCATCTGAAATTGCAAATGAATATACACTCTATGCTTATCCTGTTTCTCAATCATGGGATGTGGGAATTGGTACACGATTTGATACGATTACAACAGATGGTGTTTCTTGGAACACACGAAAAACTTCAACTAATTGGTTAGTTGGTTCTGCATCTCTTGAAAGTTCAGGTTCATATAATGGTAAAGGTGGTATGTGGTACACTGGTTCGGTTGCATCACAAGTATTTAATGATGAATCTTCTGATATTATAATGGATGTATCTCAATCATTATCATCGTGGATTGGTGGCTCTATACCAAATGAGGGTTTTATATTAAAACACGATTCAAGTAAAGAAAATGATACAGTAGATTACGGTCAATTAAAATTCTTTTCAAGAGAAACAAATACAATATACCAACCTAAAGTAAGAATTGGTTGGGATGATTCTATATTTGTAACAGGTTCATTAACTGCACTAACTGCAGATGATATTCATATTACCTTTAAAAGATTAAAAACTAGATATAAAGTTGGAAGCAAACCAGAAATTAGAGTTTTCGGTAGAGAAAAATACCCACTTAAAACTTATGCAAATGAATATGCTTATACAGATGTTTATTACTTACCAAATTCAAGTTATTATCAAGTAAAAGATAGAATTACAGATGAAGTAATAGTACCATTTGGAGATTACACAAAATTATCATGTGATTCAAATGGAAATTATTTTAAACTTAATTTGACAAATTGGGAATATAACAGAGATTATTATATTGAAATAAAAATAGATAGAGATGGTGTAATTGAATACTTTGAAGATAAAGATTTGACATTTACCATAGAAAAGTAATATGGGATTAACTGATAAATTTAGAATTAACGAACTTACAAAAAAAGGTTCTAAGGTAGAAAGAAGAACTTCTGCTGGAAATATTCTTGTCAAAAAAGTTGATGGAAAGCAAGTTAGACCAACAAACAACAAATCAAAAAAGCCATTCGGTCAAGAAGCAATCAAAGGAAAACAAATATCTCCAAGATTTAAATCTGATTTAAATGAATCTGATGATACTCCAAATATAGAACAAACTTCATTTAGTGGAGAATCTACTGGTTATGTAGAAAAACCAAAGTATAATGAAAGTGAATTAAAAAAGGCAGTAGATGTTAAGGTTGATGAGTTAATTAAACAGAAAAAATCTAAACGAGGACCTTATATACTTAAATCGAAATTCGATGATTTAAGAAAAAAATATGAAGATGCATTAGAACAAATTGCTGATTTAAGAAAAAAACTTAACAATGCACTTGCAGAAATTTCAAGATTAGAAGGAGTTATTCAACAACTAGAAGTAGAGGCTGATTCTGCAAAATTACAACAAGCTGCAGCAGAAAATCAATTACAAGCAGCAAATGATAGATACATTACATTACTAAGTGATTTTCAACAAGCAATTATTAAAGGTACAAAGGAAGCAATAGAAAGAGTATCATTAGAAGCTCAAGTAAGAGGATTACAAGCACAGAAAGAAACTCTAGTTAGAATAGAAGAACAAGAAGATGCACAACAAGAAACTGCAGCAATACTTGCAAGTTTAACTGGCCCTCCAAATTCATATGAACAAAAAGGAGATTATGCTTGGAAGATACCAGAAGATGCAATTAAAGACCAAGCAGAATTAGATGGAGGACATACATTTTACTTTAGGTCAAATAGAAAAAGTTCTGGTTGGTCAAATGGAAACACTCTTGAATTATACAATTTCACAGAAGATTCAGAAGTCACATATTCTTTTGCTATAACTAAAGGTTCACAAGGTGGACATGGAACCCCATGGTTTGGATTTAGTCCTATGAGTGGAACTATACCTCCAAGAAGTGGTTCTACGCCAGGTAAAGTAACTGTAGATGCAAATAAAATTAGAAAGGTATCTTCACCAAAAGGAAGAAGAAGAGTATTTGATGATGATATAGTTCTAACAATTGCAGATACAACATTTGATATGAAAGCAAGATTTTATAGAAAATTAAGAAGTGGTGGTTCTGGAAACTAAAATATTATGGCAATAAAAGATTTTAAAGATATAGAAGGAAGAAAAGGCTATCTTGTTGAAAAAGAAGATAGAAAGATATTTCAAAAAGAAATATCAAAGGCTAACTTTGGTCTTGGTTGTTCTGACATGATTGAGTTTATACTTTATGATGTGAGTGATAATAAGTTACCACAAGGTGATACAGGTAATCTTGTGAGATATATTCATTTAGATGATGCAAATATTTCTAAATATTTTTTAATATCTGATAACATTCTTACTAAGAAAAAAGGAGATGTACCAGAATTCGTTGTAGATTTAGAAACTCTTATTAGAGAAGCTGGATATAGTAATGGTATATTTAAAACACAAGTTACTCTTTTAAATCGTAGATTGGGTGAAGAGGTTCTTGATTCTAATAAATTATGGATACACGAAATAGCACCATCAAGAACTGAAATCAGAGTTTTACCAATTAGAGCAAACAAAAAAAATGAAGATTTAGAAAAAAGATATAGTGTTTTTACCAACGGTGATACCTTTAGAGATGATGTAATTTATTATGTTGAAAAATTCATTGAAAGTTTTGATATACAGAAAATCATATCAACCTTTTTATTTTCGAAAGGAACTGAGAGTGATGGTAAAGCATATATTAATAAAATTAAGCAAGAATTTAAAATTGAAAATTTTGATATCTTCATGAATCAGATTGAAAAAACATTAGTTGAATCAATGAAATATTATGCAAACAAAAGAGTTTGGAATATAAATGATATCAATTATGGTAAACCAACTGAAGAACAAGATTGCATAGAATTATCAGTTAAAAAATTAAAAGAAGATACAATTACTGCTCTGATTAATTCAATTGATTTTAATTTACCAAAAAGAACTATTCAAGATAATAGTGTACTTACTAAAGAAGAACAAATAACTTTAGATAAGGTAAAACAAATATTAAAAAGTTCAACATCGGATAGTGTTTACGAAACAACTGTACTTGAAACAGTAGTAAGAGGTTGTACAGACCCGAAAGCAGTTAACTTTAACGAAGCTGCAACAATTAATGATGGTTCTTGTGAATATATCGATAGAATAGTTGTAAAGGGATGTATGAATCCAAAAGCTACAAACTATAATCCTAGTGCAACCGAAGATGATGGTAGTTGTACATTTGAAAGTAATTTAGAAACAAAAAAATATTATATTTGGTCTGAAATAGCACAATTCCAATATAGAGATGAGTTTGATGTTGTACAAACAATAAATGGTATGGAATATGATGCGTTTACAGTAGTGTATAAATGTGACTCATTTACAGTTAATGCTGGTGATGTTAGGGAAATTCCTAAAATGCCACAAAATTCTGATGCATGGTATCATATAATAAGAAATAATCACGATTTCAGTATTGATAGTTACTCTCCTGCTATTGGAGGTGGAGCTGTAACTTATACCGATGCAAGTGGAAACTTTGCGTTTTCAAGTAATATTGGACCAGGAGAACAAACTACTATATGTGCTAAAGAAAATAGTATATTCGGACCATATTATTTAACTTGGACTAAGGGTGGCCAATGTATTCAAACTGGTAATTCATCAAATAGTGGTACATCATCTGGTGGTGGTTCATCATCTGGTGGAGGTGGAAGAGAAATCATTCCTCTTGATATGCCAGGAGGTGGAGGACTTGTAAATCCAGATAATGAAGTTTATATAGACGAAGCAATAAGATAATGGTAAGAAGAGAAACAAAATGGGGGAATACCAATGATACGATATAAAGGTCAAGACCAAACAGAGGGTCAAGAGAATCAGTTGAGAGATATCAATTCCACTGGAGGAAGTTCCATCGTGTCAAGAGATGGTGGTGGCGGTTCCGGTGGCGGCGGTTCATCTGCTGGAAAATCTACTTTAATCAAAAAAGGTTGTATGGATAAGTCTGCAACAAATTTTGACCCAAATGCAACTGTTGCAGATAACGCAAGTTGTGTATTCGCAACAAATGAAGAAGGTCCTCTTTCAGCAAGTCCAAATATAACTGTAATTGTTAAATCAAATAAAGAATCACAAATACTAATTGATGGTGTTGATTCACAACAAAGAACTGCTGGGACATATCATTATAGTGCAAAAGAATTATTAAGTGGTAAAACATTTACAGTTCAAGCAAGTGAAAATTATAAATCAACAGATATATATAAAATTAAATCTGTACAAAAAAGCTATTTCCGAGACATAAAACCTATTGGTGGATTAGATTTTACTAATCTTAATTTAGGATTAGGTGGATTTGGAAACACCGCAATACCAGACCTTAGTGGATTATATGCATTAAAAAGGTTAAATCTAGATAAAGTTCAATATTCATATTATGAATTTCAAGTATTAAAAAATGGAACTCCTATTGATGGATTTACACCAGATTTTAATAATTTATTAGGAGATAAATCTGTAACACTTGATTTCAACCTTACAACAGATGGTGTAATAATAACCCCAAAACCAGTAGGAAGTAAGGTACTAATTACCTCAAATGTATCATCAAATGATATAATAAAATATAGAACATCTACTGGTCTCGAGGATTTTTTACTTACCGATGATGATATTGAATTAAACTTAAAAAGAAATGTAAATGGTGAAGCATTGTACATGTCACTTCATGGTGTAGGTATCGATGAAACAACACATACTGTTACTTATACTATTAGTACTCCAAATAATCGAGAAGGGCAAGTAATAAATAATATTGATTACAAATTAGATTTACAAGAAGGAACTACAAACATAATAGTAGATGCAGTAAAAGTACCAAGAAATAATCCTGTATCAATTCCACTTTTAAATATTTCTTCTAATCAGTTAGTATATAATATAAACAATAAAGAACCTTTAAAAATATCATATCAAAGCGTTAATACAGATGAAGTAGAATATTCAATTGGAAATATTAAAAGAAAAATTGGACCAAGTGGTACTATTATATTATCATCAGCTGATTTTAAAAATGGTATTGGTTCATATACCTTATATGCACAAGCACGAAATAAAACTGGTGGTGGTGATATTCAAAAAGTTAGTATCGTTGTAGAAAGTAAAGAATTTCTACCAGGACCAGATATAACTCATATTAATTATCCACAAAATATTAAAGGAGCAGATTTTAAACAATTTAATGTTCCATTTAATGTTAGTTGGCAATCAATCAATACAGATTATATTAGAATCTATGCAGGAAAGTATAATCCTGAATCTGAAACCAGTTTCTTCTTAGGTCAGTTTTCAAAATCAGGAGTTGTAACACTTACTGTTGAAGATGTTTTAAAAGCTGCTAAAAGAAAATTTGATGAAGATGATAACATATTACAATTTAAATTATTATTAGTTCCATTTAATTCCCAAGGCGATTCATTAACTGCTGGTAAAGTAGAAGAAATAGGTATTACCTTTGATAAAGGTGATTTAGATTTAAGAAGAGGAAATGTAATTGGTGATATTAGAAATGCATTTGAATATTGTTTTGATTATTCTGAATTTGATGATGCATCATCACCATTTTTAACTCACTATTTACACATAGGAGATGGTAATAATAAACTAATATCAACATATGGTATAGATGATGAAACTTTCTCAGAGTATGAATTCATAAATGAAACAAACGAAAGAAAAAAAGTTCAAGAATCTAAATCTATTGTTTTAAAATTATATGAACCATTAGATAATAAAATAGATGTAAATGATAAAATTTGGATTTCTAAAATTCAATCAATACCATTAATTGACCAAATAACAATATTAGATGATATAACTTCTGATTGTATTCCATTAACACCAAATTTAAGTTTAGAATTAAATGATGATATTGGTTATCAAATTTATGATGACTTAGTAGCAAGTGGCTCAACATCATCAGAAGCAGTAATTCAAGAATTTGTTTCTGGTAGTGGATTTTCTTTAGATACCCTTGAAATTGAATATACATCTGGTAGTGCAATACAATGGAGCAATTTTGTAAAATACTCATCAGCAAAAGAAAGAGTTGCAAACTTTTATTATAAAATAAAATTATTAGAATCACATAGAAGTAAACATGAATTACTTGCAAGTGCTACTGGTTCTGCTGGTTCAGTTTCATCTCAAAACGAACAAAAAAGGATACTTGGAAAAATATCTGAAATTAAACAAAACTTTGATGCATTTGAAAAACACCTTTATACTGTAAATGGTTCATTACAATATCCAAAAAGTGGAAGTGTTGTTGGTGATATTAAACTTACTGATACTGGTAGTCTATTAGGACCAAACCATGAATCAGCAGTACTTTGGTATAATTCAACTTATACAGATGCAGCTTTATATGATAGAAATAGCACAGAAAGATTAGTTAATAATTTACCAAGTCACATTAAGGATGATGATAAAGGACAAGAATTTGTTTTATTCTTTGATATGTTGGGACAACACTTTGATATTCTTTATCATTATATAAACCGATTATCCAAATCTAAAAAAACTGAACATAAATTTGAAAATGGTATTATAAATGATTTGATGTACGAAATGTTAAGTTCTCTTGGTTGGGATGCTGATTTAGGATTATCATCAGAAACTCTTTGGGAATATGCATTTGGTGAGCATTCAGATGGTACAGAAGCATCATCAATGTCAGGTAAAAGTAGACAAGATGAAACTTGGAGAAGAATATTAAACAACTTACCATATCTATACAAACATAAAGGAACTAAAAGAGCTATTCATGCTGCATTATCTATATATGGAATTCCAAATTCTATGTTAACAATAATGGAGTTTGGTGGACCAAAGGATACTACCACTTCAAGATTAGTTAAATATACTTATGATGATACAACATCTGCATTAAATATTTCTGGTTCTCAAAGTTTAACAATTCCTTGGAAAATTTACAATAGTTCATATCCAAGTGCAGTTGAAATGAGAGTGGAAACTAATACTAAAGAAAATCAAACTTTAATTTCAAGTAGTGGTTGGAGTTTAGATTTAAATTATACATCAGGTTCAAATGCTAATTTACAATTAAACGTATTATCTGGTTCAACTAATTATTCTGCATCAACAGATGATTTTCCTTACTTTAGACAGGATTATACACAAATAGTTGTAAATAGAATAACTGGTTCAACTACAACATTTGAAGTTCATGCAAAAGAAGGATTCCAAGAAAGAATTAGAAATTCTGCAAGTGCATCATTTACAATTGGAAACTTAAGTGGTTGGAATAGTGGAAGCAAATTGATTGTAGGTGGAGATAATTCGGATTTTACTGGATCAATAGATGAGATTAGATTATGGAAAACTCCACTATCTCAATCAAGAATTGAAAATCATGCATTGAATGGAGATGCAATTGATGGTAACCATTCATCTTCATCAACTGAAGATTTATTATTAAGAATAGATTTTGAACATCCAAGAAATTTAGATTCAACTGGTAGTAATTGGAGAAACACACTTGTTTCACAATCAATGGCATCGGATGGATTAACCTCATTATCAGGTTCAATAGAAAGTATTTCTCCAAATACAACTTATGCAAATTTTATAACTGCATCAAATTTCCCATCAGCATCATATCCATATGGATTTACATTTTATGATAGAAAAAATACTTCAAATGTACCAAGTGTTGGATTATCGGTTGGTGATAAAATTAGATTCGAAGAACAAACATTACTATCAGATTTATCTTATAAGAGTAGAGCAACCAAAAAATCATACGATAATGCACCATTGGATTCAGATAAGTTAGGATTATTTTTCTCACCAGCAAAAGAATTAAATCTTGATATTGTAAAAACAATAGGTGATTTTAGTATAGATGATTTAATTGGAGACCCAAGTGATTATTATCAAGATAATTATTCATCATTAGATTCTTTTAGAAAATACTATTTTAATCGATATAATGTAGATTTCCACGAGTATATTCAATTAGTGAGATACATTGATAAATCACTATTTGGTCTCTTAGAATCACTTGTTCCTGCAAGAGCTAAGGTTACTACTGGTTTATTAATTGAACCACATATGTTGGAGAGAAGTAAAATTAAAAGAGTTAAACCAACAGGTTTAAACGAACAATATGAAACTTCAATTGGTATTCAAGATACAACAATTGTTACATCATCAGAAGATTCTTACTTTGTTGAATTAAATACAATAGAACAAACAAACTTATCTGGTTCTAACGATTATTATGAAGCTGAAATATTAGAAGCGGTAAGTAGTAGTTTGGTAGGAACAAAAGATAACTACGAAAGTATAATATCAGCATCTGAAAACTTTATTACTACTGGAGAAATTACAAGAAACTCTGGTTCGAATATGGGTGGACTCGAAATTTCAATTGCTGCAGCATTTACACAATCAGTACAAGGTGAGTTTGATTCAACTGCATATCAACAAGTAGGAATGGAACCAGATTCGTTATCTGTTGTTGGATTTGGATTATATGGTAGTGGTTCAAATGCAATTATAACTAAATTAGATAAAAATAATAATTTTGTTAGAGAAAGAGCAAAGGTATTTTTACTAAAAGAATCATTTACAGTAAATGTACCAAAATTAATAAATTCAGCTTCTTTAGATACAGAATTAGAATCAGTAACTAAATTTAGACATAAAGTAACTATTTTACCATTTACTGCTTCTAATGGAAGCGAATCAATAGACCCAATTGTAACTGGTAGTATTGTAGAGGTAACTCCATTAAATGGTGCATTCCCAACACATTACAAAAATACAGGAGATTTAACAAGCGGAATGGAAAATTCATTTTTTAATGGGTCAAAACAAACAAGTGCAACTACACTAGATGGTAGTTCACCAGTTCAATCATTTACTACTAATCCGAATACATTAAAAGTTTCTGACAGCGGTAGGGGAAGTGGAGAACCAATATTAGAAGTTGAATAATTAATCGAAAATTAAATTTAGTTATATTTATATATTGAAACATAATAGGAAAAAACACTATGGCATATCTAGATAATACAGAAATAACAGTAGATGCAATTCTTACCAAAAAAGGTAGAGAGAAATTAGCATCAGGTGAAGGTCTTAATATTACCAAATTCGCATTGGGTGATGATGAGATTGATTACACATTATATGAACCAGCACATCCAAAAGGAAGTGCATATTATGATGCAGCAATCAAAGCAATTCCAATTACTGAGGCATCACCAGATGAAACTCAAGTATTGAAATATAAATTGGTAACTTTACCAAAAGGAACAACTAAAATTCCAAAAGTAGAATTTGGTGTACCATCAATAACTGTAAATCAGAACTCTGGTCAAGTTGGACTTTCTCCAACTACTTCACCAAGTGGTAATACACAAGGTGGATATACAATAGTTTTATCTAATAAAAATGCTGGTAGTATTGTAGGAGCAGGATTATCTGGAGCTGCAAGTTCAATTCCAACTTTCTTAGGAGACGAAATAACTGCAACTGCAGCAATAGAAACTGGATTAACATTTACATTCATACCTAATCCAAACATAACTGCTACAATTGCATCAACGATTACAGTATATGGTAATGAGACAGGTGGTTCAGAAACTATACCAGTAACAGTAACATTTGTACAACCAAGTTAATAAAAAGGAAAAAAGAAAATGGCACAAATACAAGGACAAGCAGGAGTAAACTTAACACAAGAGTTGGCAAATTATCTAGATGCCAGCGGTGGAGCGTTAACTTCAGAACAATTAGGAACAATCATTAACCAATATTTAAGTGGTGGTGATAAACTAGGAGCAACTGGTGGTGGAATCGGAAATGGTATCTACAAAAGATTTGGTGAATTCGACCAAGTAAGTGGAAAAGTACAAGTTGTTACTACTGGTTTATGGAGTGGAGATACTGGAAGTTTAACTTCTTTCTTTACATCATCAACACAAGAAGTTGCTGCAAGTTCAAACTATTATCTAAATGTATATAATTCAGCAGCTGTTTCTGATGTACAATTTGCAGTTGCATATGGACATAAATTTGGTAGTGGTTCTGTATCATTAGCAAATGATGATTCATCAACTTTAGCAACTAAAGCAACTTATGCACAATATAAAACAATTCTTTTAGACCAAGGAGATGATAAATTTCAAGTACCTAATAGTTCTGGTTCACTTCATAGTATAGATGATATTTATGTAGTTAACTTATCTCGTGCAAGATATAAAGAGAAAATGGATGCAGGAAACTGGTCATTAACATTAAGTGGTTCTAATGGAAAATCAACTTTTATTGATGATAGCGGAAAGAAATTTTCAGATACAGTTGGAAAAGCAGGAAGAATATTTGATGTAGTAAGTGGTTCACTTAACTTAGGTTCAGAAAATGAAGCAACTATAATTGGAAAATTCTCAAGCGGTTCAGCTGCACAAGGACAAGGTTTTGGTAAGTTTTATCCAGACCAAGGAATTATAGTTCTAAATCCAACTGCAATTCAAGCAACGATTGGTTCATCAATAGATAAAGCATCAGCAAATGGTGGTACAATATCATATTCAGTTGCAACAGAAGCTAAAAACCATTTCTTATTACAAAATGCTATTAAAGGTGGTGGAGATTTTGAAGCAAGAAGAACAGAAAATGTTTCTACTTCTCATTATTTTATAAGAGCAACAAACAGAGAATTTAACTTCTCAAATAATCCATCATTTGTAAGTGGTTCGGATAATTCATTTGCTGAATCATCTTTTGAAAAAGACCCAAAAACGTTTATTACAACAGTTGGATTATATAGTGATTCAAATGAAATATTAGCAGTAGCTAAAACATCACAACCAATTCCTAAATCATTTGATAAGGAAATATTGATAAAAGTTAAATTAGACTTTTAATAAACACGAATTTTACGGTTGCAAACGTAACTTTCACGAATACACCCCACCAAAAGTGGGGTTTTTTGTTTCATATATCTAAACTTTATTATGGTTACGATAATACTTTCTAAACATAAAAGAACTCACTTACTAAATGAGCAGATTAAAGCCATACACTCACAATCTATTCCTATAACAGAAATACTCATAGACAATTCTGCTAAGATAGGAAAGGGAGTTTGGGAAAGGTTTAACTTAGCTAAAAGTGCTAGTAATAAATTTGTTTGTATTATAGATGATGATACTATACCAGGAACTCGTTATATAGAAAGTTGTGTAAACGAGTTTTCTAAACAAGAAGGGGTTTATGGAACTAAGGGATTAATTTTTAACTCTTATACACATTATGAAAAGAACTATAGAGAAGTAGGTTGGTGTAATCCAAATAATTTATCAGTACAAGTCGATTATTGTTCTCATAGTTGGTTTTTTAAAAAAGAATGGTTAGAGTATTTTTGGAGAGTTAATGATGTACCATTTAATTACGGTGAAGATATGAACTTATCTTTTCAATTACAGAAAGAAGGAATATGTACTTATGTTCCACCACATCCTATAGATAATAAAGAACTATGGGGAAGTTTAAAAGGTAAAGAATACGGTGATGATATTAATAGTTTGTGGGTAAGTAACCAAGACAACTTTAGAACTAATATGTTTTCTTATTTTAATTCTAAAGTAAATGAGGGGTGGAAATTAGTAGATACAAAAACTCTACTGTGATAGAGGTTTTTAGTTTCCATATATTTATATAGAGGAGTAATAACAGTATGTTAAAAACAATACCAAAATCAAGTGTTAACCAGAGAACTTTTAAAGTTCACAAGAAGTTTATACAAACCCAAGCAACTAATCCAATATACATTGGACAATTATCTAGTGCTGGTGCATATGAATCTTCTTCTGCTGCTACTACAAATGGAGTATCTAATCATTCTTTATATGCATCAATTAAACACAAATATTATAGAAACGATGGTAATGCCTTTAATACATTTGGTAGATATAAAAATTTAGGTTCAATTGCTCTTGAAAGACCACTTGAAAGTTCAATTAGAGTTATTTCAATTCCACAATTAAAAAAAGGATATGGAATAAAGCCAGGTAGTATTAAATTACTTGATACCGATACTGGTATACTATATGGAGATAATGAAACTGGTACATTATCATCAGATGTACCACAATATACTATAACTGAATTAGATTTCCAAACAGGAGTAATGATATTAGAAGATTCTGATGAAGAAGAATTTGAAGGTACTATTCATTCATTAGATTTACAACTCGGTGTAGCCACAATGACATTTGGTAGTGATACTGATGTTGTACAGGTTGTTCTATTAGATTTTGAAAATGGTATCCTAAAAACATCATTACCATTAGATTTTGAGGGAATAGAAATTGATGCACCAAGATTTGGTAATATATTTTACTCAGATGGATTGTTGGTTTTAGCAAGTTCTACCAACTTAGTTAATTATAGTTTAGAATATCGTTCAACAGAAACTATAACAGAACAAGAAGTTTTAATTACTGCAAAGGCTGGTGAATTTAATTATTCACAAAACCCATCAGCAGTAGAGGTTCAAATTAGTGGTTCTTACGATTTTACAACAACCGCAATACCAAATGTTTCTCCTGCAAGAACAAGAAAAATAACAGAAATTAATAGTATTAAACGAAGAGAATTTTATTCTGGTTCTATTAATCACTCAATAAGTGGTTCATGGAATGATTACCACACATCTGCATCAATTGACCAAGTCGGTTCATATTTGGCAACATACATAAGTACAATAGGATTATATGATAGTTCAGGAGATATGATTGCTGTTGCAAAATTGCCTAAACCAATAAAGAATTTACCTAATTATGATGTAAATTTTATAGTCAGATTTGATGTATAATCTAAAATTGTTATATTTATATAAAACAGGATAATAATATTATGGCATTTCAAATTTTAAACATTGATAAAGAAGTACAAGAGGATAACTTAGAATTATCAGCTGAACAGATACAAGCGTATCAAGCATCTGAAGATTTAAACTACTTCATGTACGATAGTTACGAAGGAGATAGCGACATCTTTTCAGTTCTTTTAGAAGAAAAAGGTGAAGGTGGTTGTGAAGATATAAGAATTATTAAACAAATATAGGAAAAAAAACATGGCAGTAATTTATAACATTTGTGATATTGATGGAAAATCTATCACAGAAAACGCATCAATCGAAGATATCAATGCAATTTTAGAAGGAGATGAAATAAATCTTTTTTGGAATGACGAAGGATTAGCTGATAGACTAAAAGAATCAGAAGATGATACTTCAAGCGTTCAAATTATACACTCAGTTGAAGAAGAAATCGAAGAAGAAGAGTAATTATGGCATCAATTGAAGATATATACAAAGGTTCAGAATTCGCTAAAGTAGCAAATGGTTCAAAAGATAAAACACCTATATCAGCTGATGAGTTGAATAAACTTCATAAGGATGATAAAGCACTTGCACAAGCAAGAGGTGGAAAATTAAATCTTTCTAAATATTCGGATTCTGTAAAACAATAAATTTCTTAATTTGAGTTTATTAATAAACCATCAATCAAAATGGGCATTCGTGCACATTCCAAAGACTGGTGGAACTTCAATTACAAATATTTTATTAAAAGATAAAAACACCGAACTTGTTTCGGTGCATGATTCATTACGATTATTAAAATGTGATGAATCATATTATATTTTTTCATTTGTACGCAATCCATTTACACGAATTTGTAGTGCATTTGAAGATGAATATAGAAAAGGAAATACTAAACATAACTTCGGTTCTTATTTAAAAAATATAGACCCAAATAATGTTTGGTTATTACCTCAAAGTTACTTTATTACTGCGGGAGAAACACAACACAAAAAGGTTTCATTTATAGGCAGATATGAAAATTATATAGATAATTGTAACATAATTTTTAAAAAACTTAATTATACAAATAAACTTCCGCATCTTAACCGAAATCCCATATACGATAGACATCCAAATTTAAACCAAGAACAGTATTATAGTAAACTATACTATACAGAAAATTGGATGAAGGAATGGGTAATAGAAAGGTATATAGATGACTTCAAAATATTTAACTATGACATGGACTTACCAAGGTAAAGTAATAAACGAACTACATGATATGCCAGAAGGTACACATGGGTTTATATATAAAATAACCAACGGCCAAACTGGTCAATACTATGTTGGTAAAAAACAAGTAGTTTCTGTTAGGAAACGAAAGTTTGGTAAAAAAGAGATTGCTAAATTAACTGATAAGAGAATGAAGCGATATGAAATGGTTACCAAAGAATCTAAATGGCAAGATTATCGTTCTTCAAATAAAACTGTTAGTGGTTGGTTTGATAAAGATGGAAGAGCAAATCCATCTTCCAATGATAAACTTGAATTAAAAATACTTAAATTTTGTTCAAATAAGAAATCTTTAACATATTATGAATTGCAAGAACAATTCTCTCACAATGTATTAGGAGATGAGTTATCACTAAATGATAATCTTTTAGGTAAATTTTTTAGAAAAGATTTGGATATTTAATAAATTTTTCGTATATTTACATAGTTTTAAAAGTACTTTATGCTTTCACACCATGATAAACAACAAGTTACTTCAATATTAGATGAAGTATTAGGACCAGGTACATCTATGAAAAATGATGAACAAGCCCATTATTGTCCTTTTTGTCATCATCATAAGAAAAAGTTACAAGTTAATATTAAAACACAATATTGGCATTGTTGGGTATGTGATGCAAAGGGAAGAAAAATACAGAGGTTATTAAAAAGACTTCAAGTAGATTCTCGTAAACTAAAGAAGTTATTTGAAATATATGGTGATGATTATATAGTTTACTCTAAAGATACTGAGGAAGAAAAGGTAGAGTTACGATTACCGAGTGAATTTAAATCACTCTTAAAACTACCAACAGGTAAAGTAAAACCTGTTTACCGAAAGGCTCTCAAGTATGCAGAAGAAAGAGGCATTACCAAAGAAGATATTACAAGATATAATATTGGTTATTGTGATACTGGTATGTATTCCAATCGTATTATTATCCCTTCCTATGATTTGGATAATAGACTCAATTATTTCATCGCACGTTCTATACACGCTGAAGAAAAGTTTAAATACAAGAATCCACCAGTTTCAAAAAATGTTATTATGTTTGAAAATCAAATAAATTGGAACGAACCAATTACATTAGTAGAGGGAGCATTTGATGCAATTGCCGTGAAAAGAAATGTAATACCAATATTGGGTAAATTTATTCCTAAGAAATTAAATAATGCCATATTTAAAAATGAAGTAAAAAGTATTAACATCTTACTAGATGAAGATGCACAAGGACAAGCGTTACAATACACTATGCAATTCAGTAATCAAGGGATTTCTACAAAAAATATTATTCCAACAGGTAAAGATGCATCTGAAATGGGGTTCTCTAAAATTAATTCAAAATTAAAAAAAATAGAGAAAACTGATTTCGCTGATATCATATCACAAAAATTAAAGGGTATATGATTCATGTAATACCGCATCATATTGGAAAGGGTTCATACGCTGCTTGGTATGATATTATTGATTTTCAACCATCAACTCAAGAAGTTACTTTTCATAAGTTTGATACTAAAGATACAATTGAAGATAAAAATATTATAGATGAACAACCACCTAATGATGGTTATTTTAAATTATTACAATCTCATTTAGAAGAAATAAAACCAAATATAAACGATTGGATTGTATGTGATTTTCAGTATTTAAATTATGAAAACTTTCCAGATGCAGAGGTAATTAAGTTAGCAAAGAAATATAAAGTGAAATTTGTTTTTATAGATGATGATAATTATCAATCATATAAAGATAATGAATATTTTACATATCACTCTAATAAATTTTACATAAAAGATTCTGATAAAGTATTTAACTATTATAGATATAGAATTCGTCATACTCCATTTTATAAAAACATTGATAATATACTTACTCCTTATGTTGATAACATAAGAGAAAAAAAATTAAATATGTTTATTGGAGTTGATAAACCAGAACGATTTGAAGTATTTAAACATACATACAATATTGGTTTAGATAAAGATTCATATTTGGCTTATAGTGCATTCTCCTCTACATACTCAGATAGTGAGTTATCAGATAGTTTATTAAAATGGAAAAAACAACATATACCAAAAATATTAGATACTCCATATGAAGTGAGTTGTCATGGTGGAGTAAATCCAGATTTACCACCATTACCATATTGTATGAATAGTTATGTTTCTTGTATATTAGAAACACAACTTCTTATAGATACTGACCAAGAAGAAATTCATTTAAGTGAAAAAACTTGGAATCCTTTTACATCTTTTAATATTCCCCTTTTATTATGTGCATATGGAACACGAAAATATTTAAAAAGAAAAGGATTTTGGCTTGCAGGCGATTTATTCGATATAAGTGAAAAAAAATCAAGGACAGGTATAATTGAACAATTTAAATCTAATTTGAATATTATAAATAATATGTCTAACTTAGAATTACGAGAATACTATATTAAGCATAGAACTCAATTACAAAGAAATTACGAAAAATTACAAAAGCAATCTTTTAAATTTGTTAAATCAAATTATATTAAACCTAAATTTAAAAGTACTATTTAAAATAATTTTATGATTATAAATAAAGTTTACCATCTTGCAGATTTACATATTAGAAATCTACAAAGACACAAAGAATACAGATTAGTATTCAAAAAATTCTTAAAACAAGTTAAACAAGACAATATAGAGGATTCTCTAATCTATATTGCTGGTGATATTGCTCACGCAAAAACTGAGATGTCACCAGAACTAGTACATGAAATAAGTTGGTTTCTTACCGAGTGTGCTAAGTTAAGAGAAACTGTATTAATCACAGGTAACCACGATTGTAACTTAAATAATTCACACAGACTCGATGTTCTCACACCTATTATCCAAAATCTTGGAAACGATAGAATTCATTATCTTCGTGATACTGGTATTTACAATATCCATAATCTTACTTTCGTTGTCTATTCTATATTGGATAACAAGGAAAATTGGCCTAAAGGAAATACCGTTGATGGAGAAAATACAATCTGTCTTTTTCATGGACCAGTAAACAAAGCTCAAACAGATATTGGCTATACCGTTTCCTCTAACTCATTCCAAGTGGATATGTTCGATGGATTCGATATGGCTATGTTGGGTGATATTCACAAACGACAAACGTTTGGAGAGGGTTATGAACAAGTTGCTTATGCAGGTTCAATGATTCAACAAAATCATGGAGAGTTATTAGAAAATCATGGTTACTTACTTTGGGATATTCCAACAAGAACTTTTACAGAACACCATCTTCATAATGATTATGGTTTCTTAACAATTGATGTAGTTGATGGTAAAATACCACAATGGGTATATGATGAAGTTGGTACTAAGTTACCAAAACATCCAAGGTTAAGATTACGATTTACAAAAACAGATGCTTCTGATATGAAGAGAAAAATAACTGAACTTAAAAAGTTATTTAAAGTTGCTGAAGTTACCGTAACAAGAACTGATACAATCGGACAATTAAAAACAAATCAAAAGGTAAACAAAAACATCGTTGGTGATGTTAAGAATGAAACCTTTCAAAATTCACTAATCAGAGATTACTTAGAAAGACAATATCTTTTAGAAGATGAGGAACTTGATAAGATAACAGAAATAAATTCAGAATTAAATTCACACATTGATGATTCTGATTCAATGGGTAATATTCTATGGACACCAAAAGAGTTTAAGTTTTCTAATATGTTCTCCTATGGTGAAGATAATTTAGTTAGATTTGAAAAGGCACGAGGTATCATGGGTATATTTGCTCCAAATGCAAGTGGTAAATCATCTTTATTTGATGCATTATCTTTTTGTATATATGATAAAACTTCTCGTACTAATTCTTCAAAAAACATATTAAACAATAGAAAAGAAAACTTTTATTGTAAGTTTAGTTTTGAAGTAGATGGGATTTTATACTTTATTGAAAGAACTGCCAAATGGACAAGAAAGAAATCCAATCTTAAAGTAGATGTAAATTTTTGGAAAGAAGATGCTGGTGTAATTGAATCTCTTAATGGAGAACAACGAAGAGAAACCAATAAGAACATTGAAAAATATTTAGGTAAGTTTGAAGATTTTGTTTTAACGACTCTTTCTTTACAAGGTAATAACGCATTATTCATTGATAAATCACAATCAGAAAGAAAAGAAATACTTTCTCAGTTTATTGGAGTAGATATCTTTGATAAACTATATCAAAAGGCTGCAGATGAGAATAGAGATAATGCAACACTTATCAGAAAATTCAAGTCCGATGATTTTACTCAAAAATTAGCCGATATAGATATTGATTTAAAGTCAAACAAAAATGAGTACAAACTTTATGAGATGAATCAAAAATCTCTTAAAGATGAAGAAGAGGTTTTAAATAAAAAGATTATATCTCTTAATGAAAAAATAGTAAAGTTAAATGCAGATAGTGGAGTATCTATTGAAGAACTTGAAAACCGATTAAAAGTACTTGAAAACAAACAAGATACAATTCAATCAGATAAAAAATCTGCACAAGATAGAATTACTCATAGAGAAGAATTACAAATTACATTGGATGAAATTCTTGATAAATTTGATGAAGAAGAATTAGAAGATGGTATTGGTAAATTAAAAAATTCTAAAGAAAAACTAAGAGATATTGAATCTACGATTGATAAAATTAATATCAAAAAAGATTCATTGTATGAAAGAAAAGACCATCTAGATAAACACAAATACAATGAAGAATGTGATATTTGTATGGAAAATTCAGAAACTATTTTAGAACAAAAAGAAAAAGTAGAAGCTGATATATCTCAATATCAAGAATTATTTGGAGATAATGATAAGATTAGATTAAACTTAATGTTAGTAATCGATTCTTTAAAAGGATATGAAGATGAATGGAACAACTATAAAGATGCAAAAGAAAAAGAAGATAAAATAGATAGAGAGATATCAGGACTTATTAACAGGTTATCAACAATTGAAACTGAGGAATTACGAAATTCACAACAAATTACTCAACAAGAGCAACTTATAAAGGAATATTATAAGAATGAAAAACAGATTATAAAGAATAAAGATATACGAACTGAAATACAATCGGTAAGAGAAAAGTTGAACGTTACTAAAGATGATTTAAGAAAAGTAAATACAGATGTTCTTAAAATAAATGGTAAAGTATCTGCATTACAGAATCAAAAAGAAACTATTGAAGATAGAATCAACGAGGTTAAAGATATGGAATCTCAAAGTAGATTATTTGATTTCTATTTAAATGCTCTTTCTAAAGATGGCGTTTCTTATGAATTGATTGAAAAAGCATTACCAATGATTGAGGGAGAGGTAAACAATATCTTGGCACAAATTGTTGATTTTGGAATGCAATTAGAAATGGAAGGTAAAAACATTAATGCCTATTTAGTGTATGGAGACCAGAGATGGAGTTTGGAAATGTGTAGTGGAATGGAAAGATTCATTAGTGGATTAGCAATTCGAGTTGCACTTATAAATGTATGTAATCTCCCAAGACCCAATTTCCTTGTGATAGATGAAGGCTTTGGTACTTTAGATAGTGAGAACTTACAATCTTTATTTATGTTGTTTACATACCTTAAAACTCAGTTTGATTTCGTTATGGTAATCTCACATATAGATTCTATGAGAGATGTTTCAGATGGTCTTATAGAAATTAAAAAAGAAAAAGGATTTTCCCAAGTTAAATTTTAAAAGATGTTATACAATGACCCTACATTTAGTGACCATAGAGGTTCTTTTTCTGCTATTGATTGTAAGGAGTGGGAACAAACGAATGTTAGTTTAAATACAAACAAATATACCTTTCGTGGTATGCATTATCAAACAAACCCCCCACAAACAAAATATCTAAAAGTTGTACAAGGTAGTATTGTTGATATACTATATAACTTGAAAACTAAAGAAGTACGAACTTTTCAATTAAATAACCAACAAGCTATATTAGTTGATTCTAAATATGCACATGGATTTTTAACATTAGAAGATAATACTATTGTAAATTATCTTGTTAAAGGAAAATATAATCCTGAATCAGAACATAGTATTGTTTGGAAAGATGTACCCGAAATAAAAGATACAATACTCCTTTATTGTAAAGAACACGAGATAACCATATCCGAAAAAGATAACCTAGGAAAGTAATTATTTTACTCTAAGTATATTAGTAGGTTTAGGTTTACTAATCCTTTGTTTAATTAATCTTTCAATTAACCCACTCTTAGAATATCCATTTTCACAACAGTAATTGTGCAATTCTTTATATAACTCCCTTTTAACTTGTATTGTAGTGTATTTTCCCATAATCTATATAATTCTATATAATATATATTTATAAATATAATTATCAAATATTTATAGTAGTAATAATAGGAAAATATAAATGGCTATAATAAAATCTTTCTCACCAAAGCAAAACTTATCTAATTTTCAAGTTTTCATCAATGATGATAAACCAAATTCAGAATACTTTAAAATAACTGAATTTAATGATACATTTACAGGTGGTAAAAATGGTTTTCTAATTGATGGTTCGGAATGTTTAAAAGAAACAAGTGAAGTAAAAATAGAAATACTTGATGTTGAAGGAAATCCTATATATTTTGAACCTGGTAAAGGTATACCTGATTATTATGAAGGTACATCTAAATTAGTTGGAGTTTATGTATATGAGGATACTCCAATTGGGACTGCTAAAATTACAATACTTGGTGAATTAAAATCTTATTTTGATGATGATGGTAATAAGGTAGATATTCCAAATGAATGGAAAGATGTTTATAATGTAAAGTGGGAAAGAACACTTCAAATCAATAAAAACTTATCAAATGAAAATATAGTTAGATTTGTAAAAAGACCAAAGGTTACGATTACTGAAATTGTAAAAACTATATTTAATAAATCAATACCACAAGTTACACAGACAGGTAGTTTAGAAGGTATATCATTAACACCAACTGCGGGTACTGATTTATCATTATTTTCTACTCCTACTAATTACAAACTAAAAATAACTGATAGTGGTTCTTGGACATCTTCAATTGATGAAAATAACATAACAGTACGAGTTCCAACCGAAACCAACTTAGCCGCATCAGGAAGTAGTAACACAGGTAGTTTAAATTGGTATTTACACGAAGCAGATGGTATAGGTTGGGTAGGTGTTAACTTATACGTTGATGGTGTTCAGACAGGAGTTGTACGAGGAAGTGGTTCACTTGAATGGCATGATTCTCCTCAAACATATAACTTTGGATTACATCTTTCAAATAATCCATCTGGTGCCCATTATAGACTGGAGATATATGATATGTCAAGTAATGTAATGGTATATGAAACATCTACATCACCTGGTTCACCATCAGGATTTATGTCAGCAAGTAGTACTGGAATAATAGATTCATATGAATTTACAGGCGAATTGGGTAAGGTATATGGTTTGATGATTCAAGGTATACCAGATGCTAACCCAAGTTCAGCACATAATTTTCAAGCAGACTATGAGTCAGAAACTTTTGTACTTGGTTTATCCCAAAAATTCAGGTCAACATCATATCCTTTATTTGAGGGTAATGTTGTAACTATTGATGGTGACTCTTCTGATGTACATACAATAAAACAAGCTATTCCTTTAACAATAACAAATGGAGTAGTATCCAATGCATTTCCATCATTAAAAGATTATAATAATTTTTTTAATCCTGATGTATCAACTACTGAATATGTACCAAAAATAATTGAAGTTTTAAATGATAAAGAAGTATTAGTTGATATACCATTTACAGGAAGTAACAATCTTGTTTCTGATTTTAATAGTACATCATATACTGCGTCATTTGCACATACCGAAGCACAAGTAATCACAGAATCAGCATTAACTGGTTCTTTTGCTAAAATTGATATAAGTAATTTAAAAACATTTGTTGGTGATGTTGCTCGAGTTAAAGTATTTAGAAAATCAAAAAATGCAATAGGAGATTTTCAATTTGTACAAGAATCTAAATTAGAATCAATAGAATTACTAAGAGATATAACAACTGCAGCTGATACAGAATTATCTTATGGTGAATTTGATTCATATAATTTAATTAACTATTGGACTACAGGTTCTAACTCACCTATAACTCTTGATAACTCTGTTCTTAAAAATTCATTACATATTGATTATACTGGTAGTGGAGTTGATACAATTTCAACAGAACAAACATTATCAATTACAGAAGGAGTAGAGTATGCTATTAACTTTAAAACACTACTAAGTGGTTCGTTTGTAACTTCTCTTGAAGATTCTTTTATACGAGCATATTTTAGTGGTTCTAATTACGAACAAAATTTAATAACTACAAGTGGTTCTGCAATTTATAAAACAAGACAAAACGTATCACAAAATATATTAGCCAATCAAACTGTTTCAGATACACATCTTAAATTTGATGTAAAGGGAGATGATTGGTTTATTTCAAATGTATCTCTAAGAAATGCACAAGAAACATCATTCTCACCAGATGAGTTTACATTAATACAAGATATTCCAAGAAAAACTGCAAGTGAAACATTTGATTTCAGATTTGAGTTTTATGATGTAAACAATAACTTTATACCTGTAAATGTAGTTAGTACAAAAGAATTTGATGGTGGTAATGATTTTCCATCAAGTGATAAATTATTAACATTTGAAGCTGATAGAAATGCATTTAGATTTTCAAGTGGTTCAATTGGAAATCCACCATTTCAACAAATACAATTTAAAACAACAACTTCAAATCTTGTAGGTAGTTTAACATTTGCATCTTCTGCATTTGATTCAGCAGGTGTATTTATTGACCCATCATCATATACTGGTGAATATCCTGGTAGATTAACAAACCCAAGTAATGCTGGTGCATTAATTGAAATAAAAAACTTTAGTGGTAGTGATGATACTATTACAGTTGGTTCAATTGTTTATACTGCTTCTTTGGATGGAGTAGAAGAATTTGAAACTGTATTTAGATTAGAAGATGGTGATAACGCACCTCAACTTATAGTAACTTCTAATGCAAATCAATTTATATACGAACCAACAACTCTTACACCAAAACCAAGTGGACAGAGTTTAACTGTAAAAGCACAAAGAAAAAACTTAGCCTCTTTGATTACTCCTATAACTGTTAATAGTGGTAGTAATAAACCAGCATTAACATTTGTAGATACAGTAAATGGTATAGATACTTATACTATCTCTGCAACTGAATTTTCATCATCATTTGCATCAAGTGATTTTGATTCTGTAACATATGAGTTTACAGGTTCAGATGTTTTTGGAAATGAACAATCAGATGAAATAACTCTTTCTAAAGTAATTAACTTTGATGCAGTTTCACTTGTACTTTCAAATGAATCAACATCTTTTCCAGCAAAATCAACTGGTGAAATTTTAGGAAATTTAGTACCATCAAGTGGTTCAGTTCAAATGTTTATTGGTGGAACTCAAATTCAACATAATGATGGATTGAGTGTAAGAAACAGATTTGATATAACATCAATCACACCAAGTAATGTTACTGCAACTGATTCAACACCTGATACTTCAAATTATTCCCTATCAGCATTTGAAACAACCAAGGATAGTGGTTCATTAACATTAGATATAAAATATTTAGCTGGTGATAATCTAACATCACAATCATTTCAAAAGATTGTATCTTATACAAAATCTAAAAAGGCAGTACCAACTGTTTTAACTAAAATATCTCCATCAACACAAACAATAAACTCTAGTTCAGTAGGATATGATAGTCCACAAACAATGGAAGTGATAGTACAAGAAGGTGGAGATGAATATACATTTGATAGTAGTAATTTAAGTGGTGGTGGTGATGCACTTGCACAAAAGTTTAACATTAATAGTTTATTTGTAGATTCTGGTTCAATTAGTAATTCGGATAACATTTTAACATTTGGTTCACTAACCTCATCTTTCAATAGTATAATAGGTTCTGCATCGTTAGATTATGTAGATTCAGAAGGAACATATGTAACTGGTAAAAAAGTAAGATTTGATTTAGCAGTTTCAAAGATTGGAGTTGATGGTATAAATGGAGCAAGTGGTTCTAATGCAAGAGCAGTATCTTTATCTTCAACAAAATATGCAGTAGTATATGATGGTGATGGGGTTTTATTTCCAACATCACAACCATTTACATTAAGTGGTTCACAACAAAACTTTTCAAATCCACAATTTCAATTTTTACAAAATGGAAGTGATATATCAGATGGATTCGGTTCAGTATCAGAATTGGTAATACCAACCGATACAGGTTCATTACCAACTGCAGGTGGAACAAATTTATATGAAGTAAGAGTTAGAGAAACAGGAGGAAGTTGGGATGATTTTAATGTACTTGATAATATCGATATATTTGGAGTACAATCAGGTTCAGATGCATTTACAGTATTCTTAACTAATGAAGCTCATGTATTCTCTGCAACATCTGAATCAGTAGTAACAAGTAATCTTACAGATGGTAATTTCTTCGTACAATTCTTTAGAGGAGCAGACCAATATGAAGTTGGTACAAGTGGTAAAACATATAGTGTTTCAGCAACTTCATCAAGTATTTCACTACTTCAATTAGAAGTTAGTAATCAAAAATTATTTGTAGTAAATGGTATAAGTGGAGATACTGGTAGTGCAGATATTACAGTAACAGATAACAATACAGGCCAAACATTTGATAAAAAATATTCATTTACATTATCCAAAGAAGGATTAGTTGGTGAAAGAGGTGCTGATGGAGCAAATGGTGCAAGTGGTTCTAATGCTAAAGTAGTATCACTATCATCAACGAAATATGCAGTAGTATATGATGGAGATGGAGTTTTATTCCCAACAGACCAAAACTTTAATTTATCAGGCTCATCACAAAACTTTACAAATCCAGAATTTCAATTCTTAAGTGCGAGTGCAGTATTACACGATTTTGCATCAACATCAGAAGTTACTATTTCAAGTTCTGGTTATCCTGAAGCAGGAAATGCTACTTTATATGAAGTAAGGGTTAGAGAGACTGGTGGTTCTTATGAAGGTGTATTTGATAACATTGATGTATTTGG
>Ga0181410_1000089_pt1 | contig 35078 bp, 29 predicted proteins | sample 33SPOviralmetaG_FD_130112 | JGI IMG/M metagenome (GOLD analysis project Ga0181410, IMG submission 130112) | Marine viral communities from the oligotrophic San Pedro Time Series (SPOT) site, San Pedro Channel, CA, USA - 33 SPOT_SRF_2012-06-20 | ecosystem: Environmental > Aquatic > Marine > Strait...
AAAGCTAGCTTCGCAAGAGATGAATTGCGCAGATGCTAAACTCGAAACTGCAAGAGCAAGGGTTAAAAGAAGATTTTTCATGGCGATTGAATTAATTGATTTGTTATATTTTTGGTTTCGCTGATCTCAAGGTAGGACAAACTTTTCGATCTCGCAAATTTTTTTTCTAACTTTGCTATATTCAATCATAGATTGAAGAAATATTATCACAACCCTCGGATCAAAAGAATCAACCCAGCTTGGGTGGCTCAGAAAAATGAAATTAAGCAAAAATCTAACGTTAAAGGAAGCGGTGAAGTCAAACACGGCCACCCGCCTAGGAATAGACAACACCCCAAGTCAATGGGAGATTAATAATCTTACGGCTATAGCTGATCATATCTTTCAGCCTATACGCGACCACTTTGGTGTCCCAATAGGTGTGTCTTCTGGATTCCGATGTAGGGATTTAAATAAAGCTATTGGAGGAAGTAAATACTCTCAACATATGATTGGGGAAGCTCTTGATATAGACGCTGATATATATGGGAAGGTTACTAATGCCGATATATTCAACTATATAAAGAAGAACCTAGAGTGGGATCAGATGATATGGGAGTTTGGTAACGACGAAGAGCCTAACTGGGTGCATGTATCTTATAAAGAAGGCGGGGTTAACCGCAAGCAGATCCGAAAAGCCATGAGGGATTCTAAGGGAGTTTACTACACAACGGAACAAACCACTTAAAGTGAGTTGTAAAAACGCTGTACCGCTAGCCTACCTTTCTGAGACATCGCGTAACGAACTCTATAGTTATACTTTGTCTCTTCCCGAAACAAATGATCTTCTAGTGTTTGAGACGGCGTAAGCTTATCAAAATGTTTGTATAGATACCCGCTAGCGACAAGAGGGTATATCATTCTGTCAGCCAGGTTCTTTTTATGCATCCCGTAGTTTTCAGCGACCCAAGCGACTGTGAAAAACTCCAATTCGTATAAGAACAGCATCAAATGCAGGTAGGACTTAGTTAAGTCTGGATTGCTGTCCAGGAACATATCCGTAGCGTTGCGTAAATTCTTTAGGTAATTATGTTTTACATACCTCTCTGGAAGTTTAGAAACCTCCCTGAACATCCTTGTTTTTTTTACGCTTGATTTAGGCATGTGATTTGTTTCGTATATTTGACTTAAACAAATTTACATTAATGAACCCTAAAGACACCCTTTTCTTCGCCGAGATGTATTCCTTAGTTAAGAGAATGGAAGAAACCATAGAGGAGTTCGAAATGAAAGATCGCACATTAGCTACTATAGTAATAGGAGTAATAGACCTAGAAGATATTGCTTCTGGCACCGACGAGGCGGCTATGAAAACAATGTACAGCTTTAATCTAGACAGCAGAGATGAGTTAGAGGCGGTGAAGATGATTATGGATAGCGCTTACGAAGAAGATGATGATCAATCGTTAGACGACCTTCTTGATGGATTGGGCATATCCTTAAATTAATGGAAGGTCTTATCAGGAAGATTGTAATCGGAAAAGATCCGAAGAACGGCATGGCCTATTACATTGGCATGCGAGCTGGCTCAGGTAATGTCTCCGCTATTATAATGGACGAGGAACACCTGCACAGGTTTAAAAAAAAGAGATACTTAATTTACATCGAAGATGACGACACTACAATGCTGTGGAAGTCTATAGACTCAATGCCTTGTATTTTGGAGTTTGACTTAAACTTTTAATTAATGAAAACCTTAAATTTTTTCATAGTTCACCTTGAGAAGCTTCTGAATGACACGATCAAAACTTCGGGCGGGCTAGAGCTTTACCTAGATCCTAAATACGATGAATTTAAAAATCGAATCACTGAAGGAGAAGTGGTTACTTCGCCCATTAAACACGATACTGGAGTTCAGGTGGGTGACACCCTTTATTTCCATCATCATGTTGTTGTTCATAAGGGTCAGCCTATTACTGGTCTCGATAATCATTACCATGTCACTTACGATCCTGAGCTTGCTATTAACTCTCAAGCTTTTGCTTACAAGTCTAAAAAAACGGGAGAGATTAAGCCTCTATCTACGTGGTCAATTCTTGAATACGTGGAGGAAAAAGCTCAGACTGAATCCGATATTATCGAGGTTGTTAAGATTAAAAAAATACCTGTACGTAAAGGCCGTGTATCATTCAAGAGTGATAGGATTGAGGAGGTTGGGCTAGAGGTTGGTGACGTAGTGGGGTTCCCTAAAAGCATGGACTATAGGTTTATGATTGATGACAAGGAATACTACCGCACACGGATTGAAGACTTACTCTACAAGGAAATTTAATTATCATGTACGAAATGAACAAAGAAGAGCTCTGGGGAATCTTAGAGCAAGAAGAGTGTTTGCTTGCTGATGGATTTGATGACGCCGTAATAGGTGTTAGCTACGGACCAGATCAAGTTGCTATATATGATATAGGTAAAGTCGTAGAGATTTTATCTGAAGATATGCCACATGAAGACGCTGTGGAATTTTTTGAATACAATATAGCTGGCACTTATTTGGGTCCTAAGACTCCTATGTTTGTTTTCACCCATGGCAAGTAAGTTTACTACTATAAGCGCTGCAAAAAGACTTATGCAGAGCATGGAGGTAGCTATCGACAACATGATTGAGGAAGTTAAAAAGCCTGTAGATCCTGAGGCGGGGGGTTCAGCACGTAAAGCAGAATTACAGTCGATAAAACAAACAGCTGTTGACTGTAAAGAGCTTTTGGTGGAGCGTCAGAGGTTAGAGCAAATGGTAAAAGAACTTAGCGAAAATGGAGAAATCGAAAAAGACAAAGACTATTCAGGAGGGTTTGCAGAAAGATTTTCTAAATAACCAAACGATTAGCGATTATTACTTAAACAATAATTACTATGTAGTTTATACGCCTTCGTAGCTCAGCTGGATAGAGCAACGCCCTTCTAAGGCGTCGGTCACAGGTTCGAATCCTGTCGGGGGTACAAATTAAATTAACAACTATGCCAGACTTATATTGCCCAGACTGCGGAAAAGAAAGGTTCGAAAAGAGCCTGACTATGCGCGTTAAAGATGGAGAAACCTATTACGTAGAAGGTCAGTGCGAATGTGGTTCTCAGATGAAGCTTACAAACCCTAAAAAAGGAGTTCCTTCATTAAATAGAATGAACTCTCACGGTCAAAGTTATTAATGGATGTTTTAACCGACATAGAAGGTTATGATACTAAAGGGATTAAAATCGACCCTAACGGTACAGAGGGAGAAACTGTCGAACTCCATGGGTTATTCGTGGTGCTTCCAAAGAAACCGATTAGATCGAAGATTCTCTTCCATGACCAGCCAAAGCAGCTGCAAATGTGGAAGCGGATATCTATGCCAGAAGAATTGCAAAGGATTCGAAGTATGGATGAGTGGCTCGAAAAACCATCCGAGTTTCGAAAAAAGTTTCGTTCTTACATCGAACAGGAGTTTCAGCGTAGGCGTGACGGTGTTTGGTTTTACAATAATGGGGAACCTACGTACATTACAGGGCGGCACTATATGTTTTTACAATGGTCTAAAATTGATATCGGATACCCATCATACCTTGCTTTCCAGAAAGAAATCTTTACCCATATGGCTGCTTGCGAGGCTGATCCTCGTTGTTTCGGCCAGCTTTATACTAAGTGTCGTCGTTCTGGCTACACTAATATATGCAGTTCTGTACTTGTGGACGAAGCTAGTCAGGTTAAAGAAAAGCTTCTGGGCATACAGTCAAAGACTGGTAAAGACTCTCAGGAAAATATTTTTATGAAAAAGGTGGTGGCTATATTCCGTAGCTACCCATTCTTTTTTAAACCCATCCAAGACGGTACTACAAACCCCAGGATGGAATTAGCATTCCGTGAGCCTTCTAAGCGTATCACGAAGAACAATAAAACTTCTCACCGAGGGGACGCCCTGAACTCAGTTATAAACTGGAAAAACACTACAAATAACGCTTATGACGGTGAAAAACTACATATGCTTTACCTGGACGAAGCTGGCAAGTGGGAGAAACCCACTGATATCAGAGAAGCATGGAGGATCGAAAGAACCTGTTTGATTGTAGGTAAGAAAGTTATAGGTAAGGCAATGGTCGGAAGTACTGTAAACCCCATGAATAAAGGCGGGGAAGAGTATAGGGATCTTTGGAAAGACTCCGATCCGAACGAAAGAAATCAAAATGGTAGAACTAGGTCTGGGCTATATAGGATATTTATTCCTGCTTATAATGCGTTAGAGGGATTTTTTGATATGTATGGAAACGCAGTCGTAGACGATCCCGACCAGAGCGTACAAATACATGGCATAGATGGAGACGTTATAGATATAGGCAGCCGCAAATACTTAAAAAACGAACGTCAGTCCTTCAAAGATGATCCTTCTGAGCTTAACGAGATAATTAGGCAATTCCCCTTTACTGAAGACGAAGCGTTCAGGGACAGCATTGAGGGCAGTTTATTTAACATAGGCAAGATTTATCAGCAGATAGATCACAATGAGTCTTTGTATCCTAACCCTGTAGTTAAAGGCAATTTCGTGTGGAGATCTAAGGACGAGGAAGTTGTTTTTTCTCCAGATCCCAACGGGAGATTTAGGGTGTCTTGGATGCCCCCCGATCATTTAAGAAATAAGAAGTGCGAAGAAAGAGGCAAAAAAATAGCTCCTAATTCGCATATAGGCGTTGGAGGGGTTGACTCTTATGATCTTGACTCTACAGTAGACGGAAGGGGCTCTAAAGGGGCTTTACATATGTACAATAAGTTTAGCATGGATGCTCCCTGCAATATGTTTGTAGTCGAATATGCTTCTCGTCCAGACCTTGCAAGTATCTTTTATGAAGACGTGCTTATGTGCGCTTTTTTTTACGGCTATCCCTTGCTTGTAGAGAACAATAAGTACGGCATCGTAAGGTACTTTGAGTCAAGAGGTTATGACGGCTACTTGATGGATAGGCCCGACCACCTTAAAACTAGTAATTCTTCCGCAAACGTGAGGACCAAGGGTATTCCGTCTAACTCTCAGGATGTTATACAGTCACACGCTCAGTCGATTGAAGCTTACATACACGACCATGTAGGTATAAAAGCAGAGACAGAACAATTCGGTAATATGTACTTCAACAAAACTCTTGAAGATTGGATTGGGTATAAAATAGACAAAAGAACTAAATTTGACTTGACTATAAGCTCTGGACTAGCTCTTCTCGGCGCTCAAAAAGTGAAGAAAGAGAAAGTAGAATCTAACTTTTCTGAAAAACAGTTTTTTAGGACTCACAAGGCAAAAGCCTGGCACTTCTAGTTTTACTATATTTGCATCGGAGTTATAAAAACTCTATTTATTGCAGATGTACAGTAACGACAAGAATTCTTCTAGTTTTCCAGATCCGCTAGCTCTTTCTGAAGAAAAAGAAAGCAAAGACTATGGTCTCAAATATGCCAGGTCTATATATCACCAATGGGGCAGAATTGACGAAAACGGATCTAACTACACTAAGAGAAGAAAAGTATTCGAAAGAAACAGAAGATACGCTAACGGTACTCAAGACACCAGTATATATAAATCCTTACTTACATCTTTAGACCCAAGTAATGGCGATGGGAGTATGGTCAATATAGATTTTACCCCTGTTCCCATTCTTCCTAAGTTTGTTCGAATAGTAGTAAACAAGATTCTTTCTTTATCTCCTTACCCTAATTTAGAGGCTATTGATCCTTTATCTTCTTCAGATAAAGACAAAGAGAAAAGAAAGATTGAGATGATGATTGAGGCTAAGAAAGAGTTAGCTAAAATTGAAGATAAAACTGGCGTTAGTATTGGAATGAAGTCAAAGGAGATACCAGAGACTTTAGAAGAAGCCGAGATTTTTATAGGAAACAACATTAAATCTTCCTCTGAGATAGCTGCTCAGATAGCTACAAACCTAACTCTTGACTGGAATGATTTTAATGATTCTACTTTTAGGCGTTGTGTCAACGACCTCGCTGTTGTCGGCATGTCTGTTGTCCAAAGAACTAATGATCCAGAGTATGGCATCAAGGCTGATTATGTAGATCCAGCTAACTTTATACATAGTTACACCGAAGATCCAAGTTTCGGTGATTTAACCTATGCTGGTTGTGTTAAATACGTTACTCTCCAGGAGCTTAAAAGGCTCGCGGGTGATCAGCTGACAGAAGAACAGTTTAAGTCTGTGTCTGCTTCCGCTCAAAAAAGATACGGAAGTAACAATAACCTAACCACGCAAACCGCTCACGGGGCTACTGCTAATCACGCATCGAAAGGCTCTACTGATCAAAAGATTGGTATTTTAGACTTTGAATTTATGTCTGTTGATTGTGAGTATTTTGAAAGCAAAGAAAGCAGATACGGAAATGTAGGGTTTTACTCTAAAGGGGGTTCTTATAAAAAACAATCAGAGTCTGTATTTAACAGGGAGGTTTCTAAACTTGAATCTGCTTCTGTTTACGGGGGTAGTTATATTATAGGTACTGATTTTGTTTTTGATTACGGAAAGAAAAATAACATACCTAAGAATATTCACGATATATCTAGGACTAATCTATCCTTCTCTGTTTGCTCTACGAACTTGATGGAGATGATGCCTAAGTCTATGGTTGATAGCTGCATAGGGTTTGCCGATCAGTTGCAGCTTACGCACTTAAAGATTCAGCAGGCAGTTGCAAAAGCAAAGCCAGACGGGATAATTATTGATATTGAAGGTTTAGAAAATGTGCAGTTAGGCAAGGGCGGGGAGCTTCAACCTCTTGAGCTTCACGATATATACGAGCAAACTGGCGTTTTTTATTATAGGAGTAAGAACCCAGAGGGCGGTTTTCAAAACCCCCCTATACGTGAAATAGGTAATAGTATCCGAAACATTAACGAGCTGATTGGTTTATATAATCACTACTTGAGAATGATTCGCGATGCGACAGGTATTAACGAAGTTATGGATGCTTCTTCTCCAAAAGGAGACGCGCTAGTAGGGGTTAGGCAGCAAGCTTTGGCGGCTGCTAATAATGCCATATATGACATCACTAATTCGTCTATGGTTCTTTACAAAAAAGTTTGTAGTGATATAGTCAAATGTCTTCAGATAATACATCCAGATTCCGTTCTTTATCGTATATACGAAAATGCTATAGGAGAAGAAAACATGAAAGTGCTTAGCTCTTTCAGGAATTTAGCTATGTACAACTTTGGGGTTCGTGTAGTTAAAGAAATGGAAGAGGGGGAGCGTCAATATCTAGAGCAGAACATCCAAATAGCTTTGTCTCAGAAAGAAATAGATTTAGAGGACGCTATTGCTGTTCGTCAGTTAAAGGATATTAACCAAGCGGAAAGACTGTTAATTGTCCGAAGGAAAAAGCGTATTGCGATGAATCAGCAGATAGCTATGCAGAACTCTCAGCAGCAGGCTCAGATTCAACAAGCTTCTGCTCAGGCTACTTCTCAGGCCAGGCAACAAGAGATGCAAATGGAAGCCCAGTTAAAATCTCAAGAGATGCAACTTAAAGGGCAGCTTGAGGCACAACTTGAAAGTGTAAAACACGAGTTCAGGAAGGAAATTGAGATGATCAAGGCTCAGGCTACTTTAGGATTCAAAGAAGATGATGAAAACTTTAAGCAAAAGCTAGAAGTTTTGAAGGAGGACAGAAAAGACGATAGGGTTAAAAAGCAATCGGCTGAGCAGAGCAAACTTATCTCTCAGAGAAAAGGAGAGAGAGGTGAGCTGCCAGAAGAATCTGGAGATATAACATCAGAAATATTAGGATAATATGGCGCAACAAATAAATCTAGATACGTCCCAGAGGGTAGATATCGTTTGCCGTAAGGGAGACACCTTTGAGATGTCTTTAACCTTAAAGGACGATGCCGCTACTCCAGTTTCGATAGTAAGCGAGAACGATTCCTTTAAAATGGAGGTTAGAGCGTCTGATGACTCCAATACTGCTTATGGGACTACAGCGGGAGACACTAACGCTAATATTATACTTAGTACTTTAGATCCCAAAACGGACGGCGGTGATCTTAGCGCTGGCACTAAAGAAATAACAGTTAAAGACTCTAATGGCGTCAATTTACCTCATGCCGATAGCGGAACTGATTTGATTACAGATGGTGTTGTAAGGTTTGCTGTTACGTCAGCTATAATGGCAACTAGACCTGCTGGTTTATATGTTTACGATATCGAGATGACAGACACCTCAGAATCAAGCAAGGTCACTACTTTAATTTACGGAACGTTTAAAATCAACGAAGACGTAAGTGTATAATGGCAACTAATATTACGATATCGACTGGAGGAAGCACTAAGGTTGTTACTGTACCGCAGGTTCAGAATAATATAACGATTTCTCGTGTAGCTACCGCCTCTTCTTCTGGAGGAGGGGGGTCTTCTACCTTCGCTGGTCTTACCGACACGCCCAGCTCTTTTGGAAACTCAGGTCAGGTATTGGCAGTAAACGGCGATGGAGACGCCCTTGTTTACGCCAATCAAACCGCAGCGACCTCAATTGCTAATTTAACTGATGTAGATCTTTCGAATATCGCAACTGGTGATGTCTTAGTATATAATGCCAATAGTGACTTTGTTAAAAGCTCAACGCTTCAAGATTTAAAGACACTCTTAAAATCGGGCACACGGACGACACTTACGACTGATGGGTCAGGGACAAACACAACCGAAGGAAGATTAGATCTTAGTGCTTTAAAGGCTGAGTTAAATTATGCAGGGGACTCAAAGGTTGAACTGACATCTACCACAGCGCATTTGAAGTCAGGTGTAACAGAGTTAAAGGTCACTGAGACAAGCCCTGGTCAATTGGACTTTGTGGTGGCGGCAGGTGAGGCAGGTGTAGAAACAGCCTTTACTGCTGTAGAGATTAATGGTCAGACTACCGCTAATCTAGCGGAAATGAACATTAAGAATGGAACTGCTTTTTACATACATGGATCTAGCGGTGGCGCAAGACTACAATATACAGGTAGCGGAGCAGTCATTACTTTGCCAGCCTCAACGGGTACTTTAGCAAAAACAACTGACATTGCTTCAGATTCTGCTGTTGTGGCGAATACAGCCAAGGCAGAGAATGCCACTCATACAGGAGATGTCACGGGCGCCACGGCGCTTACCATAGCTGACAATATAGTTGACGAAGCAAGACTAAAGGTTTCTAACTCCCCCACTAACGGTTATGTATTGTCTGCTCAGTCAGGAAACACAGGGGGGTTAACTTGGGTGGCGCCTGGAACTTCAGCGGCTGACGATTCTATAAGCGAAGCGAAGCTCAATGTTTCTAACGACCCTACCAACGGATATGTGCTTACCGCTCAGTCAGGTAACACGGGGGGGTTAACTTGGGCCGCTCCTGGAACACCTACCATTACTGATGGTTCTATCACTACCGCTAAAATAGCAGATGATGCGGTTACGGAAGATAAATTATCAAACACTCTACTCGCTGAAATAGACGCAAACACTACGAATGGGGCAGCTACTTCTGTTGTTGCTAACGCGGCAATGCCTAAGTCTGGAGGGACATTTACTGGGGCTATTGATATGGGGAGTAATAATATCACCACTACAGGTAAGGTATTATTCTCTAACGTTTACTCTCTTGAAGGCGATTTACCTTCAGCCTCTACATATCATGGTATGTTTGCTCACGTTCACGGAACTGGAGCAGCTTATTTTGCCCATGGAGGAAATTGGATAAAGCTAGCAAACGACTCAGATGTTCTTGATACAGCCGCAGTATCAGACGGTGCAACAACTCTTGCCACGGGAGACCAGATCCATACTTTTGTAACTACACAAACCGATGCGATTGCAGCGGACACAACTGGTAACGCAGCGACCTCTACAAAGATTGCTAGCATTACAAACTCCAATATAGTTCAGCTTACCGAAACCCAGACGCTGACTAACAAAACATTAACTAGCCCTACCTTAACCACCCCAGCACTGGGTACGCCAGCTTCTGGGACTTTAACGAACTGCACCTTTCCTACACTTAACCAAAACACCAGCGGTACTGCTGCTAACGTAACGGGTACTGTCGCTATAGGTAACGGGGGAACAGGAGCTACAACAGCAGGGGCTGCTAGAACCGCTTTAGGCTTAGGAACAGCGGCAGTAACAGATTCATCCGCTTACGCTACTTCCGCTCAAGGTACTAAAGCAGACGTTGCAATGCCTCTGGCTGGCGGTGCGTTTAGCGGAGCAGTAACAACCAATTCAACTATTGATGGAAGAGACGTAGCTGCTGACGGCACTAAGTTAGACGGTATTGAATCTGGCGCAACCGCAGATCAGACAGCCGCAGAAATAAGAACTCTATTAGGAACGGGAAACAATAACCTTGTTCCTGCTCAAGGTACAGCAGGACATTTCTTAAAGCATGACGGTACATTTGGGTTGCCGTCGTACATAGCCAATACAGATACTCAAAACACAACAACCTTATCGTTCGTAGACTCCAGTAGCGACGCGATACTTAGGAACACTACTGGCGGTGCTGGATCTGGAACTCAAGACGTAAAGTTTGTTGCTGGTTCTAACGTAACCCTTACGCCTGACACTGGTTCTAGCCCTCAGACATTAACGATAGCCGCTACTACTGGAGGTATTGCAAATGTTTTAGCGGATACAGGGCCTCAATTAGGTGGAGACCTTGACACAAATAGTAAAAATATACTCTTTGCAAAACCCTCCAATACAGACTATTCATCTAATGGAGATATCGTAAAGTTTGGAGGTGCTACTGGTATGACTGAGGGGGATCTATATTATTTAAACTCCTCTGGCACTTGGGCTCCCGCTAATGCAACATCAGCCTCAACTTCTGGGGCGTGTCTTTTAGCTATAGCCCTAGGCGCTGCATCGGACACTCATGGAATGCTTTTAAGGGGTTTTTACACTATGAATGACGCCGCAATCGACGGTACAGAAGCCACGGGAGACGAACTATATGTAGGGGAGAATGACGGCCACGTAACTAGCGCTCCTCCATCGAGCGAAAACGATGTGGTTCGCGTCATAGGCTATTGTATCGACGGCACCAATGGGCAGATTTGGTTTAATCCTTCTAATGACTTTATCGTACTAGCAGCCAGTTAATAATTATGCCGAATATAGCATCACATAACGGAATAGATATGGCAGATATAGCATCAATAAACGGACAAGACGTTCCAAGCGGAGGTACGTTAGCCACTACAGCTACACCAACAGCAACAGGGGGGGTTAGTAGTACTTTGAGTATCCATACGGTGGTGATATCAAATCACGGGAATTACGTAAACCCAAATTATTCGGTTACTATTTCCATTGGAGGAAGTGTAATATATGCTGACTCTAGCATAGACCATACATTAGATACGGGAGACGGTCAGTTGAGCAATACTTTAAAATGGGTTGACAGTGATTCATCGACTGCGCAAAGAACGGTGACTATAAAAGCGCAAGAGTTTGGTAAGGCAGAAAGTTCGACATTGACGTTAAATTACACTCCGACGGCTGCGGCATATAGATATATTCGATTTACGAATACAGACGAAAATGAAAGCGCGCAATCAGTAGGGTGGTTTGCTATTAGAGAGGCTAAGCTTTTTGAAGGGGCTGAGCAATCAGGTACTGAACACCCCAACGTGGATATGACTAGTACCACCGAACCAACGAGCGGAGGCTACTCTATATCTAATGTAGGTGGCTATTATAGCAACTATAAAGATTGGGAGGCATTTGACGATAATACGGGCGCCTATCAAGCCTACTGGTCTATATCTAGCGGTCAAAAATCTCTAATTATTGAGTTTCTGCCCGCCACATGGTCAACCCCTCCAACGATTAGGAGTTTTAATTTCAACATAGCATACGGATATTACATTCTTATTGAGGGTTCAAACGATAATAGCAACTGGACGAAGATCTTTCATGCTGGTCCAATGGTGTCTGGTCAAACGGGTGGAAATGGGGGCGATAACACAAACTTAAACATAGGGTAATGCATCTAATTAAAACTGTTGTTGAATTATTGGGTGAGGACATTGTTGTTGATCACATTATAGACGGAGACCTTAGCTCGAAAGTAAAGTTAGCGATGATTGCGTCGGCGAATGGAGACGGTGTTTTATCAGAAGAAGACCTTGAAGCTATAGCCTCTCAGCTTAATTAATTTTAAGTAATAGAATCAACACACTTAAATGACTAGCTCAGGGACCGTCTTTAACTCTTTTTTTTGTTTTAGTATCTTTACGACATGAAGTGCTGTAAGAAGTATAAAAAGGGTGGTAATGTAAGCCTTAAAATGGGTAAGCATAAGTCTCGATCTGGGGGGCTTACCGCCGCTGGGGTAAAGAAATACAATAGGGAGACAGGAAGCAACCTGAAGACTGCTGTAACCACACCCCCTTCGAAGCTTAAAAAAGGAAGTAAAGCAGCCAAAAGAAGAAAGTCTTTCTGCGCTAGGATGTCTGGTGTAAAAGGCCCTATGAAAAAACCTAACGGAAAGCCAACCAGAAAGGCTCTTGCGTTACGAAAATGGAACTGTTGATATGAACGCTGTAAAGTATAACAAGGGAGGTAAACTAAAAATAAGCTCAGCCACTAAAACTGTTTCCGCCCCTAGCGGGTTCCACTGGATGGAAGAGAGAGGTAGATACTTTCTCATGAAGGGTGATTATAAACCTCATCCTGGTGCCGTTAAAGAAGCCAAGTTTAAGTTGGTTAATCATGGCTAAGGTCGTAAAGAAATACAAGAAAGGGGGCTCTGTAAAAGATGCTTGCTATCATAAAGTAAAGTCACGATACAAGGTGTGGCCTTCTGCGTATGCGTCTGGAGCTGTAGCTAAGTGTAGAAAGGTAGGTGCTAAAAACTGGGGGAATGGCGGTAAGAAAAACTAAAGCAGGTCTTAACCTAAAGCGTTGGTTTAAAGAAGATTGGAAGACTTTATCTGGAGATAAGGATTACTCAAAAGGTGATCGCTCATTCAGACCAACCAAGAGGGTCTCCAAAGACACACCAGCAACAGCCTCCGAGTTAACTCCAGCAGACAAGGCTAGAGGGAGAAAAGAAAAGAGAGAGAAGGGTAGGGTAAGTCGTTGGAAAAAAAGCTCTAAATAACAGATAGCAAATAAGTTATATATTTGCACTTCAAGTAAAATTTAATGGAACAAGAAAACGTTAACCCAGTAGAAGATACAGTTCAAGAAACTGTTGTTTCTACGCCAGAAGAGTCTACTCCTTCGATTCGCTTTATCAGCGATGAAGAGGTAGCTCAAATGAGCCAACCCCAAGAACAGCCTACACAGGAAGCTGTCCCAGAGGTTGATCAACAACAAGAAATTATTTCTGATTCTCAGCTTAACCAGCCAGAGTCTCAGCAAGAATATGCACCACAAGAAGTCGAGACGGCTGTGTTCCAATTCCTTAGCGAAAGGCTTGGGAGGGACGTAAACTCAATCGACGACTTGCAGGCGCAGCAGCAGGAGCAAAGAGAAATCGACGAACGGATTTCGGTGATTGCGGATTTTGTCGAAAAGACTGGTCGCGACCCACAAGATTGGTTTATTTATCAGTCAATGAACCCATCCGAAATGGATGACATGACTGCTATTCAGGTCCAAATGGCATCTGATTACCCAAACCTATCGCAAGAAGAAATCGGTATGTTGGTTTCTAGCAAATACAAGCTCGATCCAGATCTTAACTCAGAAGACGAGGTGAAGCTTTCGCAACTGCAAATGAAGATAGACGCATCTAATGCGCGTAAGGGAATTGATGATATGCGATTGCAATATCAAGCCCCAGAACGCCAATCAGAAGCAGGGTCTACTTCTATGATTGATGATAACTGGGTTTCAAACATGCGTAGTGAGCTGGATGCTATGGAAGGGATTGAATTCAATCTTGGAAATGACAAGACGTTTACTTTCGGTATGGATGAGAACTACAAGAATCAGCTGGCTGAGAAAAACACTCGCCTTGACGAGTTTTTTGATCCTTATGTACGAGAGGATGGGAGCTGGGATTACGACACTCTGAATATGCACAGAGCTGTGATTGACAACGTAGAAAGCATTGTCCAGTCTGTTTACAGACAGGGTATGTCTGATGGTCAACGTGGAATTGTGCAGAATGCAGCTAACGCAACCCCTACATCTCCTAATCAAGGAAACGTACAACCTGCTGGCGATCCTCTCGCTCAGCAACTGAGAGAAGCTCTCGGATTAACTAGAGGGATTTAACAGATAAAAATAAGAAAATATGGCAATCGCAAACAAAGCTGCTGCCGCAGCAAAGGGTGGCTTACCCTATGATCAGTCACCGCAAACGTATACGACAATAGATACGCTCGTAGACGGAACAAAAGAAGACGTAAGAGATATTTACGCAGCTATTTACGGAGACCAAGGTCTCTCTGGCTTGGTAGAAGTAATTGGAGCTAAGAAGTCCGCTGGTTCTTCCGACCAGGTTGATTGGTACGAAGAGGGTCACCTCGGACGTACAGTAACCATCGCAGCTAATAACACCGTCACTCATATCGACGGTGTGGCAAACGCAGATGAACTTGACGCTTTGCGTCCTTTCGACGTAATTATGAAGGGTGACCAGGTTTTGGTCGTGGACACTGTTGCGGCTGACGAAATTACAGCTACAGATATGGCCGATGGATCGGACGAAGCTGCAATCGCCGCAGGCGATTGGTCGGTAATCGGTAACGCTTACCCACAAGGTTCAGATCAGCCGAGTCAACCTTTTCAGCCAAGACTTACAAAGCAAAGCAACCCTTACACTATTGTAAAGGAGAGCTTTCACGTAACTGGTTCGCAGGCTTCAAACGTAGGTTATGTAAACGTAGGCGGACAGAACATGTGGTACTTGAAGGGTGAGCTCGATGCTCGTCGCAAGTTTATGAACATGCGTGAGGCTATGTTGGTCTTCGGAAAGAAGAACTACACTGGGTCTGCATTCGGTGGTGTAAACACTGCTGGTACTGTTCCTGGCTCTGAAGGTTACGTTCAGGCCGTAAGTTCAAGAGGAACTGTCTCTGATACTTTGGCTGGGACGACCACAGCCGCATTTGGATCTGCCTTCGACACACTCATCGTCGCCGCAGACGCGCAAGGATTGCCTCAGGAGAACGCTTTGTACGTAAACAGAGCATTGTCTATTGAATTTGACAAATTTGTTGCTACTTCTGGCGTTGGCGGTACTGGACCAGCTATGAATTCTTTCGGTGCGTTTAATAACAGCCCAGACATGGCTGTCACTATGGGCTTTAAGTCGTTTACTCGTGGAGGCTACACCTTCCATAAGCACGACTGGAAGCTGCTGAATGACAGCAAGTATGGAGCGGGCAGTACTGTTAACGGTGCGATTATTCCTTTGTCTATCATCGTCGATGCTAAGACTGGAAACCGTCACCACTCATTGGAGATGAACTACAAGTCTGCTGGAAACTACTCACGCGAATTAGAGCACTGGGTAGAAGGCGGAAACGTATTAGGTTACAACACTGGAGGCGAGGACTTGGCTAAGTTCCACTACCGTTCAGAGTGCAACTTATGCGTTCGTGGTGCGAATCAGCACGTATTGTTCGTTGACTAATACTTGACACAGGTTATAACCGAGGGGAGGAAACTCCCTTCGGTTATATTTTTTATTATCTAATTCAATTAATATGACTAATCAAACAGCAAAGCGTGGACGCCCACGCAAAACAGAGCCTCAATCGGCTCAAGAAGTAGTAAAAACATCTAGATCTTCAGCGGCAAGAGAAAAGGCTGTTAAGAATCACTACGAAAATACCCCAAGACATTACGAGTCTCTTAGCTATAAAGGCGTGTTGTATATGCTTAAAAGCTCCAACGTTTCCGTATTTGATAAGGAGAAAGGAGGCGTGGTAACTATTCGATACTGCGCTGGAGAAAATAGCGTATACAAAGACGAGCAGAATTCACTTTCTACGTCCAGTCCGATTATCTTTAAAGAAGGTAATCTGTTTGTCCCTCCCGAACAACCAAACCTAGCTGAGTTTCTTGACAAACATCCTGGAAACGAGGCGAATGGCGGAAAGAAATTTCGACTCATCGATCATAGAAAAAATGCTAAGGAAGTGATCGACAGGGAGTTTGAAGTGGTGGACGCCCTGGTTTTGATTAGAACGAGACCAACCGATGATCTTATCTCTGTGGCTTCGTCTCTCGGTTATAGCACAGATAGACTCATGGATGAAGTGAAGCATGACCTTACGGTTTATGCTAAGAGGCATCCTAAAACGTTTGTTGAGATGTTTGACGATCCCTCTACAAAGGTTAAGTCAGATATCAAGCAGGCCATTTCGTTTGGCATCATTACTGTCAAAAACGGATACATTAGATGGACCGATACAAATAATCATATTATTTCAGTCCCAGAAGGTAAAGACGCCGTTGATGTCTTTACCAGATACTGCTTAACTGAAAAAGGCTCCTTGGTTCACGAAGAACTAAAAAGACAGCTTTAATAGTTACACTATGCATGTAGAGAAAAGCTCCCAAAAAGGGGGCTTTTTCTTTTTCGTATATTTGCTTCATGGCACAAGCACATGGAGCTAGCATATCGTTAGTGTTTGAAACGGTTAGGGATCTTGCTAATAAAGATCGTAATGGTTTCGTCACGGACACTGAGTTTAATTACTTAGCTAATATTGCTCAGCTAAATATATTTAACGGGTTATTTGACGAGTTAAAAGACGCTAAAAGGCTGTCTCGTTCTGGGTTTAATCCTATGCGGGATAAATCTCGTATTAAACGAATCGAGGAAGATCTAGCATTCTTTTCTAAAAAATCTACCGTATCAAAAACATCTGGGTCTTTTTTAAAACCAGTGGATTTGGCTCGAATTATAAGCGTATCTACTGCGGGAAGTATACTGCTAGATCAGTCAACCAAAAAGCCTATTGAGCTCTGTTATGACGAAGAAAAGATTGAAAGAATCCTTATCAGCAACTTAAGCGCACCTACAGAAGATTTTCCTGTAGCGCTTGTTTCTGAAAGCGTTCATGTTTTTCCAACGAGCATTAACAAGGTGGAGATTCGGTACTATAAGTATCCAGAAAGCAGGAATGCTACTACTGGGGAAAGGCTTTCTTCTCTCCCTCATCACGCCCAATTCAGTACAAAAAGAAATTTTGAGCTTCCAGAGCACTACACCTCGGATTTAGTTTACGAAATAGCGAGGATGGTCGGTATCAACTTAAGGGATACTGATCTAGCTACTTATACTGGTCAGGAAATGCAGACTAAGAAACAAGCAGAAACATACTAATGGCTAGAAATACTGTACCCTTAGATCAGATTATAAGCGATTTCGTTATAACACTAGCTGATGACGATTATGCTGGAAGCGCTTCCGATACGCAAATCAGAACTCATGCTCTCCGAGGTATTCGTGAGATGGGTTTTGATATGTCTAAAAGAATTCGTTCTTTAGTACTAGCCATTAATAGCGCAAACAATACTGTAGAGCTCCCAGATGATTTTGTGGATTGGAGTAAGGTAGGCGTTGTTGGTTCGGATAACTTAGTGTATGTTCTTGGCGAAAACAAAAACATAAACTACTCTCAGTCATACGCTGATTCATCTGGAGTAAAGGCATCTACTTCTGCTGCCGCTAACGATAATGATAATGATGGAGTATTCGACAGGATAGAAGCTAAAACAGCAACTACTGGAAGTGAGACATCCTCTAGCTCTAACTCAACTGTATTTAGGGATTACTATTATGGTAATCAGAGCGCTATCTACGGATCTGGAGGCGGCAGATACAGAGGTGAATTCAGGGTCAATTTAGACCAGAACAGAATTGAGATCAGTCCTATCTCCAACGTATCGGAGGTTGTGATTGAATATGTGGCTGACGAGGGACGCTCTAAGAACCCCTCAGTTCACCTATATCTTGAGGAGGCTCTAAGATCATACATGTATTACAAGATCATTGAGCGTAAGGCTTCTGTGCCAGCCAACGAGAAGGCTAGAGCTCGTCAGGAATACTACAACGAGCGTAGAAAAGCTAACAGCCGTATTAAGTCCTTTACTAAAGAGGAGGCATTGAAGACGATTAGAAAGAATTTCAAACAGTCACCTAAGTTCTAATGGCGATTGATAAAATGATACCACGCTTCCTTGTCAGCGATAAGGACGAGCGTTTGCTGAAAGAGGGTGCCATGACGCATGCTCTTAACGTTTCTATATCTGAAGACGGGGATGGTAGTGAAGGCGTTATTAAGAATGTAAAAGGAACTTCGAACGCGTTAGCAGTATCGGGTTCTGAGTTAACAGCTAGCGATGACGTTACAGTTATAGGGCAGGTTTCTGATCCTCAGAGAGGTTTTATTTATTTCTTTGTGGCTGACGATAGTGCTACTTCTGGAAACTCTTATGCTGGTGCTGAGCATGCTATTTATCAGTACAATACTAAATCTACAACTAACGAGGGATTAGCCGCGAACAGCTATAGGCTTGTTCTAAAAGGCACTGCTTTGGCTTTCGACCCCGCTGGCTTTATAAAAGCTGATGTCGTAAACGCTGCTTTTCAGCAGGATGGTATTTTAAAAACAGCCTTGTATTTTACAGACAATCTTAATCCTCCGAGAAAGATAAATGTAGACAGAGCTGTAGCTGGTGATTATTCTGGGGCTGTTGGTTTTGATTTAGCGTTTAGCTCCATAAAAGCAGCCCCTAACGTTTCGCCTTCTAGCTCTTTTTCTACTGACACTTCAGTAGACACTAATATGTTTTCTTCAAATTCCTTTCAGTATGCTACTCAGTATATATATAAGGATGGTGAAGAATCAGCCATATCTTCTTATTCAGAGCTGGCTACATCTAAATCAGTTTTCTTTGGGTCTATTGATGATACGGCATACGCTGTCGCTAGAAACACAGAGAACGTTTGTGACGTTGTGTTGAACATCAACAAGCAAATGCCTGATTTAGATAGAGTTAGGCTATTGGCTAGAAAGGGAAATGACGGTAGTTTTTTTATTATAGATGAGTTTGATCCCTTGGTGAGTAAGGACAGAGGAGATGGCTCTTCAGGACACACGCCTTTATATACCGCCTCTTCTCAAACCTATCATTTTAGAAACGACACCTTAGGATCTACTGTTCCTAACGCGGTTGCGGATAAGATGTATGATAACGTGCCTTTGTTGGCGAAAGGTCAGGCCGTAGCAGGCAATAGGTTGATATATTCTAACTACACAGAAGGTAGAGCTAATACTAGCCCTGCGGTTAATTTGACTCCTTTTTATAATGCCCCAGGGGTTTCAGGGTCTGACTTAATTGATGATTCGGGATCAACTCTTACCGATCATATTATCGACCCAGGGGCTATAGGGGTAAAAATACAGATATACGGTCTTTTTGGCAAAGCTAGCTACAGCGCTTCCGATAAGGTTCCTGCTGGAACTACGACTAAAATATCTTTTGTCTATAAACCGCTTTTTAATCTACTTCACGGTAGTTCAAATATTATATCTATAACCACAACTTCTGGGGCTAACCTAACGGCTACTTCTTTAGATCTGGATACTTTGGCGGCTGGTTATCCCGATCAAACACTTACTATTACCGCGAGGAATAGCACAGAGCTGAACTATAATGACTTAAGGACCCTGTTGGTTAACAACCTTGATGGGAAGACTATTACTATAGAGTATAACATAGCAGGCCAAGCCCTTAGTGACAGCAAGACGTTTACTGCTGGAACGGCCTCAGTTACTTTTAGGTTTGACAGTAACGTTACCGCGAGTGTTGATGGGGAGTTCACGCTGAATCCACTTGTGGAAAGTATAATCCTTACAAGTGTCACTCTTAGCGATTCATTACAATGGGAAGCTTTTCAAACTCTTGAGAACGATGTTTTGCAATCTGGTTCTCAGAATCCTTCTACGCCAAGCGGTGTGCACATATCATCAAGAGCGGCTAGCGCTACAGGTATAGGTAATATAAAATCATTTAAAGCGGGTAGTACTCACGAGTTGGGTGTGGTTTATTACGATAAGTTCAACAGGTCAGGAAATGTAAACAGGTTGGGAAGCTTCTACGCTGAGTGGTTTGGCGGTGGTGCTAGATCTGCAAACAAAGAAGGGCCTACTGCTGTCAATATCGACTGGGCTAGCTATGCTCCTCCGTCTTGGGCAGACAGGTGGCAAATTGTTTACAATGGAGGAAGTAGTTACGAGAGTTACGTTCAATACACTACTGGCGGTGGGTTCTACGTCAGGTATCCAAGCGGCCACGCAAGCAGCCACGCAAAGAACCCTAACGATAAGAGAATTTTCGTAAATATAGACTCTCTTGATGAGTACAAGGAGGATCGAGGTGCTTTGAGGTCGTATTCTTTTACTGAGGGTGATAAACTACGTGTCATTAGCTACGACTCTGCTACTGGAGCGACCCCCTCTATAGAATACCCTAAAGCAGCTGATAACGGCATTATAGAATTTAATATACTAGGGGTTAAGGAATTAGGGGCTAGCGATAACCCTATAGCGTCCGCTGGAACCCCTAGACCAGAGGAGCAAGGAACTTTCTTGGTCCTGGAGCACCCCTCTATATCATCTGGAGTGGATGACGAGAGGTTCGTGGGGTTTGATTGGTATTCCATTTCAGGCACAGACTACGACGATTCCACTACCACCACCACATCTAATACTAATCTTTGGGGCAAACAGTGCGTTGTAGAGCTTATGACCCCTAAGAAAAGCACTAGCGAGGATGTTTTTTACGAAATCGGAGTTGGTGGTCGCTGCGGAGTAAGAAAAGATACTTCAATAACAAATGCTCACGGTCCTAACATAAAGATAGATAACGGAGACGTTCATTACAGGCTTGTGCGATGCAAAGGTCCCGCTCAAGACGGATCCACTTCTTACGCGACCAATATTGCCGCTGACGCTGCGTTTACGTACAAGAGTATTGCTATAGAAAACCAAACCGTATCGGACCAGGTTTTAACGAAAGACTGGGATAAAGGAAGGGCTCATGTAGTATTTGAGCCATCGGCAGAAGTAAGAAGATATAATGGGCTTACTTATAGCGATGCTTATGAGGATGATGTAGCCAATTTATCCTTGTCTTCGTTCAACACTTCACTCGGTAACTTTGACAGCCTTGAGTCCAAGTTTGGGGCTGTTAATTATATAGGAAATTATAACGATAGTCTGGTAGCTGTTCAAGAAAACAAGCTATCGCTAGTTCCCGTAAACAAAAATATAATTCAGTACGCGGAAGGAAGCGGAAACGTAGCTCTATCAACAAAAGTATTAAACTCACCTAGCTACTCTTCGGGGGACTACGGGTGTGGGGACAATCCTGAATCTGTCCTCATACAAGATAACAGCGTGTATTTTGCTGATAAATCTAGGCAGGCAGTTTGCGTTTTGACAGGTGGGCAGCTCGTTCCTATTTCTGAAAAGAATATGTCTTCTTTTTTTAGAAAGTTCTTCGCTACTGATAACACAAAATATGTTAGTGGCTACGACCCTAGAGACAACAGGTACTATTTGACGGCGCTTGGAGGTACAACTCCAGAAACTGTGGGTTACGATGCCTCTAGGAAAGCATGGCAGAGCAAGTACAGCTTTACGCCCGATATATACTCGAATCAAAACAACATGCTGTACAGCGCTAAGTATGTAACAGCAACCATCCCTAAGGTATTTTGGAAGCACGACGGCACTGTCTATTTAGGCGCTCTTTCTCCGAATGAGCCTCACGGTAATACATACACCTCCTCTATTCTTGACACGGTTTCTATACCTATTGGAGTAGATCTGCTTGCAGGAACGGGTGATCCCGCTGATCTTGACAACCTGAGGACAAAACATGTAGTGTCGATTAGCGGAAACGAAATTACTTTTAGATCTGGCATTGGCTCTGATATTAATTTTAACACGGATTTAATCTCATTGCAGTATTACAATATTTTTTACGGTTCAAGCGTAGCAAATTCAGAAGTAGAAGTGGTCTCTAAAAAGTCACCATCAAGAGTAAAGACTTACAATGCTGTCTCTTATGAATCAGGCATGGGTCATGAAAATCAATCTACTTCTCTTTTGACTGATGTACCAGGTAGCTGGGATATGAGCGCTGCATCTACTGATATAGGGCATTTGTCTGAGACGGTAACTTCGTGGTCTAAAAAAGAAGGGGCTTACTATGCCTCTATGCCTAGAAACTCTCAGTATTTCTTTGATACAGGAGCTTATAGGGATATTTATATAGGTGTTCTTACTTTTGTTTCTGGAAACACGTTTACCTCTGATTTAAACCTTGATAGGATTCCAATACCCATTGGTCAAAGTACTGAAATTGCAGGTGAGTCTCGATATATAAGCTCAATTAGCGGAAACGAAATTACTTTTAGTAGTTCCTTTGGGAATCCTTCCGCTGGTGCAACAACGATTAAAACTTCGGGCGGGACTATTGCTTCTGGAGATCCCATTCGAGGACGATACGCTAAAATTAAATTAACGAACAACTCTGCCATTCCGCACGAGTTGTATTGCATAAACACTCACATAACTGATTCTAAGACACATCATGCCTTAGGTCAATAATAACTATATTTGTAAAATGTCAATACTTGCGACAGCAATAGCAACCCTCGGCCCAGCGGCAGCAAAATACTTTGGGGCTAGGGCAGCGGCCAAACAATTAAGGCAAGATCCAAACGAGGTTTCAGCTCAGTTTGATCAGCTAAAAAAAGACATGCCTCAATATGGGGTGGGTAGTGCTTGGAACGAATACCTTGCTATGTCTAAGCAGGATCCAGCGGCTGACATGCAGCGACAGATTGCTGCTGAGCAGGAAGCCTCCAGTATTGGAGCCTTAAAGTCTGGCGGGGCTAAAGCATTGCTTGGGGGGCTAGGCGCTTCTCAGAGAGCGGCAGCTCAAAACAGAATGGGTATTGAGGCAGACTCAGCCAGAAGGCAGCAGTCCGCCCTTCAGAGCTTTGCTGGTCAGCAGCAGAGAGTTGATGATGCTAACACTCGTGCTATGCAGCAAATAGGTCTTAGTCAGTTCCAAGCAGAGCGTGGTACAGAACAATACAACAGGTCTTTAGAAGCTCAGAAAAAAATGGCTTTAGGTGATGCTTTTGCTTCTGGGCTTGGTATGTTTAGACAGGGCCTGTTTAATAAAAGTGGTACTGAGTCAGGAATGATGAGCAACAGACAATTAAATAAATACTTTGAAAACGTTCTAGATCAAGAAGAGGATGAGTATAGTGTTGTTGATGACTTTAGCATGAGGTCTGGCGGGATGATGAGTCCTGGTAAGTTCTCTCACGAAACTAACCCTATCGACATAATGAAGGATGGCGCTAAGGTGGGCGAGATGACTGGAGGTGAGGCAATCCTAAACCCAGAGCAACAGAAGAAAACAGCAAGTCAATCACCGTACTTCCGCAAGTTGATGCGTGAGTTCGCAATGAGAGGAACGAAATGATTGAATACCCAATGCCAGGAGGGGGCGCACCTCCAGATCTTTTCAAAGGCTTCAGAGAGGAGCTTGGTAACATAGAAAAGAAAAGAGAAGACAAAGAAGCCAAAGCCTTCGAGATGGCTTCTATGATAGAAATGGCCGACCAGTCTACTATGTTTGGAGGTGATTATTCCGAGGCGCAGCAAATGGCGCAGTGGATGACAGAACATCTAGATGACTTTACGGACAGCAAAGAGGGGATGATTGAGTTTCAGCAAATGGCTCAGGAGTTAACTAACTTTATAGATGTTTCCGAAGCTTACAAGTCGCAAAACTTTGGTACAGCTCAAGGAGGACCTAAGCAAGGCACTTTTACAGGCTATTCTGGTAGAAAAGCCGCAGGTCTTAATCCATACGAAAAGGAGGGGTTTATAGACACTAGGTCAAACGAAGACTACGAGGCTTCATACTTGTCGCTAAGTCAAAAAAGAAACCTTGATTTCAACGAGCAGGGCAGGCCAGTTTTAAGCCAAAGAGGTAGAGTCGAAAACCCATTTATGCCTAGGCTAGAAGAGGTTGCTTTTGAAGGAGGGTTTGAATGGTTCGAAGAAAACGCCAAAGGACATAAGTTTCCAGATGGCGAAAAAGACGTAGGGGCTTGGTTAGAGCTCAAAGCGAGTGATCCTAGGCTGTTGCGAAAAATAGTCAAGTCTTACGCAAGGTCTAACGGGAACTCAGAAAATATAGATGCGTTAATGACAGGACCAGAAAATGAAGGTTTTAGAAAAGACGCTATTGAAGAGTTTAAGGAGCAAGCAATGGTTTCTTTCAACTCGCATACTGGAGATCCTAAGCTAGAAAAAGTAGAAACGTTTGAGGAACTACAGGCTCAACACGTTGTAGGTTACGACTCTAACATAGATATACCTAAAGCAGATCCTGTAGTCATACGTAGGATAGAAACAGGCACTGGAAAGACGAGGGAGGAGGTTTCTACAGATTCTTTAGGGTTTGATGGGGTTTACGCTTTGAAGGATCCGATTAGCGGAAGCGAGTATCCTTCTTTAGGTGACTCTAGGGTTGTGGGATTTAACGTTGATAGAAACGCAGCCATATGGGTTTTAGTTGATGAGCTATACGAAGAAGAGATGACTAATGCCGCTGGTGAAACAGAAACGGTAGAGAGGTCTCGTAGGGTCTTTAAGAAAGCTCCTGCCGACCTGGTTAGAACCATTGAGATGAACATACCCACCAACATACTCAAGAAGTATCAACGAGACAGCCTAAGGAAAAGCAACGAAGAAAGAAATATAAGTCTCAATCAAAGGTTTGAAGACGCTAGAAACAGAAACGAAGTTTCAGGAAATCAACCTGATATAGGACCGCTACCTTTGGAAGAAGATGCGGGAGAATTTACGTTTCAGGGTATCCCCTCAGGCCCTAAAATGGAAGAGGGAGGACTTTTAAGTTCTATAAAAAACATCTTTAGAAGATAAAAACAATGGAGGATAAGGATCTCAACTTTTTCGTTGGCGAGGCAAGAAGGTCTGGCCTTTCAGGAGCCTCTGCACAGAGGTTTTTTGAGTATTCAGGGCTTTCTGGTAACGACTTGTCTAGCGCTATGTCTTCTCTACCTCAGCCTATAGAACAGGAAAACTTCATTCCTATAGAGGAAACAAGCATAGAGCAAGAGAATGCCGAACCCGTTGTTGAAGATGGGTTTAAACCACTGGATGAAGACTCTCTTGATTTCTTTGGTTCAGACCTAAATCAAATCAACTCTGAAATTATAGGTAAGTCAAAAAAAGAGGGGGTTGATTTCTTAAGAAATAAGTACAATAGATACGGGTTTCAGTTTGATGAATCTTTCCCTGGCTTTGACTTTGTTAAGGTCACCGCTCCTAACGGTAAAAATCAAACCTTTAATTTTAAGCCAGGACTTCCTTTTGACGAAGATCCTAACGATCCATTCAGCAAGGCATTTGCTTACAACCCAGAAAAAGCGAAGAAAGAGGCTAATGAGTTAGTTGCGTTTATGAATCAGAATATGATTCAGGATGCGAACAAAGTAAACGACTTGGCTAAGTCCTACTACAACACCACTCCTGCCTTTTCATCTTCAGAGGAAGCCAAAAAAGCTAGCGAGCTTATGGAGGAGAAGACTAAGGCTTTTCAGCAGAGGCTTAGCGACTTCGAAGAGCTTAGCTCTGGAAGAAAAAAGCCCGATAGTGTCGTAAGCTTAAGGGATATGAAGCAAGACCTTCAAAACGATCTAGAGGTCATGAAGGGTGAGATCGAGTCTTTTCAATCTGAAGTAGGGCGGTATCAAGCGCTAAAGGAAGAGGAAGGGAACTTTTTAGGCGCTTTGTATAACGAGACGATAAGAGGCTTTGACGAAATAATAAAAGGTGGGGCTGGTACGCTTTCTGATGTCATTATAAATATAGAAGAGTCAGACCCTAAAATTAGAGATGCAAGGCAAAAGGCTGCAAGAAAAAATATAAATTCAACTAATGTCTTTGATGATGTTTTTGGTCTTAAGTCTACCTCTGAGGAGTACACCGCTTCTGTATATGAAAACAGCGTAATTGGAGGTTCCCTTTTGGGTCTTGCTAGGTCGATACCTGCCTTTGTCGTTCCTGGAAGCTCTACTGGTCGTTTATTAGCTCTTAGCTCTCAAGTTATGACTCAGGTGGATCAGGAGATGTCTGGCGAAGCTTTCGAAGGGGTTACAGAGAACGAAAAATACAAAGCAAAGCTTCCTATAGCGATAACGGTGGGTCTTCTAGAAAGGTTTGGTTTTAGAAACATTAAAAACTTAGGCGGGCTAGCGGCTTCTTTTACCGCGAAGGCTTTACAGGGAGGGGCTAAAAACTTAACGGCGAAAACGTTTAGAGAGATAGTAGAGCAGGATATAAAGTCTGCTATAGCTAGAGGCGCCTTAACCGCTGGCGGAGCATTTGCTTCAGAGGCTGAGACAGGGTTGCTGCAAGAAGTTTCTTCTGACGCTATAAAAAGAGTTTGGAACGCTTCAAAGGGGGCTAACAACTTTGAGGTGGCTGATAGTATGAATGAGTATTTCAAGCAAATCGCAATGGCTGCTCTTCAAGAGGGGATTGGAGGATTCGCTATGGGAGCTCCTTCAGTTTACAGAAACGCAAAGAACAGCTTTTCCGACAAGGACATGATCCAAATTGATTCTTTTAGGGATCCTTTTGGCGCAGCTTTGACTGTTCGAAAAATAAAAGCTGACTTAGCAGCTGGCAATAAAACGAATGAAGAGGCGAGTCAGCAGATAGAGGCTGTAAAAGAAATGCAAGAGATCGTTTCTAAGATACCATCAGATGCTAGCTTATCAACAAAGAAGCAACTGTTTAGGAAGTTTCAAAGAGAGAGGGCAATAACCTCATCGGTTAAAAATAAAGGGGGTTCTATGAACTCTAAGGAGGCCAAGGAAGTAAAGTCTATTCAGGCAGAGACCAAGGCTATTTTAGATAAATATGAAGCCTTAACGAATGAAGAAATAAAGAAGGAGTATACTGATGCCCTAAAAGACCCAGAAGGGGGCAATGAGTCTGTTGAGGCTGAGGATGGAAGCGGAAACAAAGTAGAGACTAATTCAGAAATTGTTTCTCAAGAAGAGAAGTTACAAAATGAAACTATAGAAGAAACGGAGTTAGATGAAGCTGAGTCGAAAGAAGCTGAGCGAGCGGAAAGTTTTGACGAGTCTGTCGTTGAGGATGTAGAGGCAGCTATTGAAGACGACTTAACAGATTTAGAGGATGACTTTGCCGAGATCAATATTTCCGAAGCCACGACAGAAAATTTAGCTTCTGAAGAATCAGGATTCGATACTCAAACAGCCTCTGTTGTAGGCAGGGTTGTAGATGCTTTAAAAGGAAATGAAGGTCTTAAAGAAGGAAAGGTGTACCAACACAACACTGAGGGATCTTTAAGAAAGACTGCGGCCAAAGCGCAGGGCGACGAAAAAGGAGTTGCCCCTATTCCTTTAATGAGAAACGAGAAGGTTTATGGGTATGTAGTTCCTAATAAAGACGGTACTAGAGATATCCACCTGTTGTCAGGCGCAGTTCTGACTAGCTTAAATAATGCTCCAAGTACAATCGACTTAGTAGTTGAAGAAGTCATTACTCACTACGCTTTAGAAGCCTTAATGGTCAACAATACGTTTAGGCAAGGGCTTTATGATAGGATTATAGAGCTTTCTAGAAAAGACCCCTCAATAAAAGCGTTAGTAGATGAAAGAAATGAAGAGTACGCAGACTTTTCTAAAGCCGACAGAGAAGAGGAGGTCATAGCTGGTTTTTTTATTGAGTATTCTAGAAACCCAAACAAATATAGAAGTATATGGCAAAGGATAGCTGATTTTATAAATCAGTTCATAGGGAAGGATCAGTCTATCTCCATGAAAGAGATTAAAAATGAAGCTGATCTTATGAGGTTCGCTCAGGCTGTTAAGAACTTATCAGACGGAAGAAAAACATCTATAGATTCATCGTCATCACAAGCTTCGTCGCAAAGAACAAAAACAGCTTTCTCTAAAAAAAGGTTTACTTACTTAGAGGACACCACGATTTATTATGATTTTGACAGACAGTCTGGTGTTGAATATCAAGACTGGGCTACTCCTCCTAAACCTATATCTAAAAAGATATATGTAAACGATTATAATCATTTCAGAAACTGGTACAATAAGATGACGGGTAATGGAATGCATGGGGGTATTGTCAAGAACATGTTTTTCATTAAGGATGGCAAAAAACATAACGTGAAGCCACCTAAGCCTAAATTGAACAGAGATGGTTCTTTAGTTAAAATAGATAGGATACCTACCAGGTTAGCTCTTAAGAAAGCCGAGAAAAGAAAAGAAGTAGAAGAAGACACAGAGATGAGGTATCAGTACTCTGATTTCTCTACAGAGGTAGCGGATTTATGGAGAAACTCCATCTTGTACAGTTACACTTCATTCCAAGATTTCATACCGAGTGGTGAACCTTACGGAAAGAGAGATTTCGAAGGGCTTGTGATTGCGAAAAGGAATATAAAAGCGCTCATAGATTATGGGATCACTAAAGATGACCTAGAAAAAATGGTCTCTTATAACGATTCAGGAATAAGAAAGCAATACTATCCAGAGTTTTTTAATCCCCTTGGGCTGTCTAGGTCTTCTCAAGCTCAGGAGCAAGGATTTACGTACTCTCTTGGAGACAGAGGTCTTATGTTCCATAAGAAGACTTGGGTTTCGCAAAACCCAGACTTTCCGAAGTATGGTCACACAGCAAAGTATGACCCTGCTGGATCTGTAGACTTCAAATTCGAAAACAAAGCATTAGGCATAAAATCAACGTACAAAACAGTTGGAGGTCTTTCGGAAATAGAACTAGTTCAGAAATTACCAGGCGGTGAGGGAGCATCAATATCCCACAGGACTGAAGAGATGAGGGACAAAACTATTGCTAGACTTAGGTATATGTACGAAGTTATCAATAGCACTGATGCTGAATTAGATAAGCTACATAAGTATAAATACAATGATCTTCTAGCGAAAGCAGAAAAAATAGATAAAAAGAAAAAAAAGCAAAAAGAAGCTGCTGAAAAACTTGCGGAAGAAGAACTTGAAAAAGCTGAAAGGTTTATTGAGGAGGCGAAGTTGATGAGGGAGCAAATAAATAAAGACGGCGGAAACATAAGCTTTACTATACATCTGAACAAGCCAGATTCTCTAGGGGGAAGGCCAGATATATTTGAAGCTATGATTGACTACGCTTTTAAAGTGGCGGAAAAAGAAAGCGACGCTTTTAAAGAAAAGTTTATGGCGTCTGTAAACGAAGTTTTAAATAAAACTACATCTATAGGGTCTAGAAAAAATCAAGAGTGGTTTTCATTCTACCAACGTTCAGCGCGAGATGACGGGGGGTCAGGGTTCTACAACTTCCAGGATCAGCCTATCGCAGGGGTAAAGCGACTTAAAGACGGAAAAATAAAAGTCACTTCTTTGTCTGTAGCTAAGGATATTATGTTGGCGATAGGCACTCAAGGCACGTTTATCCATAGAGATGATTTTTTCTCATCATTACCCTTTTACAAGGCAAAACGAGATGAAATATTTGACTCCCTTCCGAACATTAAAGAAGACTTGTGGCGTCAGGTTATAGAGCCTGATTACTTAGAGTCGCTGGGGGAATATTTTTTCACTAGCAGGTATAACACTTCGGGTATCGCCTTAAAAGCAATAATAATAAACGTAAATGAAGTTTTTGACAAGGATGGATACGCTAAAAAGTTTAACGCAGGTAAATCCTCTCCTAACTTTCCTTATTTTATTAAAGGGTTTAAAGAAATTGTAAATTTCAAAGAGCCTTTAATAATAATTGAAGGGTCAGAAAACCCTAAAGAGCTCTACTTGTCCTCTATAGAGAACAGACCCTATACCCAATTGTCTGAACACAGGGCGTCAGAACGTAAGAATAAAGAAACAGGCAAAATTGAAAAGAAAAAGAGGACTATTCTTGAGCTGCGAAAAGCGCAAGAAGAAGAATCAAGAGGGACAAGTACAGAGTCAATCGAATGGCTCATGGAAAGACCTCCTATCGGAGGTGAGGTGTCTAAGCTTTCGACTCCTGAATCTTATTTGTACGCAGTAAAACAGGGTAAGATTAAATTTTCTAAAGCTACTGGACGGTTGTCTAAGAAGTTGGTTGAGGCGGCTGGACCTAAGGGTGTTTCTACAAATCAAATTCTTCAGGTTATGGGGAAGGCTTCTATTGCTGAGAAGTCTGTTCTTCAGGAGCTGGTAAGTACATTTCCAGACTTGAAGAATATACCCAAAGAGGACTTCGATAGGTTCTTTGAGGGGAAGATGTTGAGACCGCTGAAAAAAACAAGCGATCATAGTACTTATGGGCTTTCAAGAATACTTGGAGAAGGCTACAATAATGTAGATGCTGCTACGGTTCCGTTTCTTGGAGATCCAAAGTTTTACGGAGAGCCTGCACTTGTAGGGGATCATTTCCCTTTCCCCACCCATGCTCACATGCGTTTTTACAAATCCCCGTTAAGCCCTGAAGTTTTGTATGTCTCTGAGCTTCAGTCGGACGCATTTCAAGGATCTAGACAAAACGACCTTTCGGATTATTTCGAGCTCTCTAAGGCCGACATTATTGAAGAGGAAGCATATGATGAAGTCGGCATCGAAACCAATAGTTTAGGTTTTCTAAAGTATATGGTAGATGGATATGGAGATTACAAGCAAGGACTTGTCGAGGCGTCTGGAGGAAAGGTCGAGTCCTACAGATTTTGGACTAGGCTGATAGATCACGTATCAAACCTTTCAGAAAGTAATTACGACAAAGAACCGACAATAGCTAACTTATTAAGCAACGCTGTTGAACGGGATCCTGACTTCAATGTAACGGCTTATAGAGCTGTATTAAGACACCTTGCGGTATCTAGAGAAGACACGTTTAGTAATCTGAGTGACGAATTTTTTGGTGTCTTGGTGGCTCCAGTGAGCAGTACCGACAAAGAAATAGAAAAGCACTTAGAAAATCGCTTTTCCGCTTACTTTCAGGAGGGAGAAAAGAACAGCCTAAGGCAGTTAAAAACATCACTAGAAGCTGAGTTAGGCGACATTGACGAAGCTATTCATGAAATTATCTCCTCTCCAGAAGGGTCTGTAGAAGATCGAAAAAAAGGATATGACAATGTGGTTAAAGCTGTGGAAGAAAACGAAGCAAAACCAAAGAAAGTCACAGAGCCAGGTGTTTCTTCAGCCAAGAAGTCTTGGGAAAAGCAATTAATTAGGTACGCGATTAAAGAAGCTCAAGAAAAGGGCTTAGCTATATTAAGGTTTCCTACTGAAGGCACCGCGTCTGAGATACAGGGATTCGGAGGGGTTGACGGCTTATTTAATGAAGGTATTATTGGGACTCTTATCAAGAAAAGGTATAGAGAGCTGCCAAATTCACTTCGGTCAATGGGACTGGAGCCTAAGATAACAGAAGACGAAAGGGGTAATAAATGGTACGAAGTTGAAGTACCTCCTTCTGATCAGAGGTTTGTGATGTTTTCTAAGTCTAACAAGAGAGACAACTTGGGTGATATAGGAGGGGCTACATGGGAGATGACTAGCCAAGACGCGATGGATGACTTCGCGGATAAGTGGTTGGTCAGGTTTCAGGATAAATACAGAAGGGTGTTCAAGCTACAAGAAGACGTAGCAAAAGGCAAAAAAGGACAGGTTTTAAAGTCGCAAGACTTTAAGATGGCTGAGGAGCTTATGTATGGTAAGGCCGCTAATGACTTAGAAAAGACGGAGGAGGCGACAGCATTGATATCGAGCCAGTTAAAGGAGTTGAATATTACTATTGATCAGCTGGATGATTACATGTATAACCTCCACGCTAAAGAGCGTAATGCTGTCATTAGAGAAAGAACTGAGGGTAAGAACGATTCAGGCAGCGGAAAAACAGACAAGCAAGTGGATGATTACTTCTTGTCTCTTACGGATTCTCAAAAAGAGAAGTTAGAGTCTGCTGCGGAGCTAGTTCGAGTTATTCAACAGGATACTAGAGACGCAATGGTCGAGCTAGGACTGGAGACTAGAGATACAGTAGAAGCTTTTGAGAAAATGTTCTCTGATTATGTTCCTCTTCAGGGAAGAGCTAAAGATGAAGAAGATCTTATTTACTCTCCCTATCCTAATGGAGGCACTGGTTTTAGCGTTTCTGGAAGCGCTACCAAAAGAGCTAAGGGTCGCGGAAACGAAACTAGCAATATAGTGGCTCAAATAATTTCTCAAAACGCTGCTGTAAAAATAAAGGGCAGAACTAACGAGGCGCTAAACTCTTTGTACAATTTAGTCACCTCGAATCCTAACATGGAGGTGTGGGAGGTTTTAGACAAGGAGGTTGACGAATACAAGAATGATGATCCTCATATTGTCTCCGTAAGGGTTAATGGGATTCAGAAAGCGATTAGATTCAAAGACCCTACATATGCCCAGTCATTAAGGTCTATGAACCTGCCTCAGAGGAATCACTTCGTAAAAATGATGGGGTCTCTTAATTCTTGGTTAAGGGCAGCCTTCACCTCCAGAAATCCTGAGTTTATACTTAGTAACTTCTCTCGTGACATTCAGTCCGCTGTATTCAACGCTTCTGCTGAAGCAGAAATAGAAGGAGGTTTTTTGAATGGAACTTCCGCTATGTCTAGAATATTTAAGATGGTTGGACCTTCGCTCAAGGCTCTTGTTCGTAGCGAGGTAGGGGCTTCTACCAATCCTTTGATCATGAGGTACTACAGCGACTTCAAAGCAGACGGAGGAAAGACAGGATGGGCTTATCAAAAGAGCTTAGAGGACATAGCTTCGGAACTTCAGATTAATGATGATAGTGGTAAGACCAACGCTCAGAAAATTCTTGGAGGTACTGTAGGTGGAGTGAAGGGAGCCCTAGAGTTTGTTGAAGGCATGAACGATGCTTTCGAGAACAGCATTAGATTGTCATCTTATATAGCGGCTAGGGAAGCGGGTGTAAGTAGAGAAAAGGCAGCTCAGTTTGCTAAAAACATTACAGTAAACTTTAACAAGCAGGGTGAGTGGGGGGCTGCTGTCAATGCGACATACCTGTTCTTTAACGCTTCTGTACAAGGAAGTGCCAGAGCACTAAGGTCATTGGCTAATCCAAAGGCTGTAGACAGGCCCGACGGATCCAAAAGAGAGTGGTACGAAAGAGCTAATACAGCTCAGAAGGCTGCTCTCGGAATGGTCTTAATGAATGGTCTTTTGACTCTATTGAACAGGGCTGCTTCTGAAGAGGATGAAGACGGAACTCTTTTCTACAGCAAGATACCAGACTATGTAAAAGAGAGAAATCTCATTATAATGAGACCTGACGGCAAGAATTACTTTAAGATTCCTATGCCTTACGGATATAACATATTCGCTAATCTGGGATCTACTTCTGTTGAAGTTGCTTCAGGGGATAAGCAAGCTTTGGAAGGGCTTATGTTTTTCGCTAATTCAGCTATCAACGCTTTCTCTCCAGTTAGTTTTGGTCAATCGACAAGCATAGGAACCCAAATCGCTAAAACATCTATACCTACAGCGTTTAAGCCTTTCTTTGAAGCTTTTGCCTTTAACGAAACTTACTTTGGAGCTCCAGTAAAAGCAGAGCAATATCCCTTTGGAACCCCTAAACCAAACTCATCTATGTCTTTCAGGTCTCCAGAGGAGCTGAAGCAGTTCTTTAGTTACATGAATGAGGTGACGGGGGGTTCTGAAAACGTACCAGGATATATAGACGTTAACCCTGACGGATCTTGGTATATATTTGAATACTTCCTTGGAGGAACTGGAAGATTTGTTACGAGATCTTTTGAAACAGGTAGAAAAATAGCTTCTGATTCAGTTGAAGATCCTATCTCTCTTGATTTTAATGACATCCCTTTTGCCCGTATAGTGTACGGGGAGCCCTCTAAGTTTTATGACATGCAAATGTTTAAAGACAGGGAGGTGAAAGTAAAACAACTTTCTTCTGAGTTTAAAAACAACAGGATACCTGAAGCTGGAGACAGATATAAAAACATATACCCTCTGAACGAAGCCTTGAAAGAAATAAACAAATCTCTTAGAGGCTTAAGGAAGAAGAAAAGAGAGGCAAAGAAAATTAAAGATTACGCGGAAAGAGTTTCTGCGATTCAAAACCTTCAGGAAAAAGAGAGGGTTTTAGTGATGAGGTTTAACAAATTATACGAAGATTTACGTGGAAAAGATTAAAGATACCAAGTTAGGGGCATGGCTTAAAAAGAAAGCCCCTAATGTATTAGGTGTAGTAGGAGATCTACTTCCAGACAGCGGTGCCTTAGGCGTGGTCAAAAACCTTCTGGACAAGGAGCCAGGAGTGGATCCAGCTGAGGCTAAAAAAGCAGTAGAGAGGGAGATTAAGTTTCAAGAGAACGTGACCGAAAGATGGAAGGCTGACATGGGCAGCGATGTAAAGCTAGCTAAGATGATTAGGCCAGTTACTTTAATATGCCTTATGGTCATATTTGTAGCCACTATGGTTTTGGATTCCATTGATAATCTGTCATTTAACGTTAAAGATAGTTACGTATCTTTGCTTGAGATATTAACACTAACTGTTTTCGGCGCTTACTTTGCTGGAAGGACCGTAGAGAAAACGAGGAAATAATGCCTGAGAACTTAAGCCATTTTGAATTTTTAGTTTGTGCAGCAGCTTTAGTCGGCGGTTGGATAAAATTTCAGGCTGATTACAATAAGCTGTCTGCTCGTGTTGCCGTTTTAGAAGCGGACAATTCAGAGTTTAAGGAGGATATAAAACAACTACTTAGAGAAGTCCAGGAGGTAAAACTTCTTCTAGCTAAGAATCAGATGCAGTGAGGTTTTTAACCTGCGTCTTGTTTCTGTTATTTTCTTTTGTTGCGACAGGTCAGGACTCCTGCATTTATTTTGGTAGTTCGTCTATATATCAGCCTAGGATGATGGGGTACACTCCAGGTCCCATAGAATGGCAGGAGATAGATTGTGTTTATCACATACA
>Ga0181410_1000090_pt1 | contig 34995 bp, 45 predicted proteins | sample 33SPOviralmetaG_FD_130112 | JGI IMG/M metagenome (GOLD analysis project Ga0181410, IMG submission 130112) | Marine viral communities from the oligotrophic San Pedro Time Series (SPOT) site, San Pedro Channel, CA, USA - 33 SPOT_SRF_2012-06-20 | ecosystem: Environmental > Aquatic > Marine > Strait...
ACTTTGACAGTCATCTTCGTTTAAATATATTGCTGGCATTATAACTCCTTATCATTGTGTTTGTGTTGTGCTACCCAGATACAATCTTTTAATTCATCTCTATAGAATTGTTTTTCTCCATGAGTTATAGCTTTACGAAGCATCTTTCTTGCTCTTGTAATACGCTCAATCAATCGTATCTTACTGTCGTTGACAGGATTATCTTCTGGTATCATCATCAATCATTCCTTTATTAAGTATTCTTCTGCGACCTTGACGAGTCAAACCAAAGACACGTTGCTCGCATCCAGATAATCCTTTACGTTTCATCACCGGTATATCACCAGCAGTTTTAACATTACCATCCCAGCTAGCTTGCCAATCATGGAATACAAATGCGTATCCACCTTTAACAAGCTGACTTAATCTTGATGATACAGATACTTCCTTAGATGATATGTCATAAGCTATGTGTGAAAAGGTGCTACCTCTATGACCAGCACGCCACATACTATGTAAAATTTTATCATCAAGAGTAACCTTAACTTTATTCTTAGATGTTACTGGATCTGTCTTGCGATAAGGTGTAGCTGTATATAGTTCAACTACTTTGTCATCATAATCTACTATCATTACTTTTCTCCATTATCTTCTGTTGCAAGGTCATCATTCATAACGTTAATAAAACCACCAATCATTAGACCTTTGTGTTCTTCACTAAGCTCTGGGTTATTTAATATATCTATTACATTACCCATTACATGGTCGACATACTTGGTTTTATACTCATCAAGATAACCACCGTTATCTTTGATTGCTTTGTTCTTCATGCCAGTAACTAAAGCGTCAGCTGGACTTGGTATTTTTTTATCACTCATTGTGTTCTCCTATATGATAAAATTATTATAGCACTATTCACATTAATCCACAAGCTCTGCTATATTAAACTTGCTTGGTAAACTCAAGGTCGTTCTCACCTTTATTAAGTTGGGCCTCTACTAATACTTTATTATTAATAGAGAACCTAAAGGTTTGAGTTCCGTCATCATTTTTTTTATGTGTAATTCTGTGAACACATAATGTATGACTGTTATAAGATGATGTGCCTACCTTAATAGTAACACGACCATCTTCTCTGTTACCGTATGACTTGCTGCTTTGATACAAACAGTTAGTCACGTCATTCCATATTGGGTATTGTCTACTCATTGTTATCTCCTTTTATATAATATTTATTGCCTTCTGTTTTAAATGTTGTGATGTTTATATCATCAACTTCAAAATCTAAATCTGTATGCCAAGATTTAATTTCATTAGCAACATGGACTTCATCTGTCCATGATGTGTCATCATCAGATTCTTTTCTTATTAATGTATAACTTACATACATATAGATTGTTTTATCTTTCATTGTATTCTCCTGTTGTTAAAAAACTTGTGTGCTGGGTAGCTCAAGGCGTTCTGTCTGATTGTATATTTTACAATCAAGTTCACCCAGATTCACACAAGAAATTCCATAAGAATTTTTTCTATAATCTGTTTGCACTTTTAAAGTCGTTCCATCTCAACAGATTAAAAGATGGTGATGACTATTAGAAATTTTTTTCTGTTGTTCACCTAGTGATTACAAAAGTTGGCTTTTACCCAGGGGAGAGGGTCGCCGTTGGCATAGCAACGGGCTTCGCTGTTGACTACGAAGTAGCAACAGGCTCAGCCGTTGGCATAGCAACGTGCTCCTGTTCTTCACCAGATGAACAACAAAAAAGCCCCAGCTCCGCAAGGAGCTGAGGCTGAAGAGGTTTTAGTAAACCTCTTCTTGACTTGCTTCAGTACTGACTTCTGTCTGGTCATTGTTAATCGGATTAACATCAACCTCTTCAGCATAGAACTCTTTAGCTAAATCCAAAGCTTCATCAAGTTCTTTTGCATCTGACTTACTGAACTTTTCAGTAGGTACTTGAGGTGTTATAACCTTAACTTTCTTACCTGTTAGTCTTTCGTCAAGGGCAGATGCAATAGCATCGTAGTGTGCGTCTTTTCTTAATCCACCGAAGAACTCGATAGCTTCATCGAGCTCTTTTTGGAGGTCGAAAAGATACTTGAGTTTGTTTGACTCAGTAATCAAATCACCTTTGACTCTCTCTACTGCTTTCGGTAGGAGAGTTCCGACCTCAAGCTTACCGCCTTTGCGGTAAGGTGCAGATTTCGCTTCGAAATCTTTAGATAAAGATGTATATCTTTTAGATGCTGTACGCACCATCTTACGATGTGCTTCTATCATCTCCTTCACCATGAAGAATCCTGTGTAATACGTGCGAGGTGTAACCTCTCCCGTATCATCACTTCTATATTCTCCATTAATAATTCCTTCTCTATCTATGTGATTTTTATAAGTAATTTTTGATAGGATAGTCTGTACGATTTTATTATTATGTGCCATTTTGGCCTCCTTTATATTATCCACGGAATTGTGGATTTGTGGATTGAATCAGGTGATTCGACTTAATGCACCATAGGGGAACACCAAAGGACTTGGTGTTGCATTAAGTCGAACAATGGCAGAACAATAATAATTATAATGCCAAATGCTTGGCATTAGAATTATGTAATGTGCTTGTCACCTGATACAACTGAGCAAATCGCTACATTTCCGTAGGCATAATATTGCCCAAAGGGCAAGGAGGGCAAAAATTCTGTGGCACATAATAATAAAATCAAGGCTAAGCGCCTGTCAAAAATTACTTATAAAAATCCCCCTGTATATATAGACGGTATTTATTCATGAGAATATTGGTCGAGGTGCACGGTAGATGTTCTAACTTTTTAAAGCAAAACTCTTCGAGCGCCGTGTCCCGGCGACTGCGTTTTGCTCTTGCAAAATGCAGTTTCTCGTTTGCTTTGAAAAGTTTAAACAGAACATCTGTGAATTGCTTTTGCAATCACAGTAAACATTTAAACTGCATCTCAAAATCTCCGATTTTGTGTATGCTAAAAGTTTAAATGTTAACAGAACATTCGTGTGTGAATACACACTAATGCTATGTTTTACCTCGCTTGCGAGAGTAAAAATAGCCCACGGGTTCTGTATCAGAAGAGACCACTTGTCGTGCCAGCACCAATATAAATGGGCGTATACAATATAGCTACTGCTTAAAAGGGCACGACTCGTTCGCGCTTGGGCGCGTGCATAACAATGCTGTTATGCTTCGAACATCGTGAGTGAGCGCTGTCGCTACACTCTACAGGGTGGTGCTAATATCTTAGCACCGCCACTGCAATTATATATTGAAGAGCGATTATGTCGGCGTGCGCAATGATTAATCGCTCTTGCGATTTCATTGCATGTAAGCCCATAATCTCCTCTGGATATTACTAGAATTATAGATTACTCCAATCTAATAAGTCAATCAGCCGTGTTGTCACTTCGTGACTGCCCGCACCTAGACTGTTGACTTTTAGATTTGAAGCAATCTTTTGATTGCGTATATTAAGGAGAATATTATGGACATACAGATACAATATGAAATCGCAGACGCTCTTATCACAGGCACTCTTTTCTTAGCAGTCGCTATACTAAGCTATGTAACTTACATCGCATTTAAACAAGAATTAACCCTCTGGATTAGAATACCAGCACTTATCTTAGCGATGCTAAGTCTAGTGCTTCTGTCATTATCTGGACTATGAACAGATATATTTAGGCATATGTTGATAACTGTATTGACATATTTATAATCTATCACTACTCTTTAAGTAACACGATTCATTACTTAATTTGAGGTTAACATATGTCTAAAGTACCCAGTACAAATAACCAATCGCTGACACAGCTTCAGCAGAGTTTTGTAGATAACTACTTAGCCAATGGTGGCAATGGTAAACAGGCTTGCATTACGGCAGGATACAGCGAGAACTCAGCTCATGTTCAGGCGAGTAAATTGGTTAAGCTTCCACACATACAGCAAGCCCTACTCAAAGGTACTGCAGAAGCTATTGGTCTAGGCTCTGCTAAAGCTGTTCAGAAGTTAGTGTCTCTATCTGGCGGAGCTAAGTCAGAGTATGTTCAGCTTGAAGCATCCAGGGATTTATTAGACCGTGCTGGATTTAAAGCACCAGATAGAGCCGATATTAGGCTTGATAGTGATATAAAAATAAGTATTGATTTAACGTAGGGGGGGGTCAAAACTCAAGCGTGATGTTATGTTACTTCACCTTTACTGACATTATTTTTTAAAAAGGTTCGTTATGACTGATGAAGAAGATCCAGACAACATAGTACATATAGAGTTTAGCCCTGATGGGCCTAAGACTTCTGCTAGTGTTATTAAATTTTTAAGTACCAAAAGTAAGAATATAGTTGGTATCACTTGCATTGTTGAGTTTGATGATGGTAGGATGGGTTTATATGCGAATGATAAGGATATACATTCCTTTTTGTTTGAACAAAGGTTTTTAAAATATTTTGTAGATCAGGAGTTTGAAGGAAGAATTGGCTTATACACAGAAGAAAAGTAATGGTAAAAAGAAATCAACCACCACACCGCCCAAGGGTAGAAGAAAGATTGGCACACTGCGTGCAATGTCAAAGAAGTCTAAGTCGTACTGATAAATACGTCATCAATATGTTAGATGATTTTACTTGCCTAGCCTGTTATGAAGGTAGATAAATGGATAAATCTAAAAAGAAAGAACAATCTGGTATAGATATACTAGGAAAATTCCTTGAATCAGAAGATAGTATGGAATGTTCTAAATGTTCTACGAATATAAACTTTGATGATAATTTTGTTTTTACACACGATAGTAGATTGCTATGTAGAAGTTGTTTTGAGCATAGTAAATGCAATTAAAGTATAAACCAGACGGTGTAACTCTTAAAAAATTTATGAAGAATGATAGCTTCTTTAGAGGATTGCGTGGTCCTGTTGGTAGCGGTAAGTCTGTTGCCTGTTGTATTGAGATATTCAGAAGATGTTTGCTACAAGAACCTAATGAAGATGGTGTACGCAAATCAAGATGGGCAGTCATAAGGAATACCAACCCACAATTAAGGACAACTACCATTAAGACTTGGATAGATTGGTTTCCAGAGAATGACTGGGGTAGGTTTAGATGGTCTGTACCCTTTACTCACCACATAAAGAAAGGGGATATAGACGCTGAAATTATTTTTTTAGCACTAGATCGCCCAGAAGATGTAAAGAAACTGCTGTCATTAGAGCTAACTGGTATCTGGGTTAACGAAGCAAGAGAGATTCCCAAGTCTATTATAGATGCGTGTACCATGAGAGTAGGTAGATACCCCTCAATGAGGGAGGGAGGACCGAGTTGGTACGGAGTTATCTGTGATACCAACGCTCCAGAGGAAGATCACTGGTGGCCCATCATGGCTGGCGATACTTTAGTACCAGAACACATTAGTAGAGAAGAAGCATTGATGTTAGTCAAGCCTGACAACTGGGTATTTTGGAATCAACCACCGGGAATGTTAGAAGATAAGAACGAACAACACGAAATTGTAGGATATAAAAGTAATTCACTTGCCGAGAACAAGAAACATATAACCCCAGACTACTACAAGAATGTAGTAAATGGTAAGACTCGTTCTTGGATTGATATATATGTAATGAATAAGCTAGGTAGATTGGATGATGGCAAGCCTGTATACCCTGATTTTAACAAGTCTACCCACGTTGCGGAGGAATATATACCAGTTGCAAATGGTCAAACAGTCTATGTAGGTATGGACTTTGGATTGACACCAGCTGCCGTATTCGCCCAAAAAATCCGTGGGAGGTGGCACATACTTAAAGAAATAGTGTGTATAGACATGGGTATTGTTAGGTTTGCCGAGCTATTACGACAAGATATTGCACAGAATTATCAAGGATGTGACTTGCAAATGTGGGGAGATCCAGCTGGTGACTTCAGAGCGCAGACAGATGAGAGTACACCCTTCCAGATTATGCGAGGAGCTGGCGTTCAGGTCTATCCAGCACCTAGTAATGACGTATCATTAAGGCTTGAGTCTGTAAATGTAGGGCTTACTAGAATGTTAGAAGGAAACTCTGGTGTCATTATAGATAAGAGATGTAAGGAACTAATAGCTGGCTTTGAAGGTGGGTATCACTACAAAAGGATGCAAGTAACAGGGCAAGAACGCTACCATGAGTCACCAAATAAAAATAGATTTAGTCATGTGCATGACGCTTTACAGTATCTTATGTTAGGATCAGGAGAAGGTAGAGGTATTACACACGGAAACTTGCAACAAAAAGCGTTTCAAGTTAATACTTCTTTTAATCCTTTTGATAGGAAGAAGAAACCAAAGAACAAAGAAAGAAATTTCTGGAGTAAGTTTTAATGAGTAAGTCATTGTTAGAAAGATTGGGGTTAAGTGGGTATAACAAACCTAAAAAAACTCCTAGTCATAAAACAAAATCCCATGTAGTTGTTGCTAAATCTGGTGAAACTATAAAGACTATTAGGTTTGGGCAACAAGGTGTAAGTGGTGACAAAGATAATACCGCAAGATCTCGTTCATTTAAAGCAAGACATATGAAGAATATTAAAAAAGGTGTGCTATCAGCAGCATACTGGGCAAACAAGGTGAAATGGTAACATGAGTTTATTAGCAAACATAAGAAAGCGACAGAAGAAAGGTATATCTAGGTCAAAGAAGAAGTCTACTATTAGCAAGAAGGCTTACTCTTTGATGCAAAAGGGTTGGAAAAAATAATATAATGTGCGTTGTTATTGAAACAATTACATTTACCAATGGCGTAAGGATGGAATTATGTGTTTAAAAGTACCAAAGCCACCTAAAGAAAGTCAAGATGCAAAAGCAGCAAGAGCTGGACAATTAAAATCAGAGCTTGATGAACGTACTAGACTTAAAGGTGAGCAAACAGAAGCAGCAAAACTACTACAGTCTGGCTTTGGTAGGCGATCTCTATTAACAGGATCAGGCGGAGGTAGGGGTTATCCTCTAGGTAAATAGCATGGCTGATAAAGGCGATGACGTAAAGAGAATACTTGAGCGTTACAAAACTGCTGAAGGTAATAAAGCTTTATGGGTATCTACATTTGAAGAATGTTATGAGTATGCATTACCACAAAGAGAAAGTTTCTTTTCAGAAAATCCTGGTGCTAATAGAACAGATAAAATATTTGACGAAACAGCTGTGGTTGGTGTGCAAGAGTTTGCATCAAGACTGCAAGCTGGGATTGTTCCAAACTTTGCCAGATGGGCTGACTTAGTTGCTGGAGGAGAAGTTGATAATGAGGAGAAATTAGATGTTAACAAAGCTCTTGACGATGTTACAGAGTATGTATTTGAAGTTCTGCAAAACAGTAACTTTAATCAAGAAGTACACGAAAGCTTTCTTGATTTGGCTGTGGGAACAGGTTGTTTACTTATTGAAGAAGGCGATGCCCTTAACCCAGTTACGTTTACAGCAGTTCCGCTCCCTCATGTATGCATGGATACAGGACCTAAAGACGATATTGATACGGTTTATAGGAAAAGACTAATACGCTGTAAAGATATTCTAATTGCATACCCTGATGCAGAGCTAACACCTCAAATGTTAAAGGATATGACAGAGAATCCTGACAGAAAAAAAGCATATATAGAAACTGTATACAGAGATTATGATGTATTACCTGATGAACGTAATCATTTCTGCGTTATATCTGAATCAGATAAAAAGAAAATAGTACATAGAACATTTGACGGAGTAGGATCTAATCCTTATATTTGTTTTAGATGGGGTAAATGTGCTGGTGAAACATATGGGCGTGGGCCTTTAATGAACGCAATGGCTGCAATTAAAACCACTAACCTAACAGTAGAAATGATTTTAGAAAATGCCCAGATGGCTATCTCAGGTATATATCAGTTGGAAGATGATGGTATTGTTAATACAGATACAATACAATTACTACCGGGTACGGTTATACCAAAAGCACCAGGTTCGGCTGGGCTTCAACCTATACAGTCTGCTGGTGATTTTAGAGTATCTGAGCTTATACTTTCAGATATGCGTAGTAATATTAAAAGAGCTTTATATAATGATATGTTGGGTGATCCAAACAGAACACCAGCCAGTGCAACAGAAGTTGCAGAAAGAATGGCAGACCTATCACGAAGAATTGGATCTGCCTTTGGTAGATTACAAGCCGAATTGGTCACTCCAATCTTACGAAGAGTTATATACATCCTTAAGAAACAAGGTAGGATCGAAGTACCACAAGTAAACGGAAGAGAAGTTAAAGTAGTAAGTATATCACCGCTTGCACAAGCACAGATGCAAACAGATATAGCTTCCGTAGATCGTTTTTTAGAATTAGTTATGGCTAGATTTGGTCCACAAATGTTACCAATGTTAGTCAAAGGGAATGAAGTTGCTAAGTTCCTTGCTAAGAAGTTTTCTGTACCAGAAGATTTACTTATGACTGATGCTGATCGTCAACAAATAATGCAACAAGCGCAACAAATGGGAGCTATACCAAATGCCACAAACGAAGAAGAAGATCCTCGGACCTGACGGTTACGAGAGAACACCAGAAGAAGAAAAACATCTTAACGATTTAATCGTTACCACATTTAATACACAAGCTGGAATAGAAACTTTAAAGTATCTTAAATCTATTACAACAGAAAGAGTATCTGGTCCTGATATACAGGCAAATCACTTGTTCCATAACGAAGGAGCAAGGTTTGTTGTTGCTATATTAGAAACAAGAATTAGACAATATGAAACTCTTAAACAAGGAGAGAAATAATGTCAGAAGAATCACTCGTAGATGTAAATGCAACCCCTGTTGCAGAGGAGTCTGGGGATCATCCTCCCACACTTGCACCAAACGAAACTCAGACTCCGCCTTTACCTGATGGTATACCAGAAAAATTTATAGATAATGGTGTAGTTAAGATAGAAGACTTAGCTAAGTCCTATAAAGAATTAGAATCTAAGATTGGTAAAAGTAAAGATGACTGGAAAGAAGAATTAGTTGGTGAGCTTAAAGCAGAGCAAATGAAAGACAGACCAGCAGATGAAGATTCATATACAGTACCGGAGATTGAAGGCTTTACTCAAGAAGAAATACTAAGCAATCCTTTACTAGACTGGTGGAAGAAAACAAGTTTTGAATCTGGTTTTAGTGATGAGCAATTTCACGAAGGCATTAAACAGTTTGCTGATTCTGGAGTTGAAGAAGTAGACCTAGATGCAGAAATAGCCAAACTAGGTGAAAATGCACAAGCAAGAATAGATAGTGTAACTGGCTGGGCTACTAAAAATCTTACAGAAGATGAGCAAAGAATAGCTGTAGATATTGGTGCTAGTGCAGAAGGTGTTAGATTCTTAGAGAAAGTAATGAATATGAATAAGACATCTATATCTGGTGCTGATAAAATAGATAAGGGTACTGGTAAACTAACGATAGCTGACTTGCGGGCTAAGATGCAAGATCCTAGATACCATGATCCACAACGTAGAGATCAAAGTTACATAGATGAGATAGAAAGAGGATTCCAAAGTTTAGCTGATGGGAATTAAAATACAACAACCAGATGTTGAAATGGTTATGGATCTTGCTGATAATTTATGTGAAGAAGATATTGTTGAATGTGAGTTGTTTGGGTGCAGTCCACAAGAAGCTTGTATGCAAGCACTCATAAAAACAGACCAAGATGTTTGTTGGATGGCTACTAGAAACGATGTACCGTTATGTATGTGGGGTGTTCATAAAGAAAACCCTCCTGTTATACTAGGCAAAATGTTTCAAACATCTGGTAGAGTATGGATGTTAATGGCTAAAGATGTATCAAGGCTAGATAAGTTTACAATACTAAGAGAGTCTTTAAAGTGGGTAGAAATCTTTAACTCACACTATGATTTGTTATTTAATATTGCAGATTCTAAAAGGCAAGGTATTAAAAAGTTTCTTAAATTTGCTGGCTTTGACATACTAGACTTTACAGAGCCACCATATAGTACGGACCATATATACTTTGTGCGTTGTAACCCTAAAGATAATGTTATTCATTGAGCTTAACTGCCCAAAAGTATATGGACAACCCTATTAGGATAATTGTACCCAGCACTCACGGATAACAGGATGTATAATTTAACTTTAAACTAGGAGAAGATTAATGGCATTAACCATTGACCAAGCGTTTATAACGCAATTCGAAAGTGAAGTTCATCTTGCTTACCAAAGACAGGGTGCTAAACTTAAGAATACTACAAGACAAGTCAATAATGTAACTGGTTCTACTGCACGCTTTCAAAAAGTAGGCAAAGGAACTGCTGTTACTAAGTCTCGTCACGCTGAAATATCTAGCATGGACATCACACATACTAATGTAGATGTATCATTAACAGATTTTTATGCAGCTGATTACATTGACACACTCGACCTACTTAAAACTAACATTGATGAAAGACAAGTTGTTGCAACAAATGCAGCAGCAGCTCTAGGTCGTAAGACTGATGACATCATCATTACAGCTTTAGGTGGCGCTGGCAATTCCATAGCACATGGATCTGCTGGATTAACAAAAGCAAAAGTTCTACAAACATTTGTTGGTATGAACGAAGCTGACATTCCTGATGATGGACAAAGATATTTTGTTGTATCACCAGAAGGTTGGTCTGACTTGCTTGCGATTAATGAGTTTGCAAATATGGACTACATTGGCCCAGGTCAACTTCCGTTCCCATCTGGCGTAACTGCTAAATCATGGCTAGGATTTAACTGGATGCTACACTCTGCATTACCTAAGACTGGTAATAACAGAGATTGCTTTGCATACCACAAATCTGCTATCGGTGTAGCAACAGGCTCAGATGTAAGAACAGAAGTTAATTACATACCTGAAAAAGTTAGTAACCTTGTTACCTCATATATGTCTATGGGAGCTGTCGCTGTCGACACTTCTGGCATATATAAAGTAACCATTGACGAAACAGCTTAAGGAGAATAGAACATGGCTTTAACACTTAGTGAATTAAAAAAAGTCGGTGGCTCTTCACCAGCAATATGGTACTACAAATCTACGGATGCTGTAGGTACTATTTCCGGCTCTGGTTATTTTAACAACGCTACTAATGAGCTTAAACAGTTTGATATAATTTTAACTGTTTCAGCAACAGGTGGCACTGCCGCTGTTGACGTACTTACTGTATCTTCAACATCTGGTAATGCAACTGTAACGACTGCTGCGTTAGCATAACTTAAAGGATTTAGGGAGGGTAGCGATTGCGCCCTCCCTTTATTTGAAATAAATGGCATCAACAGCTTCAACAAGCGACATAGACATTGCATCAAGAGCATTAGTATTGATAGGCGCAGAGCCTATTTCGTCTTTTTCAGGAACAACAACAGAATCACAAGTAGCTACAAACCTATACGAAGATATAGTTAGGTCCTCCTTAACTCAAACTCGTTGGAGATTTGCTAGTAATATTGCACAACTATCAAGACTAACAGACGTTCCTGTAGATAAAAACAAATATGCATCAGCATACCAAATACCAACAGAATCATTAATAATACATGGTATAGCTGTCAACGGACAGCAAATAGAGTACAATATATTTACAAAGAAAATATTTTGTAATGCAAATACAAACGATATTGTTATAGGTGAATACACTTATAGACCAGACACAACAGAATTTCCTCCATATTATATACTTGGCTTACAGTTTCATTTAGCTTCTGTATTTTCTGGAGCAATAGCAGAAGATGAAAACAAGTCTTTACTTTTTGAGCAGAAAGCACAGCAACAATATATGATTGCTAGAAATATAGACTCACAACAAACAACAACAGAAAGACTTAACCTTAACAGATTTTCTACTTTCAGAGGTAACACACGCACACTATCTAGGAAATTCTAATGGCTAAAAAAATAAAATTTGTTCAAACTAATTTTACTGCTGGCGAATTAGATCCCAGAATGAAAGCAAGAATTGACGATCCATCGTATGAAGGTGGCTGTCTTAAGCTTAGAAACGCAGTTTTAACTTCGCAAGGCTCTGCCTTCCGCAGACCAGGAACACTATTCGTTGACTCTCTATCAGCCTCAAACGTTGATGAGGTAAGGTTAGAGTCTTTTATATTTTCTGAAACACAAGAATACTTGTTTTGTTTTGAAGTAGGTAAGCTAACTGTATATGAAATAAACAACACTACTGGAGCTACAACAAAAGTAGGATCTTCTGTTACTACATATACACTAGGATCATCAACACCAACACTTCCTATAACATCTTCTAATATAAGAGAGTTTACTTTTGCACAGCAAGGAGACACTTTTATTATATGTCACAATACATTTACTCCTATTATAATACAAAGAGCAAGTGCTACAAGTTTTACAGCTAAAGCTTTAACATTCAAAGTTTCTTCTAACAATGAGGAAACATATCAACCTTACACAAAGCTGGCAGATAGTGACGTAACAATATTACCTAGCTCCAATATTGGATCAATTACACTAACTGCCAGTGAATCTATTTTTACAACAGAATGGGAAGGTGAGTCAATACAGTGGCATGGAAAAGAAATATTACTAGGAACATATGATAATACTTCTAACGGAACTGTTATAAGTGGAACTGTTAAAGACAGACTAGAAATTGAATTAGGTCTTAATCCTTTCCGCTCTATATCTGGTACAAATACAGTAGAAATAACATTAGTTAATCATGGGTTTGCAGCTGGAGATAAAATATCTTTAGAAGGATTTGCTGGAGAACCCGGTCTTATTAACAGATCTGGATTAAATGGTACATTTCAAATAGGTCGTATTGTTAATGACGATGCGTTTATGATTCAATCTACAACAACTACAAACCAAACTGTTAGTCCATTTGGATTTTTCTTTACAGGATCTTATACCGCAGCTGGAGGATTTGCTGTTGGTAGTGGAGCTATATCAGGATGGGCCACATACAATACTGATAATGAAGTAGCTGGGTATACAGGAACTTCTGCTAATACAAACCCTAACGGCAATGGATCAAGAGACTTTGGTGGTGCTAGTATTAAGATAACTGGTGCAGACTTACCTCCTTCTAGGTCATGGAAAGAACAAGCCTTTGGAACTAGGAATAAATTTCCAAGAGCAATTACTTTTCATCAAAATAGATTATGGTTTGGTGGTACAACCAGTCAACCTGATGCCTTATTTGCGTCACAATCTGGTGACTACTTTAATTTTGATGTAGGTACTGGAGCAGCAAATGATTCAATACAAACTATACTAGCGTCTGACCAACTTAATGAAATAAACCATATTGTATCTAACAAAGGTTTATCTATCTTTACAAGCGGTGGTGAGTTTGTTGTGTTACAAGAAGCTGGTACACCATTAACACCAACTAATATACAAATAGAAAGGATAACAAGTTATGGATCAACCAGAGTATCTCCTTATATGTGTAATGGTAATACTTTTTTTGTCCAAAGAAATGGTAGGACTATACGAGCTGTTGAAACGTCAGGTCAAAATGCGTTTGTACCAGCAGACATTTCAATACGTTCTAGTCACCTTATTAACAACCCTATTGACTCTAGCTCTTTTAATGGCTCTAACACAAGACCAGAGGAGTTTATTTACTATGTTAACGCAGACGGAACTGTTGGAGTATTTCATACTGTTATAAGTGAAAGCATAGCTTCATGGGTACTATGGGATAATACAGATCAAACTCCTGGACAAAACGGTTATTTAAAAGGAGTGAAATCAATATCATCTGTAAACGAACATTTGTTTTGGGTTACACAAAGAGAAGGTTTAGGAACACAAATAGAAAAATTTACTAACTTTGATGAGTCAGATATAACAAAAGAAAATTACTTAGATGATGCTGTTGCTGTTACTGTTGCAAGTAATCAAACCATATCTGGTATTCCTAGTCATTGGCATAACAGAACTGTTCATGTTATAAAAGATGATGGTAGTTACAGAGGTACTCAAACTGTATCAGCAACAGGAACTTTAGATCCAGTTGCATTAAATTTAAAGTATGAAACAAGTGAAGTTTTTGATAGAGCATATATAGGGTATTCATATTTTTTGAACATAGAAACTATGCCAGTAGACTATGCTTACACAGGAGGTTCGTTGACTGGAGGTAGAAGAAGAATAGCCAGAGTAAACGTAGAAACAGAAGGATCGTTATCAATGTCAGTAAATGGTAAAGAGTTATTTAACAGAACAACAGCAACAGGGCTAATACAACAAGATCCTAAAAGAGTTACTGGTAGGCAAGACTTTAGAGTATTAGGTTATTCTAAAGATCCAACAATAGTTATCAAACAAACGCTACCAAACTCTTGCGGTGTGTTACAATTAAGTAGTGAGGTAACTATATAATGGCAATAGATATATTAACAGCAGTATTAATTGGATCAAGCACAGGGTTACAAGCTTTAGGAGCTTATACATCTGGTAAAGCAGCACAACAATCTCATAAAGCTAAAGCGCAAGAATTAAAAATAGCTAACGAAATAGATTTAATAAACGCATTAGCTACTGAAAATGCAACAATTCAAGCACTAAATGAAAACACAGCTTTAAACTTAGCAAGTACATCTGGTGGTGAATCTGCTATGGCATTTATAGAAGATCAATCAAGAACAACAGCTATTGATGTTAAAAGATTAAAAACTAATACATTATTAAATAGAGACTCAAAAATAAGATCTATCAAGTCACAGTATCAAGCTGGTAGCATGGCTAGAAAAGGATCACTATTAGAAATTGGAACAGCTTTAGTTGGTGGTGGCATTGACTATAAGACACTACCCTAGGATAAATAAATGGCTTTAAAAAAAGTAACAAGTTTAACAAGTTCAATAGGTAACATTAGTGTTGGAACAAGTGATATAGGCTCGACTGCTTCTGCAAGTTATTTTGGTTCTGCTGTATCAAATGCTGGTAAAAGTTTACAACAAAAAGTTAGGCAAAGTATTGCTACTCAAAACAGTTTTGAATCTGATCCAGAATACAAAAGATTTAAAAGTAGAAATACTATATTAAGCCAAGTTAATACTGCAGATGGGATAACAAAACAAATAGAAAATTGGAATAATCAAATAACATATGCACGAGAATCTGGTAATGAAGATATGCTTAAAAGATCTATTAGTGATTTTGAAGCACAAAAAGAAGTTTTTGCTGCAAGAAAAACTAATGCTCTTCAAAATACAGCAATAGCTAACATTACTAATAATGCTGTATCAAAAATAATGAATCAAGAAGAAACTTTAAATAAAGATCCAGGATTATTTTTTACAGCTTTGGAAACAGAAGGTTTAGACTTTGGTCTTTTATACTCTAATAAAGAATTAAAAGAAGCTTTAGGTTTAAATGATGAACAATATGATGATTGGCTTCTAACTAAAGCAGCAAGAGATCTTGATCAAACATTAAATAATAAAAGAATAGCATCTCTAAAAAAATACAATGAAAATCAAGAAAAAATACAAATGAATGAAAATAAAAACAATTTTAAAATACAGCTACCTGATTATTTTAAAGGAAAATTAGATGAAGGAGCATCAGTTACAAGCAATTTTAAAAATTTAAAACAAGCTTATATTGATACAGTAAAAGGCAATGGAATCTATAGGCCAGAAACTCATGGAACTCTTGATATAACAACTTTAGATAGAGAATATGGTTCACAAGTATCTGATCTTATTGTTAGCTATGCTACTAGATCAGAAAAACCAGAAGAAGCTTATAATATAATTATTAATTTGTTAGAAGAAAGAGAAGGAAGTATAAATTTAAACGGTCAAGATATTACATATAAAGAATTTACAGAATTTCTACCAGAAAATGTTGAAGAATCTTTAATAGCTGATATTAAAAATAATGTAAGTGTTGCTCAAGGTAACTACTTAAAAAATAAACAAAATGAAATTATGACTAGTGGCGAAAATGCAAATAGAAATGCTTTGAGTTATAGTGTTGTAGATGCAAGAACAAAAGAACATTTAGAAAAATTACAAGTTTTAATTGCTGAATCAAATCTTCCTACTGAGCAAGTTATGATGGAAATAACAAATATAATAACATCAACAAAAGTTGGTGATTTTTCTACTATGGGTATTGTTACTGAATCTATAGCTAGTTTTATAATTGAAAAAGCTTTAAGTGGTACTGCAGAAGATTTTAACGCAACAATGGGATTACTTCAAAGCTCAATGAAATTTTCAAGGCAACAAGGTGTAGAATGGAATTTTGCATCTGTTGGCAATGATGGAAAAATACCAGCCGATATAAAAAAATTACAAGATATTTTTTACAAATGGAATCAATCATCCTTTGTTGATACAGCTGGTGTTGGCAATGACTTGGCAAATGTTTTTTCTGAAATAAAAATGGGCGATTATCGTATTAATGTTTTTAATCCTGAACTTGGCGACACAGGAATGGGAAGGATTGCATCAAGTGCAGTAGAAACAATATATGATGATTATGAAAATAGACTTTTAAAAATGACTACTGATAGATTTTTTGGTCCTAATTTTGAAAAATTAAGAACAGATTTAAATAGTGAAGAATTTAGAAATCTTATTAGAACTAACTCAAAATTAAATGGCTACATAAAAGAACAAGTAGAATACAGATTAAAAAATAATATTCATGCAGACTCACCTAGTGAAATAATAGATAAAGTTGTAAACGATATAGAAAACAATTTTGTTTTTGCTAGTGTTGCATCTGGAGGATTTATTACTAAACAAGAAGCTACATACATGAATACTTTAAATTTTGAAGAAGATATAAAAGATTTAAAATTACAATTAGATAATAGAGTTTTAAATAATATAGTTTACACAGATGATAATGATAGATCAGCAACACTAAGAAAAGAAGATTTTGAATTAGGTAAAAATATATTTATAGAAACATTTGCAGAAGGAATTGATAGTAGTACTGGAGAAGTTATTTATGAATTTGTTTACACTTATTCTCAAAATAGTGGTGGAATGAGTATGCCAATTAAAGATAGCGATGGTTTAATAATTGTAAGTGAAGCAAGACTTCCAAAACAAAATACTTCAAATTTAACTATTGATGAACTTAATGAAAGAAAAAAAAGAAATGACTCAAGCGAAATAAATGTACTAGGAAGTGCTATTAATCCTGCAGGATTTGGAAACTTTTAATGGCAATAATTGATAACAGTAAAGAAAGAAACATAATATATACTAACGCTGATAGAAATGATAATTCTGTTTATAGTGCTAGAGAATATGATGAATCTAATTTTTTTGAAAATTTATCAGATGTTTTTGAAAATCATTTTTGGGATGAACAATTTACAGAATTTAAAGCTTTAGGAAATACTGATCCTGATTTTAATTTTGGAGAATCTGTTTCTGAACTTTATCCTGACCTAGTAAACAATGATAGTTTTATAGAAAATTTAAGTAGAGCTAATAGTGTAGATCAGTTAAAGGTTCGTGGAGATAACATAAGAAGTAATTTACAATCAAAACAAAATCTAAGTCATGCAAATTTTGGCTATCATTTAATGATGGATATGTTGGCTTATACAGTTTCAGATCCTTTAATGCTTACTCCTATTGGTGCTAGAAAATGGGCGTATCAACCATTAAAAAGCACTTGGTATAAATATGGTGCAACAGGCATGGCAACAATAGCACCTTATGAATTTGCTAGAGTAAGTGCTAATCCTATTATAGATCCAAAAGAAGCTTTATATACAATACCTACAGCTGGTGTTTTAATGAGTGCTGTTGGCCCAGCATTAGGTAGAATTTTTAAAGGTGTATTAGACGATAAAGCTGTAAAAGAAATAGTTGAAGATACTAAATGGCAAAAACCTTTTGATAATAATGATTATCTTTCTTTAAAATTTAGAGCAAAAGATTTAGATGACAACAATATTATTATTAAAAACAAAAATGGTATTCCTATAAGAGAACCAAAACCAACAGAAGAACCATTATCTGTTCCATTAGGTGGATCTGGTTATCAAGCTACAAGAAAAGTTTTAACAAAACCATATGGGTTAGATCAAAGTGAATACGATCTTATAAAAGATATTGGTTTACTTTGGAGTAATAATAAATCTTTTATGTCATCTGTAAGTAACAATGATATTAATTTTGTATTAGATATAGCTGATGAAATAGCATCAGATATGTCAACAATGATGGCTTCTAATCTAACAAGATCAACTCCAGCAAGTGTTGACACATTGTATAAACGCAACTGGTATTCTAGTATGTATGATGCAAGAGCTGCAATAGATAACGGTTGGGCAAAAATAATTAATTTGCCAGGTCGTGTTGAAGGATCTCCAGATGTCTCACAAACATTTCAAGGGTTAAATAGAAAAGTAAGTGCAGCTGATATGTCAGATTGGAGAGCTAGAAAAACAAAAGGTTTTTTAGGTACAAAACAAAAAATAAGCAAAAAGAAATTTCAAAGATTAGTAGCTACAGAAATATTAAGACCAAACAAAAAAAGTCACCCAGCAGTTAAAGAAGCAGCAAAAGAAATAACAAAAATTTATGAAAAATTTGGTAAAGCTATTGATGAAGCTGGATTAAGTTATGGCGAACAAAATATAAAAAGAAGCATTGATAGATTAACTAAAAGATTAGAAAGACTTGAAGAAGTAAAGCTTAACAAATATACAAACAAAGATATTAAAACAAGAATAAAAGATACTAAAGAAGAAATAGCTACATTAAAAAGTGAACTTGATGAATTAAAGTTAAGACCTTTTGGATCAACTAAGACATCAAAAAATTATTTTCCATTATTTTGGAACGTTTCAAAAATAAGAAGAAATAAAGAAGAAGTAATAAGATTATTAACAAATGAGTTTCAAAGAGAAATGCCGTCTGGTGCAAAAAAAAGAGCAACTGAAACTGTTAATAGAATGATAAGAGAAGAAGGTCACTTTGAAGGAACTAGCATGACTGGAAAAAGTATGACAAATTTAATGTCAAGAAAATTAGACATTAAAGACGATTGGTTTTTAAAATATATAGAACTTGATACCGAAATAGTAATAAGAAACTACATAAAAAGAATGGGTACTCATATTGAAATGGCAAAATTAGGAGATGGAGACAGACGGCTTACAAATAAATTAGATGGCATTAAAGAAAAATTTGGCAATATGAGAAAAGGTATAAACGATAACAAAAGTTTATCTGTAGCTGAAAGAAAAAAATTAACAGATGAATTAGATATTCAAGAATATCAAGTATTAGATTCAGTAGAAACTTTAAGAGATAGAGTGTTAGGAACATTTGTTTCTGGAGAACAAATACATTCATATAGTGCAAGGTCTGCAAGAGTTTTAAAAAACATGGGAGTTTTAGCTCTTGCTGGTAAGTTTACTGTTAACTCTACTGCTGATTTAGGAACTTTAGCATTACATTATAATATGAAAAATAGTTTTGGAACAATGTTTCAAAGAATGTTAGGTCCTCAAAACAATCCAGCAATAGGGCAAGTATTTCAATCAGGAAAAAGAGATGCAAAATTATTTGGATCTGCTTTTGATACAGTAATGCATAGTGCAAACGCAAGAATGATGGAGTTTGATGGTGTAATTCCTGGTCAAAATACTAGGTTTGAAAGTTTTTTAGAAGATAATGCTAACAGAATGTTTAAGTTTAATATGCTTAATTATTGGACAACTATGAATAAAGAACTTGCTACTGTTTTATCTGTAGACACAATTATAAAAGATTCTGTTAGACTTGCTGGTTTATATAAAAAAAATGGAAACAAAATTACTAATGATGTTGCTAACGATTGGGTAAGATTAAGATCTCAAGGTTTAAAAGATAACGATATACTTAATATTGGAAATAATACAGGTGGTGTAAAATGGAAAAGAGTAGAGTTTAAATCTAATAAAGTTTTAGAAGAACATAAAGAAATTGGTTGGGTAGAAACATCAGCAAAGATGACAGAAGATGATTACAAATACGTTGCTGATACTGATGGTTGGACAAATACAGGCATAGCAGAAAGATTTGGTACAGCTGTTCATACTGATGTTAATATGTCTGTTATGACTCCAAGCATTGCAACAAGACCGGGATGGCTTGATGGTATGTGGAAAGGAGTACCTCATAGTAAAAAATTTGCAAAAGAAAAAAAGAAAGCTCAAGAAAATATTAATATCTTAACATCAAATGTTCAAACAAATTTAGGTAAATTAAGAAAATTAGGAATAGAATTAGACAATCATGGATCACCAGATAAATATTATAAATTTTTAAAAGAATTAGTAGATCATAAAAATCCAAATGTTCAAAAAATAGCAAATGATTTACAAAATCAATTTAAAGAAATAGATAATTTTAAAGATAGATACACAACAATATCAAGAAAATACAAGCCATTACTTTCTTTATTTTTCCAGTTTAGAACTTTTGGTATATCTGCTGCATCAAAAATTACCTTACCATCAATTCAAGGAAGAGCAAGATACCCAATGCAAGGAGCTTTAGCTTTAATTACTTTAGCTTATTTTTCACAATATGCAAAAAATCCACAATCATTTTTAAATAAAGATTTTGGAGAACAATTTTTAACAGCTATGGAATATTCTGGTATGTCTAATTGGCTTGTTGATTTTAATAACACTATGGAAACTTTAACAGAAGCTTTAGGAAATCAAGGATTAGGACCAAAAGGTGGTATTGGAATAAGACCAGCTTTTAATATGGATGAAAAATATACATATGATAGCGATGAAGATGCATTAGGATCTTTAGCTGGAACTCCTTTTGTTGTTCCTTTAAATATTTTACAAGCAATAACAGGACAAACTTTAGGTGGTGGATCATTATCTGATAGAGAAAGAATTAAGATGCTTTACAGAATACTTCCTTTTAATAATTTATTTTTATTAGATTTACCTTTTAATTTACCTGGTAGTACAGATCTTTTAGACGCTGGAATAACTGCTATAGGTGGAAATAATGTAGATGACAATTCTAAAAAGAAAAGATTGCAAAGAAAAAGAAGGAATAGATCAATTTTCTCTAATTAAGTGCGTTGCGTATTAACTAACAATAAGGAAAGTAAGACATTATGGCTATAAGTGTATCAGATACAACTCCAAGGATAGAGTATACAGCACCAAGTAGTGGACAAACAGTATTTTCAGTACCTTTTGCTACCGAAGTAGCAACAGATATTAATGTATATGTTAATGATGTCCAAGCTACTTATGTTGCTAGTCTTGCTGGACAGACAGGAACAGCGTTTACTTTAAATAATGTAGGTACTGCTAACAGTACAACTGTAGAGTTTGCTTCCTCACAAAAAAGTGTGACTATTGATATAATTAGAAACGGTGCTATATCTAGGACAACAGACTATAACACCGGTGGATTCTTTGACATCGAAACATTGAATAGTGAGCTGTCAAGAATTACCAGAAACCTACAGGACTTAGAGTTAAGAATTGACCAATCGATTAAAGCACCTATACAAGAAGGCGGTACTGGTACTCTACCGACAGCTTCCTCGAGAGCTGGAAAGCTCTTGGCTTTTGACGCATCTGGTAATGTCACCACTCAAACATCTGCTATTACTGAGTACCTTGGAGCTTTTGCGTCTGACTTAACAAACAGACCTGATGGCTCTGCATTACAAGTAGGTGACATATATTACAATACTACTCAAACAGAAACTCGTATATGGACAGGAAGTAATTGGGATTTAGTATTTGGTAGAGTGCAACCTTTATCAACAACTTACACAAGTACAGGTTTAACAACAATAACACTTACTGCTAGACCAAGTTCTGTACTTGCTATACTAGTTATTATTGATGGTATACTGCAAAACGTAAACAATTACACATTAAACGATAATGTTATTACATTTTCAACAGCTCCCCCTGTTGGATCTTCTGTAGAAATTAGAGATTTTAGCTCTACTGTTTCTTCTGGTAGCGGAACTATTATTAATGTAGCTACTGGATCAGAAGTTACACAGGCTAATATTGATATTGATAAACTTATGGTAGACCTTGCAGCGGCTACAGGAAGAATTGATACATCGCAACTATCAACTTCTTTACAAAATCAAATAGCAAATATATCTACTGTAGAAGGAAGAACATTAGTACTTGAAAATATTATTACACAAAGTGGTGTTAATGTAGTTACAGATCAGGGTACAAAAATTACAGCATTAGAAACATTAACATCTGGTTTAGATACCACAGTTAATGGTTCTGCATCTACATCATTAGCTTCAAGAGTTTCTGCTTTAGAAATATTACAAGTAACGGGAACTGGCAGTATAACATTAGACCTTAATAGAATTACTAATCTTGAATCACAAGCATTTGAAGCTGATGGAACAACACCAAGATTAGCTACACTAAATCAACACAACTCATTAAACGCTACTGTTAATACTCTTGACGGTAAAGCTACATCGCATGCTACACAACTTTCAAACTTAGAAGCTATTGTTACTGGTGGTACTGGAACAAGTATTTTAGCAAGTATATCAGAATTAAACCTTGTATCAACAGCCGCAGCAACAGCAGAAAGCAATGCTGCCACAGCAGCCGCTCAAGTATCAACTTTAAACACTACTTTAGGTGCTAACTCATTCACTATTACAGAAACTACAGAAGCAGTTAATGGATTAAAAGGAAAGTATGGAATAAAAATTAACAACAATGGTCATATAGGTGGCTTTGGTCTTAACTCATCAGCTAATGAAGTAGGTGGTTCTACATTTACGTTTGCAGTTAATGCTGATAGATTTTTTATAGCAGATGATAATAATGTTGGCTCACCTCAAAAACCATTTAGTGTTATAAATGGTATAACAAACATTCGTGATGCTGCTATTGATTCCTTGCAAGCTAATAAAATTAGAGGTGATGTTAATAAGGTTAATGTAGTTGAAACAACAAGCTCATCAAGTACAAGCAGTAGCTATCAATTAAAGTTATCTTGTGTTGTTCCCCAACCAGATAATACAGGATCAACTTCTGAAGGTCATGCTCCATTAGCTATTGCAAATGTATACTTTGATAACACAGCTAACGGAATGACTGTTAAACTTACTGCTGCAACTTGCGCAGATGACCAAGGTAATAATCCTGGTACAGAATATCTTATCCTTGAAACAGGAGAAGATTATTATGTTTCTAACTTTCATTTAAGTGGAGGAGTGCCATATCAAATTAGTGCATCTGGCAAAACATTAGCTCCAGTACTTTTTAGATTATATGTAAAATCTGGAGGTGCTGGTTTTGGTGGAGCTGTAAATGCAAATTTAACTAAAGCTAATATTATAGGGTGGGGATTAAGATAATGCCAAGATTAACAGAACAACAAATGATAGATGCACAAAAAAAAGCATCAAAAGATATTGAAGAAAGTCAGGTAATAATTGAAAAAGAAGATAAAGAATATCAAGAGTTATTAACAAAACAACAAAACAAATCAACTAAAACTGAAAATGGTTATTATATTAAAGTTATTAACGACAATGAATACGATCAACAAATGGGCAGAATTAAACATGATGACAGTTATGAATTAATAATTCCATTTTCTGGTACTGTTAGTAGTGGATATGAAATATATATTGCCAGAAATGACAAAGGTATATTAGAACAAAGAGTTAGAAGAAGAGACTTAAATTAACAAGAAGAAAGAATATTAAAGTACCCACAAATAGCAGAACAATTAGATATGATATATCACGACATAGATAAATGGAAAAAAACTATAAAAGAAATTAAAGAGTTACACCCTAAAGGAGAAAATTAATGGCTATTACTACAGTACACGGTAGAATGGTAACAGATGGTTCTATTGGAACTGCTGACCTAGATGGTAGTGGTGTAACTACTGGATTTACTGGTGTAACTAAAACAGATAATGGTAACGGTACATTAGATATTATTTTTACTGCTGTTGGTGGTGCTACATATACTATTACAACTCCTGATTTAACTGGTGCAACTGGAGCTACTGGCACAACTGGTACTACTGGTGCTGCTGGTACTACTGGAGCTCAAGGTCCAGCTGGACCAACAGGACCAACAGGACCAGCTGGTACATCTGGATTAACTGTAACAAATTTTTCTGCTGTCAATAATGCTAACAATACAATTACCCTTAACTTTACTTTTTCTGATAATAGTACACATACTTTTACATCTCAAAATTTAAAAGGTGATACTGGTGACACAGGACCTACTGGTCCACAAGGTGATCAAGGAGTACAAGGCGTACAAGGAAATATAGGAAACACAGGACCAACAGGACTAACAGGACAGACAGGAACTACAGGAAATACAGGCGCAACTGGAACATCAATTAGTAGTATTGCATCAACTGATAATGGAAATTACACATATAATGTAGTGCATACTATGTCAGATGGCACTACTCAAACAATAACAACTCCTAATTTAAGAGGTCCTACTGGAGCAACTGGCCCTCAAGGTTCTGGTTTAACAGATCTTCAATCTGATACTACACCGCAACTAGGTGGAAACTTAGATGCTAATGATAAATCTATTACTAATGCAACAATAGTATCTGGTAAAAATATTTCTTCTGAGTACGGATCTACTTCTGCACCTGTAACTTTTGTTGTAACAGTAGCAAGTAAAACATCAGCTCATGTTTATAATGGTGATGGTAGTGGTAGTGGTTATTTTATTGATGGCGTTGAATCACCAGCATTAAACTTTGGTGGTGCTGATTCTACTACATCTAACTCAGGTTATGTTTATAAGTTTGACCAATCAGACAATACTAATTCTGGTCACCCTTTATTATTTTATACTGATGCTGCTAAAACTACAGCTTACACAACAAACGTAACTACTTCTGGAACTCCCGGTTCTGCTGGAGCTTACACTCAAATAGAAATAACAGAATCTACTCCTAATATTTTATACTATCAATGTTCTGCTCATGGATATATGGGTAACTACGCAACTACTCCTTCTAAAAATTTAGGAACTGCTGCATCATCTGATGCTTCTGCGTTTGCAACATCTGCCCAAGGAACTTTAGCAGATAATGCTTTGGCTTCTAGCAATAACTTATCTGATTTAGGTAGCTCTAGCACAGCAAGGAGTAACTTAGGGTTAGGAACGGCATCTACTTTAGCATCTGGTACATCTGCTAATCAGTTATTGCAATTAGATAGTAATGCAAAAATACCAGCAGTAGATGGATCACAGATTACTGGCATTGAAGCTGGTGGTTTAGGTGGTAGAAAAACTTTAACTGCAAGTGGAGCTGTAACAGCACATGATCCTATTGCTTTATTAAGTAACGGACAAGGAATTAAAATTGTTGAAACTGTTGCTACAGAAGTAAGTAGTGTAAGCATACAAGCTGAAGCTCAATCAAGTACTTACACAGATTGGCCCAATCAACTTGGAGAAGGAATTGGTAGTACTGTAAGTAATGCACAAGTCTTTGGTAACTTTGGTGCTAGACCTATAATTTTTAATACTGTTAATAATTATTTTGTTTGTGCTTTTGGATCTAATGACAATAATGGCAACGTAAGATTAAGAGCTTTTACGTGTGACTCTTCTGGTAATTTTGAGTTTGGAAGTACTGTTATAGGTTACAATCAAAGAGCAACAATGTTTGAAATATGCTATAACCCAGATCAAAATTTTGTTCATATGATTTTGAGAAAAAATAGTGACGGTGGCATTAAATTAAAAACAATATCTTGTGCAAACAATTTAACTCTTAGTGTAATAGCAGATACAGATCCATTTAGTGGTGCTGGAAATTGTACTTGGGCAAGCATTATGTATTGCACAGTATTAAATAGTTTAGTTATGGTTACAAGAGGTACAGCTCCTTATCCTTGGAGTGGTAGTGGCCAAATGCTTTTTAGAAATTATACTGTATCTGCTAATGGATCAACAAGTAATGGTAATGGTTTTATTTCTTATTGGGGACAATTTGAACCTTTTGGTGGCACAGGCTTTGGAGATGGAGATTATTTTTTAGTAGCATTACCAACTGGTACTACTGTTTCCTCTAATTCTCCTGGAGACAGTCTTGGTAGTGTAGACCATAGACCTACTGGAGTTTTAATAGGCGGAAATCCTACTGGAAATTATTATATTGAAACTAAATTTTTTCATGGAGCTGCTAGTAATCCTCCTAATCAATTTTATAGAGGTGAGCAAAAGTCATTAACATCACTTACTACTTCTACATCTGGCTGGTGGAGAATGACAGCTCAATATGATCCATCATCTGAAAGTGTTATTCTAGCTGGAGTAACTCAACATCCTTCATACCGACCTTGGTACACTGCTATTGCTGCTAAAAATTTAGGTAATAGCACATCATCAACAAATGGTTACTGGTCAATGACAACACCATATAACAATGGTCTTAATTATTTAGCTAGTAATGATGGTAGATCAAATTTTGCACCACAAATTGCACCAGACTCAGCTAATAATAAAGTTCTTATTTCATACGTTGGTAATCATAATGGTTCGTACAATGCTACTGATTTAAATAAGGTTGTTGTATATAACTTAAGTGTTGCTGGTACTCCACAAAGCGCACCAACATTTAGTTTGTCATCTAATGTTCAAACACCAGTTATGCAAGACACAGATGGCGATCATTATTTAGCACAACAATCTAATGGTACAGCAATATGTTTTGATAACTCTGGTAATGGTGTTATTGGAGCAATAAGAAGTGCTACATCATATGGTACTGGTGCTGGTTGGGGAACAGAAGGGCTTGCACACTTTACACAATTAGGAACAGCAGTTACTTCTACTCAAAGTGACTTTGTTGGGGTAGCTCAAGCATCAGCTTCTTCTGGTTCAAGCTTTATTGTTGCTACAAAATCATCAATATCTAAAGGACACTCAGGTTTAACTGTTGGAGCTAGTTATTATACATCAACAACTGGAGTAATTTCTACTACAGATACAGGATTGTTTATTGGTAAAGCAATTAGCACAACAGAAATATTATTAAGTGCAAGTCAAGTAGATGGATATGAAATTGCACCCGGAAATAAAAGAATTGTTGTAACAGATAGCACAGGAGCTTTACCAAAATTAAATGGATCTAACTTAACAAACGTAAGTGGTGCTACTGGGCCTGTATATTTAGGGGGAGCTACATGGACTGATAGCTCTACAAATACAAAATCTGTAAGTGTTGTTGGATTAGATGATAAGTATGATTTCTTACTTATTAAATGGTATGGTCATTGTGAAAGTGGTTCAATGCGCCCAGCTATTAGATTAGACAATACAACAAGCTCATATCAAAATTATTACAGATATAATTATCATCAAAGTACAGATTATAATAACAGTCAAAGTTGGTGGAGAATTACAAGAGACAGCATAGCTCAAACAAATAGATTTATGTTTCATGGAAAAATTTATTTTCACAAACTGCAAACAAATTATGATACAGGATATAGCACAGATGGTGGTGGTGATGGTCATATGATGTATGGTAATTTTTATTCTTCAAATGAAAGCAACAATGCTAGAGTAAGAACTGAAAGTTTTTTAAGACATAGTCAATTAACTTCTCCAGTAAGTGAAATAAAATTTGGAGCTGAAACAAGTAGTCATTACTTTAGAGAAAATACATTTGTAAAAGTATGGGGAGGAACAGGAATATAACATGGCAACAATAGTAACATACAAACTACCACATGACGTTGATGAAGAAGGTAATCCAATAGATGATATTCACACTGGATTGTTTTTGGAAAGATTAGAAGATGATAATGATTACACGCAAGATGAAAGTGGTTTAACTCGTATAGATGATGATGGTGTTTTAATTTTTAAAGCACACTCATCTATTAATACTAATGTTTATTACAATGTTGATGTAGAAACTTTACCAGAAGATTTAGTTTTTCATAAATATTTTTTTAATGGAACTGATTGGACTTTAAATTCTAATTATGAAGAGCCAGAATAATGTCTGGTCTTACTCCATTAGAACAAGGCAAACTTCTTGAAGCTGTAAATAGATTGTCGGACCAGGTGGAAGATCTTAATGACAGACTTTTAGTAATGGAAGCACAGGTTGCAAGAGGTAGAGGACTACTCTTTGGAATAATTTTTGCAGCTGGCGGTCTATCAGCTGGTCTTACAAATTTTTTATCCACATACTTTGGAGGTAACTAATGAAAAAATCATTAGCAGTAGTATTTATTTGTACGTTTACCTTTGTTGGTTGTGCATCATCACACATAAATGTGAGCACAAATGTACCAACAGGGAAAAACATATCAATTAAGATAGAAACTACAGACAAAATAGATTAGTAGTATTTAAACAAACACAGAAGCTCATACAGTTAATGTTTTAATTCTGTATCTTCTACTATTCAAACAAAATTTTAACTGTACTGGTGCTTATTTATAGGAGAATTTTTTCTGATGATCGCATTACTCGGCTCAGTTTTGGGCTTTACATCCAGTACCCTGCCAAGTGTGCTAGGATTTTTTGAAAAGAAACAAGAACACAAACAACAACTGGCATTATTAGAAGCTCAAGCTAAATATAAAGTGTCTGTTGCTCATGCTGAAGCTGATGGAAAAGAAGCTGAAGGATTATACAAGCATGATTCAACGCTAGCTACTCACTCTGCTAAATGGGTTACAACTTTTGCTAGTACTTGTAGACCAGTCATTACATATTTATTTTTATTTTGTTACTTAGGTGCAAAGACTGTTGCTATTGTGCAATCATACCAAAATGGTATAGAGTTACACAAGAGTATTGATTTGATCTACACAGAATACGATGCCGGTATTATGGCTAGTATAATTTCTTTCTGGTTTGGTCAACGTGCTATGATGAGGAGAAAATCGTGAAGGTATCAGACTCAAGTGTAATATCTATACCATTAAGAAACTTAGTAAGTTTAGTTGGTGGTGCAATGATACTTGTTTATGGTTACTTTGGTGTAACAGAACGATTAAATTTTTTAGAGCATGAGTTAGAACTACAAGACAAAGATATTATTCTTAACTCTGAGTTTAGAATTAAATGGCCCAGAGGAGAGATGGGTTCTTTACCAGATGATGCACGTCAAGACATGATGATTGATATGTTAAAAGATGAAGTAGCTACAATTAAAACAGAGCTAGAAAAACAATAGGAGCTAATATGATTAAGCAAGAAACTTTTTTAGAAGATGTAATAGAAGGTGAACAACAAGTTTATGTTATACCTTATGCAGACAAGTTAAGGATATGTGTTAATAATAAAACTGTTTGGAAACCTATGACTATTGATGCGTATATGCATTTCATTGTAGGATGTATAGATTCAATACAAGAGATGAGACGATTAAACAAATGTAAGTGTGGTAAAAACTAATGCCTATGCCACCTGTACCAGAAGAAGAATTGTTAGAAGTTCTTACTGCTGATGAAAGTTTCAACAACAGATACGAAGCTGCTGAATCTTTAGGATTAAAATACGCAACCTATATGCAAAGATTACATAAGGCTAAAAACTTACAACCTGATTTTGAAATACCAGATCTTCCTAATGAAGAGATGGACATAGAAGAATTAGTACAGACTGTAACAGATAGATACGAAAGAAGAGCTAAAGCAAAAGACGCTCAAGATTGGATTGATATTAAAGTAAATATTGATGGGCCTATAGGTATACTATGGATGGGAGATCCACACATAGATGATAACTATTGTAACTGGACTAGACTAAGAGAAGATATAAAACTTATACAATCTAACTCAGCTATTAAAGGTGCGTCTATAGGTGACGTTCATAATAATTGGATAGGGCGTCTCAGTTTGAAATGTAGCCCTGAGCAAGAGACTACAACGGCACAGACCTACGCTCTTATACATTGGCTTATAAACAATATGGATCCTCTTATACTAATCAGAGGTAATCATGACTGTTGGACACCGTTTCATAAAGATGCAATGACATGGATGTCACAACCAAAAAGCATTACTAATGATTGGCAAGTAAAGTTTAAATTAAATTTTCCTAATGGGTATAGTCTTAGTGTAGATTCTCGTCACGATTTTCCAGGTCACTCTCAGTATAATCCTCTTCATGCTCAGATGAAAGCTTCTCTTTGGAATAGTGATGCTGATCTGTATATTGCTGGTCATCGTCATAACTGGGCAATCCAGAAAATAGAACAACGAAATGGGAAAGTTGCTTCGTTAGTTCGGTTAAAAGGATATAAAGATTACGATCAGTATGCTGTTGAGAAAGGGTTTTCTCAGCAGAAACATGGTCAATCAATACTGCAAGTGATTGATCCATACTCTTCATCAGAGTCAAAACAGAATTTCTTTGAGAATCCTCAAGAAGGTCACGACTTTCTTTTGTATCTTCAAGATAAGTATGGTAAAGATCCACATAAGAAGTAAGAATATTTTTATCTAACGCTTCTGCTTTCTTACAACCATGCATTATAGTTGAATGATCTTTGTTAAACTTGTGTCCTATCTGTGTGTAAGATAGGTTAGTAAATTTTCTTGATAAGTAATAGGATATAAATCTAGCGTTGACTATACCTTCGGTACGTCTTGAGCTTTTGATTTCATCCCATGAAGTATTGTTATCTTCTAATACTTTATTGATAATTTTGTTAAGTGATTTGTTTTTGAACATAAGATTTCCTTTATAACATTTATATTTTTTTTTGGTACGCACTAAAAAAATAACCAGAGATCGCCGTTACGAAATCTCTGGTTAATAACTTCTAAGACACAATGATAGACTGATAACCTTATAAGTTTAATGGAGTGTTATCAGTCCTTAGAACGGTATATCACTATCATGTTTCTTTGATTCTATAGCTGGTGCTGATGCAGACGTGTCTGTGTTTGCGTCAGATTTTTTGTCAAGAATCATAATCTCTCCACCAAATGACAGCTCAACACTATACATCTTAATTGTTTTACCATCATCTGTGTCCATCTTATAGTACTTAAGATCTCCTTTAATGTATAGCTTAGCACCTTTCTTTATATATGGAATTATATATTTATCTATTGTGCTTTCATTCCAGACTACTACTCTATGCCATAATGTTTCTTCATCATTAGCACCAGTCTTAATCTTTGTTGCTATAGAAAGTACGGCATACTTCTTACCGTTGTTTGTTTCTTTAATCTCTGGATCATTCCCTAGATTTCCTATTAGTTCTGTTGTTGCAAGTGTACCTGAGTAACTCATTTTATGCTCCTGTTATCATTGTTGTTTTTAAAATCGTCTGACTCTACGTCACTATAGAATGTAGAGTATACATCAACACATTTAAGAACGACTCTATCATGCGCTCTCTTCTCTGCCATAGCTAAAGGGTATGCGTTGTGTGTATTCTTACTGCTAGTCTCACCAAAGGATTCAATTTGTAATCCTGTTACAGTATTCTTTGCAGTTGCTTTAAGATATATATTGCCTAGTATTTCTTTAGGCTCACTATATGTTACGATAATTTTATTGTAAGCAGCAATTCTTTGGCAAGCTTGGTTACTTAATATCCACTGCTTGTTTTGTTTTAACTGCCACGCAAGTTTATCGTTTGGTTCTATGTCTGGGCAAAGACTTTTAATCTTTTCCCACGCTTGTTGTTTATCCATTGTGTTATCCTTTTAGTCTTATTGATAGGTCATTTCTTTTATTACGGCTGACCACAACACCGTTGCAAGTAACAGACTTTGCGTCATCTGGTACTAATTCTTTGAGAGCTTCGGCTGTTTGTTTGCGTCTATCCTCAGACTCTTTGGCAGTCTGATGCTCGACTTTATAATCGTAACTTAAGTTGTTAAACTCATTACCAAACGCTTCGTCTTTCCTCTCATCAAGATTATATATCACACCTTTGTCTGTTGCAATCTTTAACTTCTTGTTTATATTATCTTTTGTCCAGACAGGAAGCGCTCTACTAAACTCTTCGTCATCCATCATCTCTTGTTTAAACCAATCATCAGTCTGAAAATTTTCTATTAGATCTAATATATCTTTGCATCTATCAAGATAAGTTATAATAAATGCTTCATCTCTATACACAACACAATGGTCATGTGATGAGTTACCAAATATACAAGAGAATATTATTTCTTCTTTACCAGATACCATCATATGATGTTGTAATTGTGGGTAATAATAAGCCATTGCTTTATCTAATGTATTACGTTCATTAGTGTGTTTAACTTCTACAATATGACCACTATAAACAGCGTCTACTGTACTAACTAATCTACCTTGTGAACGTTTAAAGTGTACTTGTTCAGTCATTACTTCGTCTGTTGGTGCTAGTTTTTTGCGTAACCATTCCAGGTGAAATGACTCAGTTAATATACCTAACTGTACTGGTAGCACAGCAGACAAATCATCTGGATCTTTGAGAAAGAATTTTTCTCTCATCATGTTGGTTATCTTTCCGGTGGCTATACTAATAGCATCACTGCTACCTATTCTTGTACTGTAGTATAGCTGTCGTTCTCCTTCTTTATATTCATCGTTCATTGTTTACTCCTTAAGTTGTTGGCATACTTGTTTATGTAAAGTGATTAAGTATTTTTTAAGTATGCGTTTTGGTATGTCTACTTCGTTACTGTACTTAATCAATACAGCAATAGTAGGGTAGTCACCTGTAGTTATTACTTTAGTACAGGCATATTCCAAAGCTACTAAACTGTATTCTTTTAGTGCTTCGTAATATAAGTTAATAAAATTATCAGCATCGTTATCTGGTATTATCTTGGGCCAAAGTAAAAATACTTTAGACAACAGCTCAACAAATGCTTCTTCATCTAATGGTACTAATAACTTAGTAACATTAAATAGATCTGCTTCAACATCATCTAATGCATTACTTAGTTCTGTCTGAGATAGAGATGATGGTATCTCTATTTGTGCTAGAAACTTTACTCCTTCCAGATATTGCGTTGCGAATTTTGTCAGCGGCATCCTTGCTTTCTGCAACAGGGTATTCATCTGTCCATCTTCCTGACTGTAGCCAGTTGCTTGCGTGTTGTGTGTACTGATTTGATTCTTTAATAAATTTTTTGTATCGTCTTGCTCCATCTATTATCTCCTCCGATGTTGCATCACCATCTTGTATTGCTAGTACAAAGTAGTATTGTGCTGACCACTTGTTAGTATGTAGGGGGTATTGTTCCCAGAAAGAATTAAACTCTAATTCTAAGTTAGCTTTCTTTAGGTCTTTTGGTTTTAATATTTTCATCATGTTCCTCTATGTTTATTCTACACTGCAAAGCAGTAGCCCATGATGTAAGATTAAATGCACCTGGACTACGATCTCCACACTCCCACTTAGATACAAGACCATCGGCATTGCCCATTACATGGTCAAGGTCAGACTGTGATAAGCATAACTCTTCACGTCTGACCTTAAACATATAGACTAATTCCCAATACCAGTCTGGCTTGTATTGTTTAGTCTGCCTTGTACTTATCCATGATTGTAGATCCATGGCTAAGCATAGAATTGTTTTAGATCTTAGGCAAGTAAGTTTCTGCTAACTTGTTGTAAACAATATCAAGATCTACTGGCCCATGTTCTTTGGCTTTATAAAACGTCATGTGATAATCACAATCCATTTTAATTTTTTCTTCTAAACCATCAAAGTGCCACGTAGGTTTACATACAAATGTTACATCCTCTTGTAAATCTTTAATAGAATAGTATTGACCTACATCTGTAATCATTAGATAGTTATAGTTATGACTGTCATTAAGTTCTTTTAATGCTTTGTTATATAACTTATCTATTACCTCAACACTTTCTCTTGCACGTTGTAGTTTTGTAAACAATTCTTTCAGAGGTTTTAATTCTTTAGAATGTTTTTTGTTTAACGCTGGTATAAGTTTATCAGCATTTTCTCTTAGTTTATTTTCTAGTTCGTTTTTTAATTTTGCACTTAGTCTCATTGTATTCTCCTTTTAACTAATGCACTGATGTCTTGAATAACATCAGTAATGTTGACCAGTTTTTTTAATGATACATTAACAACATACTGGTCTGGACTATTGTTAATATATTTTTCTGCTTCATTTGTTGAGTTAGCTTGTACTACATAATCTACCTCAACAAATCGCATCTCTAATCTTTTAGTGTGGTACTCTTTCTTAGGTGTACCAGTTCTACCTCTGATTCTACCTCTACTACTCATGCGTATACCCAGCATTTGTATTGACCACACTCACCATCATCTGCTTCAACACCACAGTACACGCATATGCCTTCTTTCTTTGCTTGTTCTAATTGTTCCAGATGTTCTTGAGCTTCAGCTGCCCAAGTATTAAACGTTTCTTTATTCATAGTTATCCTCCATTGTGATTTTATATTCACTGGTAGTGTGAATAATTTTTTTTCTTCTATGCTTACCGTGTACTAATTCCACAGGTATACTACCATCTACTGCTACGTTACATAACAGTACCGCAAATAAAAATATCGTGTTTGTTATTAGGTTTTTCCAATGAGTATTCACCCTTACCTCCCACAGTAATAGGTAATACTAGGGAATAAATACTATATAACTAGCTTGACAGTTACGATTTTTTTAGTGTCAGTTTATAGTTAATTGTACTTGTACTGTAATAAATAATACAAGTATAAGTACTGTAACTATCAAAGCTTTTGCACCGCTATCCATTAAAACTCCTCTACTATTTCAGATGCATCAATAGTTATTTCGCATCTGCTATTTTTTCTACTAGCATTATTTATCTTATTAATAATCTTGTAGTAAAAATCTTTTACTTCATCATCTTGCATGCTAGATAAATAAAGTATACTTGTTAGACTTTGACAGTCATCTTCGTTTAAATATATTGCTGGCATTATAACTCCTTATCATTGTGTTTGTGTTGTGCTACCCAGATACAATCTTTTAATTCATCTCTATAGAATTGTTTTTCTCCATGA
>Ga0181410_1000091_pt1 | contig 34917 bp, 24 predicted proteins | sample 33SPOviralmetaG_FD_130112 | JGI IMG/M metagenome (GOLD analysis project Ga0181410, IMG submission 130112) | Marine viral communities from the oligotrophic San Pedro Time Series (SPOT) site, San Pedro Channel, CA, USA - 33 SPOT_SRF_2012-06-20 | ecosystem: Environmental > Aquatic > Marine > Strait...
ATTAGTTGCTGCATTAATAAGGGTAAATGTTGTTCCACCCCCAGTTTCAGTATAGTCATACGAAGAACCTTTAAATAATTTAATACCATTCTGGTATACGTCTAAACTGCCAGTATTATAACCACCACTAACTGTAAATACTGTAGTAGAGGAAGTAACTGCAAAAGAACCTCGTATGAGATTACTGCTGCTGCCACCGCCGTTATTATCGACATAATCTTTTACGGCAGCAGAAGTGGGAAGAGTAGTATCATTATCATTTGATGATATCCCTTCTGATTCTGTTATAATTGAGGATGCATTGAAATCACTTATGTCAATATTACTAGCGTTACCATATAACAAATTGTTTAGTAAATTGATAACTACTGGCGATGTGATATCATAAAATCCGGGCCAACACCAATCTAATTTAGAATTACCAGTTGCATCGTAATACAAAAAAGTTCTGTGATTTTGAACAGTAGTTGTTGCACCCATCCTGTAGTCTTTGTTGGTATATGTTCCAGTTTTAGCTCCAGTATCTAATCTATAAATACCGCCAATACCAGTACTTGTCGTTGCTGGGTCACTATGCGCATGTATAATACCGATAGAAATACACCAAACGTCCTGCGGTAGTTGCGCTATATTAAATGCATGAAAATATGGGTTGCCATTAGAATTTCCATTCATCTCAAGAGTGTCAGCTCCACCAGTTCTACAGCCATGATAGAAATTACCACTTGTATTAGACCCCACTCGTCTAACATATACAATGCTAATATATGTTTTTTCTGGATCTAAACCAGAAATGTTCTTAGTCCAGCCTCCGTCTGCACCACTATCTGTAGTATTATTTCTAGATTTCCATATCAAACCTCTCACGCCATTTGGAAAGTCTCCAAACTCACAGAAGTTTTCTCCGTTTCCACCGTTTCTGCCAAAATCTCCACCATAATATCCAGCTTGACTTCCATTGCCCTCAACCCAGCCTACGGATGTCGCATAATTTATTGGATAACCATGTAGCAAATCGTCCACACTGCCAAACGATAAAGCTCCAGCCCCATTTGTTGTCAAAAGTTGATTTGCAGAACCATCAACCGTTGGGAATGTATAATCACTATTAATTGTTAATGAAGCTAAATCATAACTACTTTCATATAGCTTCAGTGATCTAGAAACAACATGAGACGCCGCTGTGCTAGCTATGTCAGAAGCGGCAACAATACCAACATCCCAACCATCAGCCCAATTAGTAAAAAGAGGGCTGGAATGACCACAGAACAAGTTAGACATAGAAACTTTTGGATATCTCCAAAGGCTAGATCCTGCTTGATCTGCTCCGTCTTTACCGTCTGAGTAATAAGATATCCATATAGCTTTGTCGCCATTTGCATCTACGCCAAAAATAACTTTATATCTATTGTCAGTTGGACCGTCACTATTCATCACTACTTGAGTTCTAGTCCAATTAGTAGGATTATATTCATATCCGGCAATTCTAAACTTAGCAATTCTTCCTTTTGGGTCATCTTCGTATTCATAAATATCTAGATCAAAAGCAAGCATAGTGCTAGTGTTTTTCACGGGCAACTTAATTTTTATATAACCTGTAACTGAAGAAGCAGAGCCTCCTCCATACGTGCCACCTCCGGGGAACAAAATATGAAGACCATCATCTGCTTTGCCAATACCTCCACCAACTCCAGCGCTTGCAGATAAGAAAATGTTGCCACCGGCTAGATGTAGTTTTTCTGTTGGAGAAGTTGTAGCAATTCCAAGATTACCACCCATTGCCTGTAATGATAAATTTCTTCCCCAACTAGTACCGGGATCAACAGCTTGAATAGAAGCAATATTGTTGGTAGAATCTACTCCTAGTAGCATTCCATGCGTTTCTGGATCGTTGCCATCGCTAATTTTTATAGCATATGAATTTTCAGAAATATAGTTAGAATCTTCGTGGATATGTAATTTGGTAGAGGGATTGTTATTGTCAATTCCCACATTACCACTATCTGTATTAACTGTGAACTTTGGATCAAAGGTTACACCAAGACCAGCAGTATATGCGCCGTCTATAGAAACAAAATCAGTGCCGTATCTAATAAGATTTTTTAACACCAAAGCGCTACTACCATTAGAAGTATTTTCAAGATGCTTAGTAATAATACTTGATGAACGAGATTCTGTAATTAAACTTTGAAAACCACCAGCTGAAGATGGAGCTGTTTCTTGTTGAAAGTTAACGCCTAGTCCTTCAGTTTCATAAGTTGTGACATCAAGCACTTGATCTGGCGTAATTGTATTGATACCAACCTTCTCTAAATCAGCATCGCAATGAAATAATGGAACAGAATTAGATGTGTCGTGGAATACAGTAAAGTCAATGTTGCCAGCATCTGGGTTAATATTAACCGATGGTCTAGATGCGGAACTTGTATTTGTACAATGAATATGATCTGCTGCGGAATTGAAAGTGGTTAAAATAATATCATTAAGAATACTAGAAAGTATAATATTACTTCCACCCGAGATAATATCTGTAGAGCCAAATGTTATACTATCAGATATCAAGTTTGACGATTTGATAATACCATTGACTTCCAACTTTTGGGATGGAGAGGAAGTTCCAATACCAACATTACCAAGACTATCTATTCTCATCTTTTCAGTAGCTGTTTCGCTATGACCAGTACTAAAAGTTAAAGATGTAGGATTGTTGTTTGCGTCAAATGTTCCTTCTGCCACAGCCAAAATTAATGCAGAGACTTTCAGTGCATCTGAACCAGTTTCGTTAGATGCAGCAAAGCCTATCCTGCCAAGTATATCATTGACTGCGATAGAAGAATCAGATGATTGTAAACTAATAGAATGCATATTAGATAATGTACCATTCGTCAGAATTAGCGACACAAGTTAAGGATTCATATTGATAATATAACCTTTTACCAGAAGTAGCACCGTCAATAGGGTCAGAACTATCACCTTGAATGATAACTTCCCCAGCTCCATTGTCTATTTTTTTTACTGTAACAATTTGTCCATCGGTAGGATCTGCTGGCAAAGTCATAGTAAGATTAGAAGCACCAGTGGTTACTAAATTTATGTCAGACAAACTAGTAGAGCTAACAGTGTGTGTATCAACTGTTCTGTCTCTTTTAGCTTCAGTTACAGAACCGTTAGCAAGCTGAGTAGTGCCAACACCACCATCTACAATCTTAAGCTCGCTATCAGCATTAGAGCTGACTTCTATAGTTGCGTCATCAACGTTTACAGAAACAGTTACTGTATCTGTTGCGCTAACTACTGTGCTTACCCCAGCACCTCCGGCAACAGTGAGCGTTTCTCCTAAATCAACATCTTCTGATGTTCCAGTATCTGCGGCAAGTACTATCTTACTATTAGCAAGTTTGTCGTTAGCAATATTGCTAAGACCAAGAGTAATTGTTCCAGTACTAGTAATAGGAGATCCAGAATCTACATCTATACCATCTGTTCCAGCAATAGATACGCTGGTAACGCTACCACCACCAAGGCCAGATATGAAATTACCTCTAGTAATTTTTTTAGTAGTAGACCCATCGTGAATAATAATAAAATCACTATCACTAGCAGAAGTACTAGTAGCGCTTAGGTCAGTGACATCAATATCTAAAGTTCTTTGGTATCCAGAATCTGTGTGAACTAATCCTTCGCCAGCTGCTACATGTTCTTTAACAGAATACTGATCTCCAGTATGACCATATTTAAATTCCCAAAGATCATTACCTTCATTCCATATGAACTCAGAATGAGTTGCGGGAGAAGTTAATGAACCTCTGTTTACTATTATTCCAGCGTCTTCTGAAGGAGCGGTTCCGGTATAATCACTATTAAGTACAATCTTATTATCAGCTATGGTTACAGTTTCTGTATTAACAGTGGTGGTTGTACCTTCTACCGTTAAATCTCCACCAATAACGACATCGCTAGTAGTAGTAATCTTGCCAACTGACAATTCACCGTCAGCGTCGTCATAAGAAAAAACACTTTCTGCTGACAGCATGTCATCAGCAGCAGGATCTCCAAAGTAGACAATACCACCGGGAATGTTTGGCGTATGTGGTTTGTAAGACATAATTTTACTCCATGTTTAGGTGTGTTACATAATATTATACACTATAAAATATACCAATCATCTCCATCTGAAAAACAGGATATAGACTCATTTTTATATCGTAAAACAGTAGAGTTTGATCCGTCTATGTCATCTACAGACTGAGGTACTATTGTGCATTTATTTTGATCTGAATTAAATTTAAAACTAATTGTTTTTCCTTCTTTGAGCGAAGCGAATGGCAAAACAACTTGTATGTCAGAAGACAAAGTAGAAATTAAAACCACCTCCGCAGTATTTTGGTTTGGCAAAGTTGTATTTGAATTTATAGTAATATGAGATCTGGTGGAATCTCCACCCCCATTATTACTTCCACCAGAACCTGTTAAATCAATAGCGCCATTAGGATCTGTGTCGTCATAGTTTACGCTAATGTTTGTATGATTACCATTTGTAAACATCAAGGCTACAATGTCTTGAATTTCTTCGTTTGTTCTTTGGGTGTCAGTGTTAACTACAGTTTCTTCAGCGTGTGTAATGTCAGTTATATGACCATAATCGTCTAGCTCAATATTTTGTACATACCTTCTTCCACTTTCTTGCGTTGTAGAAGCGGCATTTGGAATAACTTGATGAGTAGGAAATAAGCTAAGGAAGTTTCTCGCATACTCACTATCAAGTTCATAGAATCCGGGCCAGCACCAATCAACTTCTGTATCTCCAACATTGTCATAAAACAAATAAGTTCTATGGTATTGAACTGTAGCGTCAGCCCTCATCTTATAATCACGATTGCCATTAGTTCCTACAGGGCTTAGTAGATTTAATTTACCTCCTGTATCTGTTCTGTAGATACCGCCCAAAGTTCTAGTCTCGCTAGTCTTGGGGTCATTACTTCCATATATTAAACCTATAGATACACACCATACATCTTTAGGCAAACTAGACATAGCGCAAACATTAAAGTATGGATTTGAAGCATTACTTCCATCCATGTTGGCAGTAGTGCTTGTATTGCAGCCATGATAAAAATTACCAGTTTGGTTGGTAGAAACTCTTTTAACATAAACTATACTTATGTATGCCTTGTCAGGATCTAGACCTTTGACATATTTATCCCAACCACCATCAGGATTAAAGTCATTACTGCTTACTCCTTCCGGGTTTGGGTTAGGAGAATTGTTTCTACTTTTCCAAACTAATCCTCTAGAATTATCTGGAAGATTATCATGTTCTACATAATTATTTACATAAGAACCTTTCTTTGAAAAGTCTCCTCCGAAATAACCTAACTGATCACTATTCAATGAAGAGCTAGTTTGTTCCCAGCCTTTAGATGTAGCATAGTTAATTCCATAACCTACCGCATTATACATAGCAATCGTATTAGCGCTAGCGTCTTGGTGTAGGAAATCATCCAGAGTAGTAGACTCTATTCTTAAGTCTGAAGCAGTACCATTTTCATTAATAACTACTTCGCTAGATTTCAATCTAATCTCAGAAGATGAGCTATTATTAGGTCCACGCAAATAAGTTATGCCACCATTATTTGATGACACAAAAGTATCAAGACCGTCAGAAATCATCATATAAGCACTGTTAGCAAAATCACTACGTGTTATGCCATTGTAACGATCTGGATTGTTTTTCCACGGCTGTATAACAATAGTTTCATCATTGTAAGCAGGAGTTGAAGCTATAGAACTAAAGTGACTATCACCAGCAAAGTAATTTGTATCACCATGATGAGATTGATAAATACCAAAAGAATGAGCAGTGCTAGTAGGATTTGCACCCAAATGTAATCCATAACTATTGGTTATAGTTCCAGTACCTTGATTAGTAGGTACAGTCTTTATAGAATATAGATTATTTATAACACCATTATGTGAAGTATGACCTCCAGCATTAGATCTAATGCCTATTACTTCATTAACTGTTCCAGCGTAATCGTGGAGTGCTACAAAATTTCCAGCAATTACATATCCAGAATCTGTCTTGGTATTGTAAACTTTCTTTTCTGCTCTACAATTAAATGCTGTTTGAAAATTAGTGCTGTTTTCTGTAACAAAATCTCTACCAAAAACAGAAGCAACGCGAGAGTATCCATCACCTGATACTTGTGTAGCATAGTTTGTTCTATCAGCCCGAACATAGAACTTAGTATTAAGTCCATCATTAGTATAACCAACATTTACAGTATTGGTATTAGCATCGCACAGAAGTAAATAATTATCTACTTCGCCAAGAACTCTCAAGTCGTGATTATCTTTAGCTCCATTGATTAAGGTCTCTGATGGACCTGTTGATATTCTTTGTTTAGTAACACCCGCAGTATTAAACGTATAGAATTGAATAAAGCTTCCGGGTTCTCTATTAGTAGTGATGAGCTTAGAAGTTGCGTTAGATTCAGCAGAAGCGTAAAACTGTATGTTTGCTCCATCAAAGGCTGTGTGACCAGAGTTATTATTTGTAAAGTGTACTTCGGGAAATCTTGAGGAGGCGAGATGCAAGCCAATCTCATTACCTACAGTGTTGGGATTAGATAGTAAAGTGTCAAAATTTCCAATTCCAACTTTACCATCGGCAGTAATTCTCATCCTCTCAGTGGAGTTAGTAAAGAATCTTTGTTTTATATCTCCAGAGGTAGCTATGTTGAAACTGTCTGTACTTACACCAAAACCAATAACACCATCACCAGCTACATCGTATAATCGTAATTTATTTGTTTGTTGGTCTGCATTAGGAGTTCCCGTAAGAGCAGAAACAGTAGGAGCTATTGAAACCAACGATCCTGTATTAGTTATAACGCTTTTAACTAGATCTAAGTTGCTAAACTTAGGAATAAAATTGTCTGTTCTCTCAGAAGTTTCTGGATTTAAATATCCTTGGTCTGCGTGATTACCCCAATCAAAAGCAGTGTTCCAATTTGTAGAGTTGTCCGTAACTATAGAATAAACGCCAGCCCCATCTGTCTTCATCAATCCTTCACTTGTAAATTGATCATCAGAAAGCAAGCAAGATAAATCAACATTAAAAGTACTATCGTCGTCTCTTGTAAATGTAACCTGTCTGTCGCTGCATGATATACTACCGCTAATTATTTTTGCTAAATTGGTGTCATCATATAGTGGACTAAAATCCAATGTGAACGTTGTATTATCGTCTCTTGTAAATGTTGCAATACCATTAATATCTAATGAGCCACTTACTAACCTAGCCAAGTTGGTATCATCTATATACCAGCTCATATCAATGTGATTAGCAACGCCTAGCTCATCTGTATATATAAGTTTTTCGTTTGTTGCGTCTGAAGTTAAACTAGTTACAGTTTCAGCTTTACTAGCTGTATTTTGCGTAGTACCATCTGGAAATTTAATTCCAGCATAATCTCCATCAAATCCAGTAATTAAACCATCAGTATCAAGGGCTACAGTTTTATCAGCTGGATATGTAACAAAGACAGTAGACACACCTTGAAGGTCTACTTTGTTATTACTATTACTACTAAGTAATACAGTGTCTCTAGATAAAGTATTTGTAGAACTAGTATATGTACCGATGCCTATTTCAAACTTTTCATAATTTTCAATTGCATAGAACGTAGTATTACCATCGCCCACACCCTGTTCAAAAGTCTGAAAGCCAGACAAAGAGCCATCAAGTACAACACTAACTATGCCGGTGGTACTGGACGTTTGTTTTACTCTATCAGATAATTTAAACATTATGTTGTTTTTCTCTCTGCTTTGAATATAGCAAGTTTTATTATTTTCTTACCCACGTATTTGAAATATGGTAAATTTCTACTCTTGGCCTCTTCTTCCATCCAAGACGATATTTCCTCTACGTTATCTTTTGCCCACTCTACACCATTCTCGTTTATAATCTTTGCCCTTCTATTACACTTACACGTTGGAGAGCTATTAATGCCTATTAAAGACAGTAATTTTTTTAGCTCAGTTCCAACCCCTTCTCCAATCTCTGGAGGTTTTATTTCCTCGTTTATTGGATGGTCTGGATGATATTTTGGGTGAGGGTATGATTCATGATCTGTGTCGATAGTCCAAGTGTCTCCATCTTGGGATACAACACATGGCATCACATCTTGTAAGTCATAACCTCTAGTTCTACATCTGTGTAATAAATTATTCTTATCCGTAGTAATTAAACTCATAATTATTCCTCCTAACAATCGGCATCATATTGTACGCTATTTTCTCCACCCATATAACCATGATAAGCACAATGATAAGAAATAGTACCAAAATCAATCTCACCATTTGAATCAAACCGTTCATCTACCATAACTCCCAAGGCTCCCCACCAAAAACGATACGTAACTCCATCCACTGAGCTTTCGACATACTTCAATGGCTCTCCTGCGAAAACAAGAGATCCGGGAGTAACAGCATTTTGCGACAAACCCTTGCCATTTATAAAGGCTATAGGATGATCTTGTGGAATATCTAAGAAGTAATATAAGCCTTTCTTGAGTTTAAGTATTTTATCACCACGCCACTTTTGTACAAAATTTGTTGAACGAAATACATATACATTCTTGCCACCAATTTCTTGTACGTCAACTTTCACCATAGTGGGGATACACTCAGCAGGTCTATCATCTACAGGTGGTAATGTTGGCAGAGCCGTTGTCGTTGTGGTTGTAGTATTAGCAAAACACAATTCACCCTTATAAGAAGGTGGTAGAGTTGTAGTAGTAACTGGGTTAATTTGAGCTAAGTCATAATACTGTTGTAATGGTATGCATATATTAAGATAACCATCTATAGGTAAACTTTGAGGGAGATTATCACAGCAAGGATCATAACTAGGTCCAAAATCACAAAGGCTTTTAAATTCAAATATATATGAGATGTTTGGATCTATACTAGGATTAGGCTCTCTATCTTGTCTTGTACTAAGATCAAAAGTTAAAGACTTGCCAAAGTTAGTTGAATATCCAAAATTTCCTAATAAATCAACATATACTGGTGTTCTAGATGGGTACTCTAATATTCTTAACTGCACGACATTATCAACCACTATGTCTTCACCGTCTGTTCTTGTTAGCTCAAGAGATTCTGGAGTATATGGATCAGTAGCATCTAAGAAGTTAGACGTAGTTGTAAAAGTTTCTTGGCTTTTAATGTGTACGCTTTGATTATGAACCAACAAAGCGCTTTGACCTGTACTCTTGGGAGTTACAGACATATAGCTACCTGAAGGCAAAAGCATTTCGCCACAAGGACATTCTTCAGTATTTAATTTATTTTGTATCATGGCAATGGATTCTGTGAGGGGGGTGTACAGTAGATAACGGTGCTTCCATTAAAATTAATGGCTACTGGTTTGGTTAGTATTGTTTCGTTACAATTTCCATCAGAGTCTTTTGCTGCGCACTCTCCAAAAGCTTCAGTCACAGTATTAGAACATTCATTAAGCAGAGCTGGTATGTCTTCCAGCTTAGAATTAAAACTCCAAGTTTCTCCAAAGAAATCAAAAACACGTTGCACCTGTTCTGCTTCTGTCATGCTACAGCAAGTGGCAGTGATTAAACGCTGACTACTAAGAGAAAGACTAGGTATGCAGGCACTTTCATCGCTTGGATCTGACACGCAATGTAATGTTTGTTCACACAAAATTTCAATTATGTCATCGCAAAAAGGAGTTTGAGTTGTAGTAGTTGTAGTAGTAGTGTTGCTGGGATTGCCATCAAATTTATAAGCAGAGGCATAAGCTTGACCAGTAGTACAACCTAAATGATTCCAAGTAAGCACAATGGTTCCAGAAGTGTTGTTACTTCTACTTACATTAACCGTAAGGTTTTCACCACTAATATAATGAGCTGAAGGTTTTAATGGATTAGAATTACTGTAATATACTTTATTGTTTTCAGTGTAATAGGTTATTTGCCTAGAGGTTTGAGTATTTGAAGAACACACATCGTATACTATCTGTAAGTCAGCATCACCCTTACGATAAGTAATGCCGTTATATACAAATCTCACATCGTTGATATCATTTTCTACATCTAGCGTTAGTTGACAAGGAGGACAAGTTGTAGTAGTTGTTGTAGTCGTAGTAACAGTTGTTCCGTCAATGTCGATAGTAACAGATTGATCTGGACATGGAAAAGAAGAAACAAAGTCTACGGATATAGTTTTAGTTAAACTGGGATTTCCCACAGGAGAGTAAGTTAAATTATTAATTACACTACTGTTGTCATGATTAAGAGTAAGAGTGTCAATATAAAGACCGTTTAAAGCTCTCATTGTAAAGCTTGTATTAGAGAAATTAGTGCCTTCTATTTGAGTATACGTTTTTGATATAAGCTGATTAGTCTCTGCCGTTTGAGAGAAACCAGTAAGTCTTGCATTGTTCATATTATTATTAGCAAGAACATTTACATCGCACTCTTCAGGTGGTGCAGTAGTTGAATCTCCAAAATAGGCTAAGATCTTCAACCTGTCAGTGCGAACACTTTTATACATACCCTTTTGGAAAATAAAAGCTAGATAAGCATCTCCTCTTATTCTTTCTCCACCAGCGGTTGCATTAGGATCTGGTACTGTAATTGTTTTCGTGCTGGTAAGCTTGCCTTTCCAGCTAGTTACAGTTTGCCAGCCTTGGGAATGATAGTAAGCTTGTTTGTTTACATTTTCATTCGTATTAAATATGGAAAGTGATTGATCGTGCTGAGTTGGAAATATTGAAGGCAAATCTGGATTGGTGTTTTGTATTACATAAAAATATCCGTAATCTTGCCCTCCACTAGAAACATTATGACCGCAGTGACTTGGTGGTAATTCAGTATCAGCCTCTACCGTTACATTAAGCTGACCACCAGCATTTAACTGAAGCCACAGCACGTTAGTATCACAATGTTGACCAGCCAAAGTAGCTATAGATGGAAATTCTGTTGTGCCATCTCCTGTAAAGCTCCATTCTTCAAAAGGAGCAATGCTTACGTCATCTTGATCGTTAGAACCCCACATGTTTCCAAAATTACACCTTCTATAAGAAAAAGCTGGACCAGCACCGTTAAGAGGTAATGTAATTTTAGCATCACACTTGTCGAAATTAGCAACATGGGTTTCACTAACGGTGGGGAATCTTCTTGGCCTAAAATGATCTTCTGCAATTACTGTAATTGGTAGTTTGATTCTATCTGATGGTTCTCTAATGAGATATATAGTTGTTCCTTCTAACTTAAAATAATTTTGATAAAAACCATCTAGTCTAAGATTCATAGGCCCACAGCTTTCTGGCAATGAAACTTCAGCAATCTTCATTTTAATTGCATTTAATTCTACAGGTTCTGGCAGAGGAGGTGGAGTTGTATTTACAACAACGTCTACTTCAACAGTGTCAGTAGTCCAGAAAATTGTAGCTGAAGGTTTAGCCTCAAAAATATTAGTATACTCAGCATTATAAGGAACCAGTGTAGCGTTAGACATTTCAATTTCAAACGACGAAGGCATAGCTCTACTCATTGAATCTTCTACAACGACTCTATTCATGTAGGCATTGTCTGTGTCAACAATTACAAAAGGGTCTTCCGTTGTAGCAGAAGGTGTAGCATTAGGAATTTCAAAAGGTGATAGTAGGTATAAACTTTGAGATGGACTGTTAGCATTATAAAATGTTTGCCTATTAAACTGTGAATGTAAGAAATGAAACCATTCAGTAATAACAAGCCCAGATTGTTTATTTACAACATCGTTATAAACTCTAGACTGTAGTGTATAATCCATCCTTCTGTCGTTAGATGCTAAGGCTCCAAAAGCGTTAAAGCTTGGCATTAAGAGATACAAGTCTGGGCTTTTTACAGATCCGCACTGATTACTTGTAGTGCCTTTAGGTATATCAGAATCTGCCCAAGAAACATGCCAAGGACCAATATTGGTTACATACAAATTGCAATCTTCTAGCAAAGATTCAATTCTTTGATCTAAGTTAATATCTCCAGTAGAAAAGAAATATACCACAGGACCAGAAGATCTAGATCTAGCAGCCCACAAGCAAGTGTTTACAAATAATCTAGCGAAAGGTTCTTGAGAATGATTTGTGGTGTCAAATACCAAGTCATGAGATGTAATGCTTTTAGTCATAGCAGCCACGTAGCCACAGTTTTCGTAGGTGCTACCTTGACTTTCAAAATCTGTTATAACAGGTTGCCATCCAGCAACTCCTATAGTTTGTGCCATTATGCTTTTCCTTCTATAACGTCAGTTCCATAATCTAACATAAAATAATAAGTTCTATTTTGAGCGGTGGTAAACTGTCCTGTAAATCTTTCGTCTATTTGTCTTACCGTGTTTTCATACAATATTACATCATCGAAACCTGAGTTTCTTTCGCTAATTTTTAAGTTTACAAATCCCTCTATTTCGTCAGTACCAAAACCAAACATGTCTGGAGATTCCACGGTACAAACAAAGTCAACTAATATATCATATCTAATTTGATTAGTATCGCTAGATAAGGAAGGTATAAAATCAGAAAGTTGAATGTACGATTGACCATTTACTACCGTTGGATATACAAGCCTATAGAATATATTTGAGTGTGATTCATCGAAGCCAAATCCAGTGTCATAATTTATCAATAAGTTGTGGTCGTCAGAAAGGCTAGAGATGTATGCATTACCATCTACTGACGTTCTTTCTTGCTCAAACAGCTTGCCGCCATACCAAGGTCTACCAGACTGTAAAGCTTCTTCAACAATCTCTCCAGTAATTTGATAAGGAAAATCGCGTCGAGATATAAATAATTGTAATGGTCTTAATTTATAATCAGAAGTTTCATTTGGACCTTCTTCTTCAGGTTCTACACCATCTGCTAGACCTGAATAAATATCGAGGCAGAAAGGAGGTAATGTAGTTGTGCTAGTTGTAGTTGTAGTTGTTGCTGTTGGCTCAGAAGCAGTTCCGGTTAATATTACCTGAATTTGCGCATCTTCACTGTCAGGCATAATAAAGTCAAGAAATACTTCGCCACTTCTTTTATCGTTAGACATCCTAATGTTAGCGCCTCGAACAAGCTCCAAATTACCTGTACCAAAGTCAGCAGACGGTTCTTCTAAGAATAGCCAATTGTCTGGTACATTATCTGATACAACAAATTCTACCCTTAATGAAGAACGAGAATTTTGCTCTCCAGTATATATTATTGTAGATTGTGGGATTAATCCATTTGTTAGGAAATCAACAAAATCAAATCTAAATTCTAATAGATTTTCTGGAGGTAATGTAGTAGTTGTGGTTGTTGTAGTGGTTACGTGTTGGAAAGTTTCTGTAGACTTGGCTCCCTCTAGGTCGCAACTGCTGTAACTAAATACATTGTAAGTATATTCGTCGTCAACTGGTAGCTGATCTATCTCGTATGAAAACTTATTATTTTGATCGTCATAACTTAATAAATTATCGCCAAGCATATTAAATTCTAAAGTATTTACAGTGTCATCATAATTATAAGTTATTACATACTTATGTATATCTGGACAATCTCCAGTATTAGTTATAGGTGTCCACGACAGAGTTACAGTATAAGGATCTACTGAAGAAACAGCAAGGTCTGCTGGAGCGTCTGGTCCTTGCGTTGGAACTAGAGTTGTTGTAGTGGTAGTCGTAGTTGAAAAAGCATAATGAAGTATGCATACGCCGTCTGCTCCAGAACCTTCAGCGGCTCCACCTCCACCAGTATTAGCTTCCGCATTTTTAGATAAAGTGCTACCGCCTCCACCTAGTCCACCAGATTGCTGTTGACCGTTTTTAGCGCCACCAGCTCCACCTCCACCATAGTATTTTATAACTCCAGATTGAATGTCACTACTTTTGCCAGTTCCTCCAACTCCCGGCTTTGTTTCTTCTGTAAAGACAGTTCCTCCATGTCCACCAGCTCCACCTCCACCACCACCGTATCTATAGTTAAATGAGCTTCCACCCCTATAGCCACCAAGAATAGTAGAAGCTCCACCTATACCTTTACCGCCACCACCGCCTCCATTTGCGGCATCTTGACCGTCAAAGTAGACAGATCCTCCACCTCCACCTCCTACGGCAGTAATGCCTAGCCCAAGAGTTTCTAATCCATTGTTTCCGGGGTCAGCTCCTAAACCAATTGTAATATCGTAACAGCCTGATTCTAATTTTACAGACCCTGTTCTAACCTGTCCTCCTCCACCGCCACCTCCAGCTGGATTATTACCACCACCACCACCACCACCAACTATTAAATAAGTTATAGTTACTTCAGTAAATTCAGATTCATAGTAAGGATTGATGCAAAAACTTCCATCAGAAGTAAAGATGTGAGATTTACCTTTGTTGTACACAGAAGTACCATTGCCACCAGTAGCATCAAAATAATTAGGAGGTTGAGTAGTAGTAATATAAGGACATTCAGCATCTTGTGGGTAAGAAACTAAACTAAGTAAGTCAGGACTTATAGTTGTCGTTGTAGTAGTAGTTGTAGTTGTAGCGAGAGAGTCTTCAGATGGGGGTACGAAAATATCAGTGAATGGGGTTTCTCTTAAATCACTTCTCTGACCTCTACCATCGTCTCTCAAGCATTTTAACTCAGCGCATGTTACTGGATCAAGAGTCGTGGTTGTGGTTGTTGTGGTAGGGGTTGTCGTTGTAGTAGTGGTCGTCGTAGTGGTAGAACAAGGATCGCATTCAGCAGTTTCAGGAGGAGTTTCACCATTGAGACTGTAAACTTTAACTTCGCCTACAGACACAACAGCTCCATCGTCTTTGTACCATTGATTAAAAACTACGAATTTGCCATCAGCTGATATTGAAAGTTTGTCCGCAGTATAATTATAGTCTTCATGTGTATTTCCAGAATCACAATCATTATTTACACCTACAGATTTTGTAGCAATATTAGAAACTATACTTGTTCCTAACTGCTCTATCAGTGTTGGTCCTAATTCAAACAAATCGTAGATAGTAATCTTAGAAGTAGAAGATCTAGATAATACAGCAAGGGTTTGATTATCAGCAAGTGCTATTTTATAACCTAAACCTTCTGTATTAAAACCTTTAATTTTTCCCATGAATATCCAGTTAGTACTAGAGCTAGGATTAAAATTATAATATACTACAAATGCCCCATCACCATTATAAGCAGTGTGGTCTGCAAGAACTACCCAGCGACCATTTCCAGATATAGCGACTTCTTTAGAATATACATTAGTAAACTTGTGTTCAATAATAAAATATTTATGGGATATTAAATCATCCCAAGAAAATAAAATAACTTCATCATTATTAGACGCAGCTAACATTCTGAAATTTTCATTAGTATAATGATATGCAGAAGTAACATCTAGGCTTCTTCCTAGTGCTGCATTTTCTCCAGAACCTTGAGCGGCTCCATAAAATTCAGATGCTCTCTCCCAATGAAATTCTCCATTTGTACAATATAAATATTTGCCATATATGAAACCTTCATAAGTAGAATTGTTTGTTGCTAGATATTCTCCTAAAGCATAAAAACTACCATCATTAGTAGATGATAGCGTCATAGGGCCATAGCCATTATGGGTTTGTTCATTCTCGGACTCTATGTACCAATCGTTAGTAGCGTCACTAAAACTCATGACAGAGTAATATGTTGTGTTAGGATCACTATTTTGGCGACCCGTCCAAGTCATAGCGAAAGATATTTCACACAGCATTTCAACTACTGGTGCTTTTAGCTCGTCTCTTTTGAGTGGACAAGTGGCAGAAGTATCAAAAGACTTAATTACGTCAGAACCTATTTGGACCCAATCGCTTGTCGAAGAGTTCCATTCAAAAACTTTAGCTCCAACAGAATTAGAAGAATGGTTTATATAGCCTACTACTAGTCTTTTGCCAGAAGGAGAAAGATCAACAGTCCAGCCAAAATGTTTTTCAGTGGCGCTGTCGCCTAATAAAGAACTACCTATTTGCTGCCAAGATGCAGATGAATCTATAGCTGGAATAAAGGCGGGAGGTAGTGTTGTGGTTGTGGTAGTTGTGGTTGTGGTAGTTGTGGTAGTTGTTGTTGTGGTAGTTGTTGTAGTTGCATTTGTAATACTTGACCTTGTGGTTTTAGCTACAAAATTACTGATAGTACCATCAAGCCAGCTATTTCCAGAGCCTCCATTATGACCACCAAGTTTAAGTGCATTATTCTCACTAGTATCACCCTCTAATTTTAGGGTTGAAAGTAATTGTATTGTTACCGAAGCAGAAGAAGAAACGGATGGTACAATCTCCAAAATAATATTATTGCCATCTCTTTCTACACTAAATGCATAAGTCTCAGTAGTGTTAATATTTACGCCGTTAAGGGTAGTGGAGGAAAAACTGCCATCTGAACAGCTTAATTTAAAACGTCTATCACTACCAACCTGCGTTGTTGCAAGTGACAGCTCATGGTAAAATGCAAATACAAAGGGGTAGTAGCTGCTTCCAGAAAGACTATTAAAAGAAACCTCACCAGTAATAAGGAAAGTATCAGTATTTTCAGCAAAAACACCAACCTGTGGAAAGTAAAGAAGATTACCACTATTGAAATTTATTGTATTATTTGCAGCATTAATTCCAGTAACGCCGCTATCCTTTGTTATGGCGAGATCATTCTCAGCTTCAAATATAGAAAGATCAGAAGCTACTTCTAATCTTATTTCAGAATTCCAAGGCGAAGCCGTGGTAGTAGTTGTTGTGGTGGTCGTGGTTGGTGGAAGAGTGGTCGTCGTGGTTGGTGGAAGAGTGGTCGTCGTGGTTGGTGGAAGAGTGGTCGTCGTGGTGGTGGTAGTGGTTGTTGTGGTTGTGGTAGTGGTTGTTGTGGTAGGTGTAGAATCAGCCGTTACGAAAATAACATCAGCCATTTGACCATGAGAAGTACACCTGTAATACCAGATTCCAGCAACGCCAACTGTCCAAGTATAAGACCCTGATGAATAACTTCCAAAGCTGGTTTGCCCAGACTTCTCTATAATAAAGGGATGGCTAATACCTTGATTAAAAGTGAACGTAACTGTGTCGTTCTCATTGAAGTAAAGGGTGGGATCAGGTGCATTAGTTAATGTACCATTTCTATGTGATCCATTAAATATATAATTAGAGCTTCCTTGAGCTGTTATAGTTATACTGTACGAAGCCATACTTGTGTCCCTCAGTCCTCATTTCCTACAACTCGCTAGTTGGAAGTCTATAATTTGAAATCCATACAACTCTATATTCTGTTCCTATCCTTTGAGCTACTACGTATTCGCCACGATTCAGCGACAAGCCCGGATCTCTATTTACTATATCAATGAATCTAGCTGGATCGTTATCTGGGTCAGCAGTAACTTCCTGCCACGTTCCGCTAATTTCTTTGTACTGAACTATTCTAAATGTAGTAGAAGACGTTGGGTGAGCAGGCGGGGTAAGTGTTCCACCATAAACAAAACCCTCTACTGTTTGTGCATCTATCTTTTTGTTTGTTTCAACTATGTCGTCTGCATTCTGCTGTATGTCAGAGTTAGCTGAAGCAATATTATTAGTATTAGTACTGATAGTATTCAAGAAAGAAGAACTAGCTAGTTCAGTATTGTCATTAAATATTAACTTAGCACTAGTACCACCTTGAGTAGCTAGTCGCAAGTTAGAGTTAAAAGTACTTCCGTCTTCGTTTACAATCAAAGTATTAGTTGATTGCAAAGCACTACCACCAAACGCCATCGTAAATCCTCTTCCAATACTAAACCCTTGAGAGCCTGAATACATTAGCTTATTGCTAATAATCCTAGTATAGTTATTTAAGTTTAGATAACCATCTATGAAATATTCAGCAGAGGAATCACTCGTGTCGTTACAAACAATTCTTCCATTAAGGTCAAATATATTAGACTGTGTGCCAGTTCTAGCGTTTACATTAGGCCCAATAATAAAATTATTGTCTCCAGTTTCTATATCTACTCTGCTACCACAGCCAATAAATATATTGTTATCACCATTAGTCAAATTTTCTCCAGCCTTATAACCAATAGCCACACTGTCAGTTCCATCTATAAGGTTTCTGAAAGCTCTAAACCCATAAGTGGTGATCTTTGAAATATTTGTATTATCCAACTCGTTAATTGTTGGTGGAGTACCCAGCCCAGCATAAGTATTCCCAGTAGTCGTGGCATAAACAGACCTGTCAAAAATTGTGTCGCTAGAAGCAGAAGCAGTCATAGGTATATTAAATATATTACCTGACCCGTCCATAAACTTAAGATCATGAACTTGATCTTCTAATGGCTTATCTTTAACAAACAAAACTCCATACCCACTAGATGGAGGCATAGTTTGAGAAGAACTAAACATAGCCAAAGAAGCTTCAGTATATTTAGGACTGCCAAGGGTCAGCATGAAGTCATTCTTACTTCCATGAGTAAAACGATTACCAGATGGTTGTATAGCTACATGACCGCCATTATCCATTCTTAATAAGCTGGCTTCTTGCTTGTTAGAAAATGTTAATATATCAAAAAATTCTGTATCATTTGAGTATGTGAGACTTGTTCCATAGTCTAAGCAATTTTTCCTAGTTAATAATTCAACAGAAGACTTTACGTCTCCTTCTGACTCAGCTGTAAATCTAGCTACTGCATTGCCAGTACTTCTAACATTGAATATAGTATCTGGAAGCATGTTATCTGCATAAGCAAAATTACTAATTCCAACACCACCGTCAGTGTCACCCTGCATGAGAGTTAAAGCGTTGCTCGCATAATTTTGACCGTTGAATCCCCTAATTACAAACCTCTTGGGACTTTGACCAACCTGTTCGTTGAAGTAAGCTGGTTCAGGAAGTCTAGAGTCACTTATATATCCTACGTCAAAACCATGATTAGCAGAAGCGGTAGCATTAACTCTGTATTTATGGAAGAGATTAACATTATCTTGATTTGACATTACATTGATATCAAAACTTTCTAACTCTTCGCTTTCAGCAGTAAAGTTTATATCTCCAATGCTAGCGTAATTAGCAGAATCTTCAAATCCAATATCTATGGTTTTATTGTCAATAAATTTAATTCTTGGGTCTGTATTAGTTACAGCACTAAAAGTTCCAATACATAGATTTTCTTGACCATAAACATGTTGAGTATTTAAGTAGGCAGTTGGAGCAAGGGTAAGACTGATATTAGAATACCAAGTGTTGCGTGAATAAAAGTAAGCAGAAGATCTGGCATTTGCCAAAGTTCCAAAAGGCTTAAATACGAATTGATACTTAGCGGCTTCTGTTGGGTCTAAAGTTGTGGAATGTATAATTAATCCAGCGTCTTCAAGATTATTGTCATTAAGATATGGCTGGGCAGAGATTTCATCAGCTGGATCAAAGTGATCAAACAAACCATCTGGACCGCCACCGTCTACGGAATATATGTCAGAAGAAGAACCTAGTCTTAAAGTTTTGTTTGAAAAATGAACTTGTCTTTGAGCTTCAAATACATCAGATTGAACATACTTAGCATATACATTAGATAGGAAAGCGCTACCAAACCTTTTACTTGGAGAACCCAAAGTGAATGAATTGTTTTTCTTAACAAGTAAATTAGCATCTAAGTTTATATTAGAATCAAAATCAGCTTCACCAGCGACAGATAGGGTATCACCCATAACTACTCCACCAGTAAGTAGAGAGGTAGTAGATACTGATAAAGTTTTAGATATTAAACCTTGAGTTGTAGCAAAAGTTCTGTTCGCGTCAAAACGACCATTAGCAAAAAGTATACTTGGTCCACCAATAAATTCTAAGCCGTTAGTAAGATATATTTTATCCCAATGGTAGCTAGATGAACCTAAACTATGAATTCTATTTGTATGTGGGTTAATATTACCCTCGACCTGCAACATAGAACCATCATTTAAAGTTCTAACTCCAACACCAAGAGACAATTCTCCTTGTTCTAGATTTCCAAACATTAATGGTACTAAACCAACACCAGTAGGATTATCGCAAATATAGTCTTTAGTTACTGGATGGATACCAAGAAAGAACTGGTAAGAAGAGTCACGGCCTGCATAATAACCAGCGCCATGACCAATAGCAATATTAAAGTTACCCTGCCTATTGCCATTTAAAGTATAATTACCAATACCTAAGTTTGCAGAGCCATTTATATTTCCAGCTAGAGAATGAAAGCCTACACCAATATTAGACTCGCCATTAATCAGGCAGCTAACAGCGTGAGATCCAATGGCTGTATTGTCAACACCTCTATAGCTAGCATTTAAAGCTTGAAATCCTACAGCAGTGTTGTCTTTAGTAAGAGCGTCTTCAACGGTTGAATGTATAAAATTCTCTAAACCAACAACGGTAGTGTTTTCATGTATTGTATATAAATTTTTAGAGAGAAGAGAATGCTGGCTTGTAAGTAAATGTACAGAGTCTACTAAGTCAATAAGACTTTGACGTATATCTCTAGGAGAAATAGCCCCAACGGTATTGTCAGGTATATCTCTCTTAATGTTTTTTATAAGAGTTGCTTTATCTGTAATCATTATTTTAGACTAATTTCTAGGGTTTTAGGATCAAAGTATAAGCTATCGCCGGGAGTTACTTGTCTAGGATTTTTTAATTGCGCGTGCATTAAAAGATTACCCTCTCCGTAATTCGGACTGTCTAAAATAGCAATACCAGATACAAAACCCCAGTTGCTTACAGCTTTATTAAATTTAAGACTAATCTTATTTTTTATAAAACCGTTATCTTCATATAGTCTAATAAGAATATCTGTTGGGTCTGGATTTATTTCTTGGTTCTCGTAAAAATTACTGTCACTTCCAGTTGAATAAGCTCCATAGAAATTTATTCCCGGCTGATCTACAAAATTATATGTCACTATAGTGTTTGCGCCAGTGACTGCACCTTGAGATAAAAATAAAGGATAATAATACCCTTTGGTAGATCCATCTCCAATAAGAACAGTGGTGGGGGTAGAGTTTCCCGGAGGAACAAAGGTTTTAGAAGCCCTAGCAGAGTGTACAGAGTAAGCTTGTGCTAGACTGTCATTTGTACCATCAGATCCAACTGGCAACCAATTATTGTCACCAATTTCTGATGGACTGCCCAGATCGTACCTTTTATAATTTGTTGCTCTAGACACACCGCCAACGTCTACGTTTACGGGTATTTCATCAATAGTTGCTCCAGTATCGTTGTCCTGTGGAGGTCTACCAGTTAGAGCTATTGAAAGATTTAACGGCTTACCGTAAGGTACGTTGTCTTTGTCAGGGTTTTGAGCCATAGTATGACCCATAAAACTATTTGATCCCCTGAAGAGGAAGTTGAGTAATTCACTTTCCAAGTAGTCTGATATAGCTGCCATTTTTTTCTCCTTGGTATCCCAAAAGTACAGTATCTACCATATTATACACAAAAAGCCACCCCCAAGCGAGGGTGGCTCTAGTGCATAAAAAGAAGTTATTTTCTTAGAACGAGCCAAGAATAATTCTTCGATTATCAAGAACGCCAAAGCCAAGTTCTGCAAAGCCATAATAGCCAGCTCGTTGCTGTCTGTGAAGCGTAGGATCTTCAAAGACTTGTAGCTGAGACTTAACAGGCATTACAAAACTGTCGTTGCTTGACTGATCAAGACCAACAACAAGCTCAACGTCAGCAGGCGAACTCTGGTGAAGCGTACCGCTAAGATCACTCGTATAGAACGACTGATACTCTTGGCCTTCTCCGATTTCGTCCAGATCATGAAGATTTACACCAAAAATCCGTGTAATTGGCGCGCCGCCTTCAGGAGCTGTATAGATCTCACGACGAGTTACTTCGTCAACTTGATCAAGACCCCAACTGCGAACATCTTCAAGAGCTTCTGGAGATACGTAGAGGTCAGTAAGACGACCACGACCAACTGAAGCGCTGTTACCGCCAGAATTTCGACGCATAACAGTCTGCATAAGAGAAACAAGTCTCTTACTGAACAAGCCACTGGTTGCATCTCCATCATAGACGAGAATGTTACGGTCAACACCAGCTGCGAGGAGCGTGTGCCATCCGTCATCATTCATCTTCTTAACGAAGCCAGCTTCCATGACCTGCATGGCGCGACCAACTACGTCCCAACGTGCTTCTTTAGCGTATCGTAGAAGATAATCAACTGACGATGCAATGCTATACGTTGGAATCATGACGTAATCACTTTCAACGGCCCGTTCTGGAATTCTACCATGACCGGGATTCGTATAAGCGACATGCTCTCCTTCAAGACCGGGACTTACCAAGTCAAGAGGAAATTCAGTCGTTGAACCAATTTCGACATTAATAGTTTCAAAAATGTCACCAAGGATGTTGCCAACGAGGACACCCTTTCGTAGTGGAGTTTCAAGAGCTTTAGCGAATTCTCGCTGTGCTGCTTGAGCCACGTTTACATCAGCATCCCCTGATTTTCGGAGAAGACTGATGAATTCATCACTAGGTCTTTCTGTAATAGGCATATTATAATTCTCCTTTGAATGTTAATTAGGGAAGGTTGATTTCTACTTTAGCATAACCATCAGCATCAGCATCAGAAAGGAAGCGACCAACAAGTGCGCCTTCATCCGTAGCCATTGTGAGGTTTCCAGCAACAGTTTCACTGACATAAGCGCCAGATCCACCAACTGGAGTGCCGTCTACATTATTAGTTACAACGTAACCCTTACGAAGAACTGTTACCTTACCGCCTTTTTGTACTTCATCTTTATACTGATTAAGGTGAGTACGAGTAAGATCCTTATTAACTACGTCGTTAAGAAGAATACCTACTGGAATTTTTCCAGCAGTTGCGTCGTACTTAACCAAGTTAGTACCATCGTCCATAGATGCACCGCCACCGACGCTTGCACCATGAACAACAACGCCACCGCGAGTTGCCGTACCAGCATTGTAGAAAAAGCTGATATCGGTTTGAAGTTCATATCTATCTGGTTTTAGAGCCATAATTTAATCTCCTTGTAATTATTTGCTAAGTACATTGTTTTCGAGCCATTCAGCGACACTCGCTCTTGTGGCTGTGAGTTCGTCAGCTTCTTCAGTAGCTTCTACCAAAGCGGCTTCAGTTGTTTCGACGTTTTCGAGAGCTTCTTCAGCAGCTACTTCAGCTTCAGCTTCTTCAGCTTCAGCTTCTACTTCTACTTCTTCACTCTTAGCTGGCTTAACACCGGCTTCTTCGTCGTCTTCTTTCTTATTCTTAACAGTAGCCTTTTTCTTCATCTTGTCCATCGCTTCTATAATAGCGGCGAAAGACTCATCATCAAAAGCTTCGTAAGAAGCAAGGGATTCTTCAGCTTCTTCAGCTTCCAAACCAAGATCAAGAAGTGCAGCCTTGCGAGCTTCAACTTTCTTGTCCTTCTTCATCTTCTTAAGTTCTTCCATTTTTTCTTGAAAGTCCTTGTCTTTTGCTTCTACAGATTCATGAAGTTCAGTGTATGCAGCTTCTTTTTCAGCTACAGAAACTTCCAAAGCCTTAATAGCCTCTTCGTTTGAAGCAACGGTTTCTTCAAGCTTGGCGATTGTGTCCAAATATTCTTTGGAAGCACTTTCGTCAACCTTTGCACGAAGCTCTACGGCTTCGTCTCTAGCAGACGCTAGCTCAGTCTTTAGATCAGCAATTTGCTGTTCTAGCACATTGTTATCTGTCATAGTATTTTCTCCTTTTGACAATTTAATAACATCTACGTTTGAATTTAAAAATGCTTTGCTAGCATCCAAAATTATACTTCGAGGATTGGCGGGTTTTGAAACAAGACCTTTGCCAGAAAAAGATATTTCTCTTAAAGATCTTCCAATTTTATAACCTTCATATTCTCCAGAGCCACCATAGGCTCTTAAGTGTTTTGTGAGGAAAGAGGAATCTTCGTTTCTAGCTAAAACTTTTCCATTACCACCCTCGTCAAGTAGGGCGTAATCAAATCCAGCGAATAAACATTCCATAGAAACAAACCATTTGCCTTCTTCCATTTCAGCAATAATCTGTTGCATTCTTTCTCTATTTTCAGGATCAGTCCAGCTATTATATAATACTGCTTCTGTAACAATATCAAATTCTTGTGGAGCTTCTTCTGCTTCTATTTTGTTGCCTTCTTTGTCTACAACATAACTACCAGTGATATGACCAATGATATCATTTTCATTGTGCATGAAATTAAACTGTTTGTCTTCGGGGGTATTTCTAGCAGCCCATGTAGATTGATTGTCAAACACATCGTCGTTCTTATTCCACCCAGTGGAAACAAGAATAGACTTAATATAGTACAAATCTATTTGATGAGGATTAGCACTTTCAGCCTTCAATTTAGCAATAAAATCGCTGTCATCAATAGACTCGTCTGGACATAACAATGCCTGAGAACAATATGCAATACTTGCATTTGCTTGAACTAAATCAGCAACGCCGTCTTTTATTTCATTTTTATATATTTTCATCGAATACCTCTTTATTGGTATACACAAAAAACTGTAAAAAGGTTAGTTTTCGACAGTTACGCATTCAATATATACACCAATAACTTTCATCCTGAAGTCATCAACAGACAAACTATCCAGATTTATATCTCTAGATGTTAATATACTAGATATAGTCTTTGGTACTCGACATTGAGATTTAAGCATTTTTACAATAGTATCTTTATCAACTTCCTGTAAAGGTGAAAGGTTAGTCAATATATCTACTTTTAAGCTTTCAAGATCTTTGAACTCACCCTTAGTCAGCTGTCTCAGATTTTTCTTTCCTCTAGACCCCAAGAAAGAGGATGTAAGGACATCAGATATATAGGAAAAAGACCTATCTGACCAATACAACAGTTCTCCCAAGCTTGGAGATTTTGATCTTGGCTGTTCTGTTCTTTGTTTTCTAGGACCATCATCTTTTTTAAATAAAGGTCTGCCATTTTTAGCTTCTAGATCAGTATCCTTACTATCATCTGGAGTAGCTGGTTCTTGAACTTGTTCTTCAGATGGTTCAGCTTCTGGAGGAGGAGGAGGATGAAATGGACCAGCTTTATCTGGACCAACTGTGTCACGCTTGGCAAGCTCTCTCTTGATTCTGATGTTTTCAATCTGAGGTATTTCTTTGAATCTTTCAAGAAGAGTCTCATGACTAATAATGTCTCTATCAGCAAGTTGAATAAGAAGATTTTTCTCAGCAGCTTCGTCAGCTAATGTCATTTGGTCGAAATGTATATGAGCTTTATATCTAAAACCCATAGCCTGTCTAACGATTTCTAACTCTTTTTCCCAAAAGGTTATAAGTTGATCTCTACCGTATTGTAGTCTTTCAACTAAAGTCTTAAGTGATATAAAGTTATTTGTAAATCCACCGCCATTATTAGCCATACCAGTAAGTGTTGGCGGGACACCCAGCCCAGCGTAGATGCTATTCAATACAGAGGTATACTTTTCCGAGCCAAGAAACTTATAGACTTCGCTATTTGACTCTTGGAACGACAACTCTGGACCCCATACTAATTCCATAGTGCCACCGCCAACATTACTGGCAAGAATATCACGTAACTTATTAATTGCAGCTTTATTAGGTAAAATCTTATGATCTAGACTACCTAGAGTCCACAATCTAATATTTGAGATAGCTCCGTCAAGAGCAGACATATCAGCTAATCTCATCTTTTCTAGCATAACAATATCATCGAGGATAGCATAAATCATAGGATTGGCCCATTGTCTCCAATCGTCTTTTTTATAATAGAATATACTAAGACGCTCTGGGTCTAATGGTATATCTCTTTCTCCTCTTAATAATGACTGCTTTATATTTTGAGGTAATGTTTCCAATACGTGATTTGGAATATCCCCAGTTTTAAATTTATCGAAAAAAGAATTAGCAGTAAGAGTGTAATTCTGTCTTCCCATAAATAAAGATAATTGACCGTCTTTATTTTTTACAGTCAACGGATTGAAGAAATTATATCTCCAAGGTATTTCGTTTTTAGTCATGTTTGGAATTTCAACTTTTATATCAGAGGACAAAGCCTTCATGTAATTTTTAAGTTGAGGTGTAATCTTCGCGTGACTGCGATGTACAATAACATTACCAGCTTTATATAAATTATTAAGAAATCTCTCTGACCTCTCTTTACCTTTAACGCTTTTAAACCATTGTTGGTAGAACTTTTCGACACTCTTATCTTTGTGTACAATTTGTATACCTTGACTACCAAAGTCTCCCATTAAATCAATTATATTACGAATGATGCCTACTTTTTCATAAGCATCCATACACATCTTAATAATTCTTCGTTGTTGATTTGGAACGCCTTCGTCTGGGCGAAATGCGTAATAGTCATCTTTACTAAATCCCGGCTTAACAGAACGATGAGGCTCAATATCTATAAAGTGTCTGTAATGACTACCTTGGCTTTTACCTAGCCCAGTGTAAGCATTTATATTATCTGAAAACTGAGACATAGCTTCAGCTTTACTTTGGCTATCTTCATCTCTCCATGTTATCATGTCTTTATCGCTCATTTTTACCTCAATCAGATTGGTAATTGGATTGCATACAAATTAATACACATCTTTCATGTTATCACTAAACCATTTTGGTGCTTGATATGGAATTTCTTCTTTCCTGTCTTTAGGTTCAAAGCCTCCAGTAGCAAAACCTCCATAAAACTTATACTCCAAAGGCACAGCCGCTCTGTCTATACATCTAGCTGCCATATTAGCCATAAGCAATGCAGAGTATCTATCTTTTCTCATTTTTCTTTTCCTGCCAGTACCTACTACTACTTCTGGAGTGTCCCATCTGTCTCTACCAGAGGTGGTTTGAGTCATTTGGATCATAGCTAATTCATCCTTTAACTCCTCTAAGTCTAAGACGCACTGCTCTAAAGTATCGTAAAGCCTTTCGTTTTGTTGGTCGTCGTGTTCAGAGAAAGCCAAGCTTAGGGGGTCGAAGAATGGGAATAAGAGAACCTTATCTTCAAAGTCTTTGCGTAGACCATGATTAGACTCTGACAGCCAATCGTACTTGGCAAACTGGCACATTTCTAAAATATGTAGACCTTGCTCGTCGTCTGTGTCTTTTGGCTTATCATCGTCTATAGTAGGCCATATAGCAAGCTCTCCCTCTCTAATCTTATCTTTGTCGTGTAGGGATTCCATAACGGCAATGCCGCCACCCTGAGCGTCTAAAGCGATGTGTAGGCAGGGGAACAAGATCATAAGATCTCTTATCTTCCTAGCACAATATGAGTAGAAGTCTGTTTCTGAGGCTAATCCTTGTTTAACTTTGTCTTTATGTTCTGACCTGTTAGTAGTCCAACAATGAACTATCTTTCTGTGAGTCTTATCAACTTCTAAAATAACAATACTAAAATTATCTACTTCTGAAGCAGGGTCAACGCCAAATACATATTTCTTATCTTTCTCGCCTCTAACCATAGCTTCAAAATGTATTTCATTTCCATCCAAATCTTTGATTGTATTTTGATTTGTAATTACACAAGACTCTATAAGAGAACGCTTAAAGAATCCTTGACTATCTCTAGTAAAACAAGCCCCATATTCCATTTGGTATATGCCAGTATGAACCGTAGCCTTAGATCTTGCTACCTGATCAGCGTCCATAAATCCTTTAGGTAACAGCTCGTATGGCATTCTTACTATAGAATACTGAGTCCAATCAAAGTCCTCTGGAGGTTCTTCTCCAAAAACTTCTCTAAGTTTATTTTTGTCTCCTTGACTTTTAATAATTAATTTCCACTTTTTCCAGTAGTCAGCAAAATGATTAAAATCATAATAAGCAGTACCTGATAATATAATTTGATTGTCTTTCTTTTTCTCTTCAACAGCTTCAGAAGCTAGCTCTACTCCAAGTTCTTTAGCTTTTTTCTCAGCAGCTAATCTTTTGACATTATCAACTGGATTTGCACTAACAGCTGCAAAACCAGCTACAACGTTTTCAAATATTTCTCTGGGTATGGATGCAAATTCGTCAGCAATAATATCATTAGCACGTTGACCTCTAATCTTCTGACCGTCGCCCAAGGGTAAACAAGTTACTGTGCTATTATTAATCTTAAGAGTACACCTGTCAGTATCTCTACGTGGACCACTATCACCATCACATATATCTCTAAGTAAAGGAGAAGCTCTCCATATGGTTTCCATATATTCAAATAAAACTTTAGATTGTCTAAAAGCAGCTCCAACAACAACTACTTTTCTATTTGGCAATATTAAGGCTCTTAATATAGCATACAGAGATAACATAAAAGACTTACCAAAACCTCGACTAGCTATAAGCATAGGGAATTTTCTATTCCATAGCTCTCGTAAGAACAAAGATTGAGAAGGTAGGAGATGGGTTCCTAGTATGTGTTCACATAAAAAGGAGAAGTACTCTGGCCTAGTCATTAACCAAGTAAGTCGCAAATGAAAATCGTCATCATCAGACCTAAGTAAAGACATAGGATTAAACAGATCTGGATCTATTTCATCAAGACCAAGCCAAGCTTCGTCGATAGTTTTTATTTTATTTCTTCCCAAGACTTTACCACCTTGTCAGCAAAACCATAATGAACTGCTTCTTCAGCACTAATATACCAATCTCCAGATTTTAATTTCGTGTTAAGATAATTTTTAACTTTTGTAAAAGCACCTTTACCGTATCTGTCTACAAAGTATGTACCATTTGCACAATTTTTAGCATACACATCTAACATTACATCGCAAATAATTTTTTCATACTTCATCCAATTTTGAACATCTAAATATCCACCACCAGCGGCAGCGCTACCAAAGTGTGACATAAAATAAGTATTTGGAGTTATGTATCTAGCATCAGCTGACTGAAATATTATACTACTCATAGACTCAACTTGACCATAAGCAAGCATGGTAATAAAACATCTAGACATTGTAATAGCATCAAATATAGCCATTCCATCAGACCACTCCCCTCCAACGCTGTGTAAGTGAATAATTACGTTGTCAGAAGATTTAGCGTCTAAAGATCTAAGATTCTTTATAAAAGTATTTGACATTTTATATTCAACACCGGGATTTTCTTCGTCATTACTTCCATAATGATTATGAAGAAATATTTCTCTAGATCCTATATGGCATCCATAATTATGGTAGTCATATAATATATCTTTTTCTATGTTGTTGCTCATGCTATTTTTTTCTTCCTACAGTGTACATTTCGTTAATTCTTTTAAATAAACTACTAAGGGTAAGGAAAGCTGTTCTCTTATCGCCACAGAAAAGAATATGAATGTCATTATAGAGTTCAAACTCAATTAAACATTTAAGCATATACCTTCCCGTTATTTTTACTGAAGCTTTATTTTTAATTGGTATACGTGTCTCTTCTGGAAATTTTAACAAATCTTCCAATGAGAACTCAAGCAATAGAAATTTATGAGGGAATGGTTCCATGCGTTCTATTTCATTTATAAAAGCGTGTTTCTTAGAGCCTAAGTTGATTGCAAGTTCTTCCACGCACCCCTTTCTCTCTACGCATATCTTATCCTCCATGCCTTGTATGGAGTAATCTCCAGTGTCTAACTTATGCTCTATCATTCCAGCGCAAGTATTAAATTTACTAAAATAGTACCCATCTTGCTCACGGGTATCTTTTATTACAGTAAACTCAGGGGCTTTTTTATATTTACTCATTTTATTATTTCTCTAAATAAATGTTCGTAGTGGGATTCTTTTCCAGTTATTTCTTTGTGGCAGTACTTACATAATGTTATTCCATTTGATACTTCATACCTAAGAGCAGAAGCTCCGGTCCATTTTGATATATGATGAACTTGTAAATTTTTTTTATTTTTACATCCGGGCATTTGACATTTAAATTTATCTCTCTTTAGTACACTTTTTCTGAAATCTTTATAAATTGGATCTGAATAGTCTCTTCTCATAGTGGATAAACCTTATCTACTCTAACTAGATTTTTCATTCTTCTGCACAATAGTCTGGTTTCCATAGAATTATCTCTTGTTAATATTGCAGATTTCATCATACGAAGAAAGGAGTGGCAAGCATCATCGGGGTTGTCGGCTTCTATGAACACAGTTAAAAACGGAGTTCTGTAACCAACTAAATCTAATGGTGAAAGCTCGTTAATTACATCTAACAAGTCTACTTCTAGTTTATAATTTTGCATCCATCATGAGTTTAACTAACCCCTCCAAGTCGCATTCTGGTTTCCATCCCAGAACTTTTCTAGCCTTGGTGTTATCTCCTCTAAGATAATCTACTTCGCAAGGTCTATATAAATCTTTGTCTATAACTACATATCTCCTCCATTCTTGTATATCAGCGTAACTAAACGCTTCGTCTAAAAAGTCTTCGATAGTAAACGACTTGCCAGTACAGACAACGTAATCGTCTGGTTCGTCTTTTTGTAGCATAAGCCACATAGCTTTTACATAGTCCACAGCATATCCCCAATCTCTAGAAGCTTTTAGATTTCCTAGCCTTAGTTTTGGGAAACTTTCTCTATGAATGGCTATAGAATTATCAGTAAAGTCAACTGGGAAGCCGTCTAATGAAGTATACGATAACCACTTCTTAAAGTTTGCTATCCAGCTTACTATTTTCTGCGTGACAAAATTCTCACCTCGTCGTGGGCCTTCATGATTAAACAGAATACCAGAACTAGCATGAATGTTGTAAGCATCGCGGTATATACGAACACAATGATGGGCAGCGCACTTAGAGATTGCGTATGGTGAGTTAGGCATGAGTTTAGTTTGTTCATTTTGATATTTCACTCCATTCTTGTCTATATCATAATTACTTCCAAACATTTCACTTGACGAAGCCTGATAAAATTTTACATGATTCATATCTAAATCAACTAAAGCTTGTAGGAGATTAATGCATCCTTTACCAGTAACATCCCAAGTCAGTGCTGGTTGTTTAAATGAGGTTCCTACATGCGATTGTGCTGCTAGATTATAGACTTCATCTACATTATCGTTATCTTTGAATATATTTATAACACTACTAACATCTGTAATGTCTCCCTCGATTAAATTGAAATTTTTATTAGAAGATAGATGCTTTATTCTCTCTGTTGTGTCTACGCTGCATCTTCTAGCTACGCCTACGACTTCATAATTCTTTTCAAGGAGTAAGTCTGCAAGATGACTTCCATCCTGTCCCGTTATTCCTGTAATTAAAGCTTTCATGCTTTCTCCTTTACGATTACTGAATCTTTAATATCCCACAAAGATTCTCTCCACTCAAACATATACTTATTCATATACTTGACATCTAGTAGAGGATTCCTAGTATTATCTATGCTTCCCTTGTCGCTAATAACAAATTTAAATTCCTGTATAGGTACTACTTTAGAGGGAGGATTATAATGATAATATTTATTTAGGTAGCTCTCGTCATTCACCCCCGGCTCATACTGCAAAGCCTTGTTGTGTTCTTGCCACTTCTTAATAGTCCTGCATAAAGTAAACATATTTTCCTTAGTGCCACCCCAGCAACAACCCATGTAGTACATTTGAGGGAGGTCAGTATCTAGAGGTATATATGCAGAAGAGTTTTCATATCTGTCATAATCCTTTCTGTCTTTCATCCACGTATTATTCCCAAAGTGTTCAGTCCCCACCATGTCTCCCACAAACCAATCCTCGAAAGGCCGCTTAATATTTGTATCCGCATCAAAAAAGTATAGATAGTCTAAATCCTCGTTATCCAAAGACAGTACGTTATCGAACTTAGATTCTACAGCTTCTACCCAATCCTTATGTTGCACGGGATGGTGTTTGCAGTTTATAGAATTTTTTAAGTAAATAAGGGGATTATTATTAGAGAAGAAATGAAAAAATATATCATTGTTACCTACGTAATAGTGATTAAACCTATTCATGAATCTAATGCCTAGTGGGAAGTAAGCATTACTTGCTAATATTACTATTCCTATTTTCATTATTCTTTATCCTTTACCATGCTTACAAAAAACCAAACCACTAACAATTCTAAACCAATAGCTAAACTCCAGCATGGTAAAATTACCAAAAGTGATTCTGGGTTCATGTTAATCCTTTACTGTGTCTGGTGTTAAAAAAGGTTGATCTACAGTTCCGTCTTCGTATTTATGATAGTGAGATAGTCTCTCTTCTTCTTTTTTCATAGACAGTTTCATCTTTTCCATTTGTATGCCATATCTCTTGACTAGCTCTGGGTCTTGCATAAGAGAACCTATCCAGCTAACAAAACTGGCCTTGCTGTCCTCAAGGCGTTTAATTCGCTGCTCACGGGTTCCTTTCATTTCTTTTAGCATTGACCCCTTCTTAGCCTGCAACTCTCTGTAATCACGATTTAAGCTTTCCTGCGATGCTCTCAGAGAAGCGGACTGTCTTTCGAGATTAATAATATAATCAGTGTCTTGCTGGTCCTTATCTCTACTGCGTTCATCGGAAATCATAGTTGAGTAAGTATTAAGTTGGTCTATATTCTGTTTATTACTTTTTAAACATCTATTCATGAGTATCTCTAGTTTGATAACATCTATTACCTGTAGTTCTTCAGTGGGGAATACATCATCTTTAAACTGAGTAATAATACGTGACCAGTGATATTTAAACAACTCTAATTCATCGTTGGTAAACTGGGCCTTTAGCTCTATCCAATAGGGGCGTTTCTCTAAACTGAATGCAGCTTCTTCTTCATTAGTAATACCTACGTTAAGTTCTCGTTTGATATAATTGTGAACTGAGTCTGGATTTCTATTTAGTTTATTAGCTATATCATCAGCGGTCATGCTGTCTAGCATAGTGGCAATCTGGCGACCTTCTGATTTAGATATTCTACCTGTCTTCATTTATCTCTCCATTAAGTATATCTCTAAGAGTATTTATTAACTCTTCTCTTTTAGGCTTTGTAATAGATACATTATTTATAAACTTAAGATAAGTCATACGTAGATTAGCTGGTAACTTTTCTTCTATAATCTCTTTCATCTCAGAGTGGAATATTTTATCTTCTATAGTATCATCAGTGTCTACTGCTATGTCTTGAGTGGGCATGGGAGAAGGACACATGACCTTTTTCTTGTCGGTGTCAGAACTTTTACAGTAATTATCTCTAATAAAGTTTTTAAGCCTATTAGATAAATTAACAGCAAGGAAGTTTTCCAGTGGGCGTTTTTGATCATAACGATTGAGAGCGTCTAAGCATATAATGAAAGCTTCTTGCTTGATATCATTTACATCGTAACCAGAGAATGAGTATTTAGGGGCGATTCTGTCTACAACAAGATTTATCTTTTCTAATGTCTCCTCCTCTGACATATTTTTAGGTATCTTCATTGTATGATAAAGTCCTCCAGTGTTTTCCATCAAATAACTTCAAACACTTAGACTTTTTATCGTAAATAACAGCACCCTCTTCTTCGACCTGTTTAGAATTTGAATGTAACACTAGAGTATTAGATTCAACGCGAGTACAGAACAAAGAGGAAGACCTTAAAGAAAGTTTCCTAGAAGTCTTAGCCAGTGAATCAAATACAGACTTGGCAAAACTTTTTAATGAGAAAACTTTAGTGAATGGTACAGATTGGAGATTACCGTCTACTACGCCTAAACAAGATTCATCTTCCACATATACAGAAGTGGGACCATCTTGATTGGTGCATGGTATTGTATTGGCATCAATCATTAGTTGTAAAGCTTTCTGTGGTGGATATGGAGTAACGTGTATGTGCGTGTACTCTTCTTCCAAGAAAGTTGTAACAACTCCTGTGTTATTTATAACATTACCTTCATGATCTACCGCAGTTAAAGCTAAGAAGCGTTGAAGGAAGGATTGACCATCTTCTTCAACTACACACCCAAGCCCAACCTCGTTGTGCTGTAAGTGGGTTCCTTTGAAAATCATTAATTGATAGTAAAATTTAGTATCAAGTCCAAAGTTTTTTATAAAAGTGTTATCTGGGTCAAGTTGATTAGTTTCATTTATGATATATTTTTCATGTTTAACTAGATCGTCTTCTACAGGCTTTGAGCCAAGAAGTTTCATTTTGGTGGATTCAGCGTCATCAAAAGTACATTTTTCAAGAACTATTTTGTTGACGACCTTTAATTTCATGTCCGCAGGTTTCATCTTGTTCCTCCTCTATCTCTAGCAGATTAGCTAAAGATTTGTCTTGTTGATTTAAGTCCTTCTGTAAATCTAGCTCAAATTGAGCAGTGGCCTTGCATTTCAATTCACATTCTAATTGTTTTTTATCGCTCATAATATTTCTCCTTACTCAAATTATACACCTAAAAGCGTAAAAAAACAAGCGTTAAGGGGTCAAGGGAGAGGATAGGGTTGTACTTTTATATTTACATTCTTAATTGTGTATGAACCACCACGGCTTTTTCTGGCGCAAGTAGCGGAAAATATCTCTGAGATAAAACTACCCCAGTACATATATTTAAGAGAGCCTGCCCGCAAACCCGTAAGTCGTTACTGGCAAAGGACTTACGCGCACTAAAATAAAATAAAAAAATATCTAATAATAGTTAATTTAGTACTTGACAAATGCCGATACTATGTATATACTTAGGATATAAGAAACAAACAATCAACCAAAGGAATTCACAATGAATATCACACAAAGAAATCGAATCGCTAACAATCTTAAAATCGTAGACGTTCACAATCGTCAAGTAGTAGTAACAACCGATACCAACAAGGTAATCGGATACGCTAAGAATGGCAAGTTTGCACAAGATCCACTAGTAGTACGAACATTACAGAATAGCTACGATCTTAACCGAGTATGGGGATTAGGTTAATTCCTCTTGACAGATTAAAGTTTCTACTGTACAATGTCGATATACTAA
>Ga0181410_1000092_pt1 | contig 34894 bp, 44 predicted proteins | sample 33SPOviralmetaG_FD_130112 | JGI IMG/M metagenome (GOLD analysis project Ga0181410, IMG submission 130112) | Marine viral communities from the oligotrophic San Pedro Time Series (SPOT) site, San Pedro Channel, CA, USA - 33 SPOT_SRF_2012-06-20 | ecosystem: Environmental > Aquatic > Marine > Strait...
CTTGTTTGGGCCATAAGGAAAATAGCTTGGTATTACAGAAATATCAATGGTTGCTGTAACCGTTAATCCATTTGATGTTACTACTATGCTCATGATACTGAATATATATATGCCTCTATATAGCTATGATTTCTGGAGTCACCTGCTTTCCAAAACGCCTGCATGTAAGATGGTGACAAAAATGAATGATATTGATCAGATGTAGAAGAAGTAACTTGATTCACCTGTGAATCAGACACATCAAGTGAGAGTCCTGATGGAACACTCGCATTTAATATTTGCCTATACCTAATTTTATAAGTCACTCCATCCATTGTGGCGGTATGCTCAAGGTTTGCATTATTGTCACCTATACAATCACCTACTTCACCAACACCATCCCAGACAGAACTGGAACTATAATACCAATATGCAGTTGGGTGATTTAAGTATGGAAGTGTACCGCTAGTTTTAGATCCTATACTTAGAGTATCAAAGTCCTGAAAGAAAACAGCTCGAGTGTAGCAGTCGGAGTCCTCATCACTATTCCTGTCCTGATGGTCTATTGATACAACCACTCCTATCATACTTCCAACTGCAAGGGTTGGTGGAGCAGCAGGCGTTAATTCCTCGACGCTTGTAATTTCAACAAATGGTGTGGCTACAACTACCGAAGCAGTATCTGTAGATCTAAGTGTTCCGTTTAGAAACCCCTTAAATGTAACTGTCCAAGTACCATCATCCGATACTCCAAATTCACTAGACTCTGCATAAGGAACTCCGCTTACTGCATTTTCACCAGTGTCCCCACCACCACCAAATTTTTGTGCCCTCCAACTCCAAGAGTCCAAGTCGCCAAGAGTAACATCCATTGAGATTGTCCTAGAAATAGGGCTGTACGCTGCCGTGCCTGTTATATCAAGAGCAAGCTCCCATATGGTGGTGCCGTTTAATACTAGTTTCTCTAAATCATAAGTATTAGAGCCGTCTATCCACTTAACCGCCTCAGTATCTCCTAAAGGAATATTCATATTAAGAAGTTATACTTAAGGTTTTCGTTGTAGCGTCGTAGGCAAATGTAGGAATATTCCCATCAATATTTGCTATATTGGTAGTGTTACTAGTAACAGCAGTTGATATGTCCTCAATGACCGTGTTTATACTATTGATTGCATCGACAATTGCGATATCACTAGCGCTTGTTGATTCAATAAGGTTATTTATCCTGTCCGTAAGATTGATGAAATTAAACTCTGCATCCTGTTGCGGGATAGGCGCTCCCTCATACTCCCTAAGAGTAATAGTATCATTGGGAGTGGGTAGAGGTTGGTTTACATTATTGAAAATTAACTTATCTACAGGAGGATCAATCTCTAGTGCAGAAAGAGTAATTGGTTCACCAACAGTATTTGCTCTACCTGCATCAACATCAGCTTGATTTGCCAGAATTGCCGAAGCACCCAAGTTGGCAAGCCAACCAAATATGCCCTGCCTTTCTTGGTTTTCTGTATTTTGGACAGCCTGCGCGCCCAACCCAACTGCTGATGCTATAAATGTCATAATTAAAGTAAGCCAGGTATTAGCTTTGTGTTATTGTTGATAGAGGAAATTTTTGCGTTCGCATTTAAGCCTGCCTCCACCTGTGGTTGTATGCTTGTTACTAATGCACCGGAGTCCATGACGAGTGGTTTATCTCCATTTACTGCAAACAAGACAGAAGTGCCGTTATCTCGGTAAAGCCTGCCATCCGACACAATTACTGCGTTACTGCCTATGTTCTGTATCTTAATGTCTGCATTAGCTGTGACTACTTCGTAGTTTGCATTGTCAATAGCACGCATACCACCAAACCAATTCTCAACTCCATCTTCAGTTGTAGTGGAATACACAAAGAATGCATAGATTTCTTTTACACTCGCTGTGCCATCCGCGTCCGATACATCTACTCCCATTGGGTTACTGTAGTCTGCAGTTAATGTACTAACTGCACTCCCATTGATTGCGTTTGCATTATAAATTTCGTCTGCGACTTGGCTAACTGATAAGACTAATCCAGTGCTTGTGCCTACTCCTGTGGTCTCCACCGGAAGCATTGCAGTTGCTCCAACTACGCATGTTACCCGTAATCTAATTACATCGTTTTCTGCAATTTCTGAGTTTGTATAGCTTCCAGTGACATCAATAAATGTCCCCGCTGTTCCACTAAGTTTTTCAGTATGAACTATTGCACTTTTTGTAACATTATAAATTTGTATTCTTGAGGTGGCTTCTACATTTTTTACAGCCCATGGAAGAACGGTGGTATCCTTGTATGTGCCTACTACCTTTGCTCCATTTAATAACTCAGCAGTTCCTCCTGTTAAAATATTTCCAACAAAGGTAGATGCCTTTATTGTAATGGTTGTACCACTCACACTAAATGCTGAACCGGCTGATGCATCCACCACCATATTGTAAGAACCTGCATCAATAGTGTTTCCATCCCTTGACACTAATGGTGATGCTTCACCTGCATAATTATCAACGAGGTAAGATTTTGCTATGTCATAAAATTTTTGAGGAGTATCAATAACTGTGTATGCATCAACTGTTGCTTTTGCTGATTCCGTAATTGAGAAGTCAGGTTGCATAACAATATCAATAGTTGAACCATCTGCTCCTCGGAGTGCTATTTCTGTAGAAAATATATTTCTATCGTAAGCTATAATTCCATAATCAAATATGTCATCGGTATAAGGTTGATTGTGATAATATTTCTTAGGATTTTTCCCTCGACTCCTAACCCATCCATTAACATCTCCCTGTGGTGAATACCCTTCACCTATTAAAACTTCAAATTCTGCAACCTCACCACTTGCGTCAGTTGTTTTTTCATAAATTCGCTGAGTGCTTGCAGGACTAGTATCGAAATTAGTGAGGGTATGACTGCCTGGACCAAATAAACCTTCAACATCTGCAAAGGTATTACCTAGTAAATCCCAATCTGCTACATCGGGTTGTGAGTAGTTTTGTGATGTGGTGGATTTATAATAATTACCACCATAGACAACATAATTATTTCCACCATATTTTTTACCCGACTCCCAATTGAGAACATTCAATCTTGTTATGTAAAGTGTTCCGCTATCTGTCACATAATCCCCTTGTGACAACTCTCCAAAAGAAAATGCAGTAGCTGCGCTTGTTGCAGTCGCGAGGTCAGCAGTTGCTAATGATGCGTCATCTTTTAAGTAAAACTTTGCGTCTGCTATTGGATTATACTGATCATCAACAGTTTTAATTTTTAAGGTTTGGGTAACTTCTAAAGATCCTGCTGAATAATTTGTTGAAGAATTATTTAAGTGCCCTGCCCAAATAAATCTTGTTCCATTAATCGCATTCTTTACTCCAGTTTTCCACCCTCCAAATTGAGAAATGTCTGCCCTTGCACCAGTATCGGAATCTAGCTTTTCAATAACTTGAAACGCGTTTGATTCATTATTGAAGGAATCTCTAGCACCAAAGATTTGCACATTACTAATAGTGGGATTTCCCGCTCTAAAAGTAATACCACTTGTGCCGCTTGCATACATCTTACAATCCACCATCTCAGTGGTGTTTGAAATGTTAAATTGTATATCCCCATCATTCCCAATTTTATCAATGATGCAGTTTTCAAATCTTACACTCCCAGTGATTGTTGCTGAAAACTCACCTCTAAAATTGACACCAATGAAATTACTTTTTCCACTAGTATTATTATCCACACGCAATGCCTTAGAGTTCCACCCCATACTAGACCCCTCAATTGCATAAATGACATCACCAACCTCTGGGTTAAATGAAAATCCATTTTCAGTCTGTGGGCTCTTTAGTTGGAGTGTGCCCGTATTTTTCACAAACAACCTATCTTTATGACCAGTGCCCTTGAATATCCAAATCTGCCGACCAAAATCAATATCTAGGTCACCCTCAATGTGAAGTGCATTTCCACCAAAATCTACAACCTTAAATGTACTGTGAGATTGGTCACCAACCGTAGTAACATTTACTGAACTGATACCCTCCATCGCGGTTAAAAAAGATGCAGTGTCATCAGTTCCACTTTGTGTAATTTTAGGGTAAGTATTACTGCTATAACTAAATGTGCCTTCTGTGAAACTCATGCGTAATCCTTTGTGATTGATGAGACATTACCATCCCCATCGTATGCTATAGTTTGTGTAAGGATGGTTGAATCATCACCATACTTCACCACGACTTTTGTGAGGTTTCCGCTTGTATAGGTGAACGCTTTGGTCTCAAGTAAGTCTCCACCGTTAGATGTGTACTTGGACTGCCCGGTTAGCACACCGCTTGTATATGTATTTTCTGTGTACGAATCTGCGTTACCCGTGGCTAGGGTGACAATATTATTGGACGCACCACGAACATATAACTTTGCATCAGCAGAGTTTATTGCGATTTCACCCGCATCAAGGTCGCTGGTGTCGGGGACCGACCCCCGAACACCTGACCTCTTTGGAAGAATATTAGCCAATATTAGTAAGTTCCACCATCAACACTTGATACCTCTACATTGAACCCTGCATCAGCAGAGCCCGTAACTGCAATAGTAGAGCCGGACGAAGCTACGGTAGAGTTGGTATTATCAATTACATCCCAAGTTGTACCATTAAAGACAACTGAGTCATTAACATTAACAAAGAAAGAGGCAGCATCAGCTACACCATTCTTTTTTACGAAACCCTTGGTTGTAATCTTGTAGTAATCACCATTCTTGGGAGTTGCAGCTAGATCAGTTGCACTAGCAGGAGTGTCTCCCGCTGCTTGTGCGTTACCTGTAACTGAGCCTTTGTATGTAAAAGCAGACGTTAATGCCGAAGCAATCTTGCTATCAACCGAAGTATCATCAATAAACTTGATTGCGGATGATCCATCTCCGACAAAGAGTTCTTTGTCAAATGTATTACAGGAGATTTCTCCGAGCGTTGTAGGTGCGGATCCACCAGTAGTGGTCTTGCGTTTTATTTTTATAGTAGCCATTTTATATTATTTTTAAGTGTAAAATCCTCCGTCTATCTCAGTCTCTAAAGCAGTAACCCGTTGATCCAGTCCACTATCAGATTGCTCGAGCTTACTCACTTCCGCTTCCAATTGAGTGACTGAGGCCATGCCTGCAGTGGCAACAGCAGATAAAGTACTCCTATTTAAGTAAGAGTTTACATCTTCAGCAGAAAATGTTGCTTCACTTAATTCATTTACTTCAAAAGCCATGACCTAATTTATTATGTCAATTTTAAAATTGCGAGTCAATATTCATGTATTTGTGATTGTAAGTGTCTTAGTTGTATTATCATAGCTGTATTCAGGCTTATTTGTTAAATCCTGATAATTACCACTAAACAAACTAGGCTTATTAGCTAAGTCACCATAATCTCCACTAGTTGCTACGGCATGAAAACCTGAAGTATTTGATGCCGGAACTGTACCACTTGATATTGTTCCTAAATTAGTTATTGCTCCTGATCCTGCCCATGTTGATAGAGCCGTGTTTTCCACATTACCAAGACTAACCTGTGCTTTAGTAACAGAGTGCGGATTATCAGTGTCACTTTTATGCGTATTGATAATATCCGTAAGAGATGAATCAAGGTCATTAATTATAGTCTGTAGTGCAGAATCTAAACTACTCACCAAGTCCTGTGACTGTTGAGATAATAATGTTTTAGCGGTAGTTAAATCTTGCCCTGCTACTTCTTTTGCCGCTGCCACCGAGAAGTTAACAACCATATCCCTCATCCGATTCAAGTTCTCATAGACACTTTCCCACCATTCCTTCATCTTCATGTGGTACTTATCCGCATCTGTTGGGTTTTGCTCTATGAGGTACTCAGGAAGCATAGGCAACTCGTCAGGGCCCAAGAAGTCAGGCTCCTTACTTATCTTGGCAACCGTTGATACTATACCAGTTGCTATAACAGAAGTAATCATCCCTGATTTGTTGCGACCTGTGTAAGCCTAGAGTCTAGTCCACTTACCTCAAATGTTCTACCAATTAACTTAACTGGATTATCTTTACCCTCCACAATTATTGCATCCCTAAAATAAGGACCTCTCAGATACAGAGGTATCATATTTTCTGCCTGTGGGTCTATAAGCAACGACTCTGCCTCTATCCGTTCGCCAGTAGTAAACTCAAACTCGCCATCCTCATCTAATTCAACCTCAGTGATATCCTTAACTGCAGCCTGTGATGTAGGAACCACGGATATCCTGACCTTTACCTGTGCACTAGAAGAAATCCCATGCAGGGTATTCTCTGCAACATGCAATGCATATGAGCGAATATCCTTATCATTAAACTGATCAGTAAAGTCAATCAGTCCGCTTTGAAGCACCGATTTGTACTCATTGCCATATCTATTGTAAACTTGGTATCCGTCAGGTCCTCTTCCATATCTGACCATAAAGTGATATACTTCTTCAGAATTTGATTCAAATGCAGATATATTTTTTGCCTTATCACTGACTGCTAAAACTATCCACCGATGCTCGACCTTCTTTGTTGTCTGAGGTTTTATTATTTGTGTACCTGCAGTGAAGACCTGATCTATTTCTGACACCGTGCTGTTTTCGTAATCAAAAGCAAATGTCTTGTATGGAGTACAAAAAAACACTTCTCTCGTCTCACTATTATCCATACAAAAAACCCTCTCTGCATCATCCCCATTTAGGTCTTCCCAGAACCTTGTCCCCTTCTCCATGGGTTGCAATAGCTTTGGTTGTGATGCCGCTCTATCTACCTGATAGACGCCATTAAAACTTAGGAATACATGAAATCTTCCGGCAACATCAATTACTGTATTCCTGAAATCAACAACCCTTGGACCTGTGTATCTTCTTTCGAACTGAAATACTTCAGGAGTATTCACACGGATTGCCGTCATGTAACCACTGTCCCTGTAGATCATTAATCGATCCACAAGGTTTTTCATTTTTAGGATTCGACTTCCGTCATCTACTAAATCCACAACAGATGTAAGTTTGCCTACTGAGTCCAACCTTATCATATAACCTGTAGTTGAATTCACTATAGGGGTAGCCAGCTCCTCCTCCACTATACTCCCAGGTGCTTCTATAGGATCATTAAGTCTATCGACGATAGAGTATGTTTGTGTACCATCTGAATTATTTGTTACGCCCCCAATCCTTATGCGTGAATATGTCACCCCTTCACCAACAGCTTGCAGGACTCCATTGACTTCAATCCCATTTACTTCTGCAATCTCCGTGCCTGCACCAACTATGACAACTTCTTCCCCTATGGGGAATGTGATTTCAGGATGTTTGTCGTTTTCGCTGTACCCAGCATCCAACTGTGTTCGTAATGGATATTTTGCTATAAACTCATTCGAGCCTTCAGCCATAGTTCCGTAAATTGCAGTACCATACCTCAATCCATCACCCTCGTAGCTCCAGATTACAGAATATGCACTCCTAGTAACCCTAGCCTCACCCCGATCATATGGGTCACTGTCAAGAACGGGCCCATATGGGTCACTACCCTTCAACCAATTCTCCCAATCATTTATGTGGATCTGCTGAATATCTGCCAGCATTAAGAATCCATTAAACTCAGATATAGTACCAACTGCAGCTACTCTGTATGCCGGATTCTCACGAAGCTCAAGAAGAGGGGTAACCTTATCCCAATCCTCCCTAAAAACCACAGGTAAGTCCTTACCATTATTTAGATAAAGTGTACTATTAACGACAGCAGCTTCCCAATTTATAACTTCATTAGGAAAGTAATCACCGACTGTTTCGTCAACATGATGGAATCCTGTTCCTATCACTTCCCATCTAAAGTCAGCAGGAGGCTTTTCAATATAACCTTCCTCAAAATATGTACCTGAGCCCCATCCATCAGGAGGAGTTTCATGTATGTATTCAGTATCTCTTGAAAAGAAATATCTGTAGATTGTATCCCCTGCAATTACTATAAGGCATGATTTATTGTCGCCCGATCTGAACTGACAGACAAGTCTAATTGGGTGAGTTGTAGGCAGAGATGCAAATAACTGAGGGAATGCCTCAAGTAATTTTCCGGAAGGCTTAAATACATCCCAACCTTCTCTTCTAGCCTCACCCTCCTGATGTCTTCTGAAGTTGAGCTTTCTAGTATAGTGCTCACCTGATGCGCTTTCACCAGACAAGTTCTCAAGCAAAGCACCGCCCATCATGGGCTTTAGTGTTTTGTTAATAAACTTCTTAGTCTTACTGGGCATTATGTAGTAATGGTTAAGGTCTTATTTCCTGCGTTATAACTAAAGGTAGCACCAACATCACCCTTGTCACCCTTGAGGTTTACATAGCTTCCATTAGTTCCGTTTGGGTTCTTAAATCTTAATGAAGTACCCGACCAATTATGTGCAGGTGCTAAACCTGTTGCTCCCACATCACCACGAGGTACAGTTAGCACACCTGAGCCTGAATTGTAGTTTGCATTAGTACCAGGTGCTCCTGTTGCTGCGGTTAAATTTTTAATCTCATTTGCTCTTGCAGTAGCAATCCCTGCCTGAGTGCTTGCAGTGGATGCATGACCTGATGCAGTAGAAGCCGAACCAGATGCATTAGTAGCCGAACCAGATGCATTAGTAGCGGAAGTTGATGCATTACTGGCATGACTTCCTGCTGTAGTAGCATGGGTTGAAGCAGTATTTCTTGCTGATACCGCAGTATTTTTAGCATCTACAGCATCATCCTTCGCAGAAACTGCCGTATTTTTTGCAGAGACTGCATCGGTCTTCGCAGAGACTGCCGTATTCTTTGCAGAGACTGCATCGTCCTTTGCGGATTTAGCTGCATTTTCTGATGCTAGTGCTTCTGCGGCTGAAGCGGCTGCGGCTGCGGCTGACTGAGCCGCACTTAATGTATCCCCCAATATATCCTTGAGGTCATTATTGCTAGTGCCTACCTCATTTACCTTTGTCCTTAAAAGTTCTATGTTTGCATTAGCTTCTGCATTTGTAAGAGCAACAGTTTGCCGAATCTTTATGACATTCTGTGATGCAGTGAAGTCTGCATCGTCATTGGCAATAGAAGTGTAATCTGGTGGTAATGAAGCCATGTCTTATCCTTGCGCGTAGGCATCCTCAACGAATGCTATTGTTTTAATTACTACTGAACTCCCTGAAACTATTTCTGCTTTCCATCTGCCTGTAGCTTCATCAAAGAAAAGTCGTGCATTATCCTTACTGCCACGCTCGACCTCGATACCTGACTGTAAGTTACTTGCAGGATTGCCCGTTTGATTCTTATTGAGAACAACCATATTGTCCTCGATTTCGAGATTAGTGGTATCAATAGAGGTGGTAGTCCCATTAACAGTAAGGTTTCCACTTATAGTGGTATTACCACTAACTATCAGCTCTGCGTTGGCAGTACTAGTTCCGATTTCTGCATTTTTTATTACCTTTAGGGTATCATTTACCTGGACATCATGCCCGTCCTTACCCTCTAGTATTAAGTCACCTGTTTGTGCCTTAACCTTATTATCGGGATGTATGTTCCCTTCAATAAAAAGGTTATCATTTACCTTAACATCATCTCCATCTTTACCCTCTAGTATTAAATCACCCGTGAGTGCCTTGACGGTATTGTTTGGTCTAATCGTACCATACACCTCTAGGTCTGCCTCTTCTCCAGTACCCGGTCCACCAATGGTTGTATTGTTGGTAATATTTAACTCATCATTGATTATTACCTTAAAATCTCCTGGTTTCTTTCCACTTAATTCTAGGTCACCTGTAGTGCTTTCGATATCGCCACCGACACCGATATTTCCTGTGACTTCTAAGTCGCCATCAATCTTGGTCTTGTCATTATCAGGATCAAAACTGATATCCTTTATCCTGTCCCAAATATCTCTCTGGGTGATTAGCCCTGTGCTTCCTGTTCCTTCCTGCGGCAGGTCACCTACATGAACTGTTCTGAATATCTCAAGTATCTCCTGTATCTTTGCTTCTGTCTCTGCCCGAGAAAATGCATCAAAGTCTGACAAAGCCACTTCGTGTGGGTTTGCTGTATCCTGCAGGTGAGTATTTAAGAGTTCTAATACATTTACATTTGGTACATTTGGAAGTCCTATAGCTGCGCCATCCAGACCTGATATAGTTCCCGTAAAAGTAGGATTCTTTAAAGTGGCATCCGTTAGTAAGTCTACCTGAGATAGATTGGGCACATTCCCTAGTCCCACATCACTCTTATCTATGCTATGAGGATTTTCTTCTGCCAAGTGTGCAGTTAAGAATGTTTGTTTGCTGTCCTCTATCTTTTGATCAACTTCGGCTTTTTTGTACTTATCTAAGTCAGATATATTTGCCTCCGTATGAGTGTGCGCGGGAACAGATCCATCACTTACAACTCCGGCGAAAAGAGCATCGACTTCTGACTTACTGTATTTATCTAAATCTGTGATTTGACTCTCCGAATGAGTATGATTGGTTTCTGCTTTGCTCTGGAGTAGTACAGTGGCAGTTGCAGACTCTAGGTAATTCTTGAGGTCAGTAATATCAGACTCAGTATGCTTATGACCCGAATCTGCCTTTCCACCAATGCTTGATTCTAAATCACTTCTAAGTGAGGAGATTGCACTTGAATCATTTGCATTATCTAGTGCGGTTTGCAGACCAGTAATATCTGAAATCGCATGACCATGTGACTCCACAGAATAGTTGGCTATAAGTGCATCTACCTGAGATTTATTATAAACTACATCAAGCAGGTCAGTAATATTAGCCGCCAGATGAGTGTGTGCTAGTTCTGCTTTACCTGCTAAAAAACTACCAAGGTCTGCTTTTAGTAGATAGTCCTGCAATGTAGTGCTATTAAGTTCCTCAATTGAGGACACCCTTAGACCCATAGCATCAACTATTGCTTTTAGTGCTACACCCTGACGAGCCGAAAGTGCTTTAGCGTTGGAGTCAGTAACGAGGTCATCAACCACTTCATCCTGAATCCCTAGAAGTGAGTCTATGAGTATTCCAAATTGTGCCTGCGTGGGTGTATCGCCACTTTCAAAGTAGCTTTTTAAGGTCTGTTTATCTTCTATTGCCATAACTATCCTATAGTAAATCCACTAGAACCAATGCCTGACGCCGTTGAAGCTGCGTGGTCAATTGCAGTGGTGTGGTTAAAGTCTTTCCATACTCTATGAAGCTCTTGCCTCTCCTTGCTGTATATCTCCATGTAAGATTTGTATAATCCGACATCCTTATCCACCTCACGATTCAAGTGAGCCTTGATATAATCAGATACCGCTTTAGCTGCTAAATCATCATAGATTACTAAATCCTCGTCATCATAGTTCTGTTTAATTCCACTCCAGTAAACATAAAGCTTTTGGTCATCAACAAGTGGTGCGCATAAATAAAGTTTACCATCTCCAAAAGTCACTCTTCCAGAGTATGTACTGCTTCTCTCGGGGCATCCATTTATTACTCGATACCTTGCCGTCCAAGGAACAACCTCCACATAAGAATACCACCTCTCCGAGCTATCTTCCGTCATTAACCCCGATACTATTACTGAATTGATAGTAGCATGAGTGGGGGCAAACTGTGACTCAACTGAGTTTCTGCCCGTAGGAACTTCCTGCATATCACTGGCAAAAAAAGTATTTATGTTCCTAGCTTTAAATGCATCAACATAGTCTTGTAGATTTACTACACCACTAATCATTAACTGATTGATATACTTTTGGATACCCCGACCTTTACGATCAGCATCAACCAGAAGATTAACCCTGACCTTGTCTTTAAACTCTGACCACTTCATTTTCTACCTCCAGGTGTGTAATAAAATCCGACAACCATAGGGCATAGAATGACAACGAAATAGGCACTTAAATGTCCGGTGGTGACCATAATGGGCGACTGTTTAGCAGGAAAGGAGAGTAGTCCGAAGAGGAATTCTGTTTTCCCTTCTCCACTTGCGTTGCTGAGGGTGATGATTTCTGCTGACGGATAGAGGGTGCAAAGAATGACGACCGCTGAGAGGGTTCCGATGAGGATGAGTGCGAGCAACCTCCTTGTGGCACGAGTAAAAGCACCACCAGGACCATTATTAAGTTGTTGCTGAAATTTAAGTGCAAATTCATTTCCTCGTGCCTCCCGTGCTAATTCTAATTCAAATTTCTGTTGTCGATTATCTGCTATTGTCCCAAAAACACCTTTGAGAATAGATCCAAGTGCAGCTGATCCACCTCCGGTTAAAAACATTGTAAGTAGCTCAAACATTACTATATAATATATTAGGTCATAATTTAGGTCAACGCATAGAAGTCTATCATATCCCTAAATGCTTCGTTAACTGAGTCGTTTGGTATTTCAAAGTCCCCAATGATTAATTCGTAAATTTCGCCCGAGTAAGTATTACCTGTCGCATCACGCCCGATATATGCATCAGTTAAGCCTGAGCTTATTGCATCTTTTCTCAGACTGACGCCACTAAATCCTGATGAATTTCTAATTACTGTCTTTTCGGAAAAGTTACCCAAATAGGCATTATACTCCTGGTCGGGACTATCAAGACCTCCAAATAACTGATGTCTTTCGCTAATCTTATAATGATTGATTCGCATATATGCAGAGCCGACATCAAAGCATAGCTCGTTCTCACTATTACTAGCAGAGAATATCGGGGCACGACCATCACTATTACTTGGGTCGCATACTGTTAATACACCCGCATCTTCTGTAAAGAATGTAGCCATACCCTCAGGTGCTTCAAAGTAAGCACCGGGTGAAAGCTCTAGGTAATAAAGAGTGGTAGGTGTAACCTTCTTACGCAGGAACACATCCCCTACTGCCTCAACATTAAATGCAGGACAATTGAACCTGACCTTTTGGTCATAGAGATTAACTACTTTTTTACCTACACTAGCTTCTAGGTCAGCAGGATAAACATCTCCATCTGCTGTTCTTAATAAAGGGCCATTGTAACTCTCTCTAATTCTTCTGTTACAGGAGAAAGCAAATACAGGCTTCCTTGTTATCGCATCAACAGGAAGATTATAGTCAATAGATTCAGTAACATGACCAAGCATTATGCAGTCAGGTCACCAATAGCAAACCAACTACTATTATGCCTGTACACATGGCAAGCTGAGTATTGCTGAGATAATCCTGTTCCTTTGGCTTTTAATACTCCCTGATCGGGAGCTATAGTTGTAAATTTACCTTCAAGACAGTTTACTACTTCAAAGAAGAACCCATCATCAATTCCAGTCGATGGTAAAGTGATTGATACTGAAGCACCCGCAGGTTCTACATTTAGTATCTTAGATTTATCATCGATAGATATCGTCCTGTTATCAGTAATGGTCTCCACTAACCTGTCGTATTGGATGTTGCCCTTGAGAGAACCCTCTATATGCACATCACCCTTTACAGTTATGTCCTCATAAAATAGAGCAGAATCTGCAAATATGTCGTAATTATGTGCCACGACAGGGAGTCTAATCAAATTAGCATATGGGTGAATTGAGACATCAAGATAGGGTCTCATCCTGTCCCCATTTAGGTTATCCTGCCATAGTGATAAGTTTTGTAACTTCCCTGAGTTGGGAGAGTAGTTTTGCTGTATAGAATCTAATACGCCATCACTTAACTGACCTCCACCTGACGATCCTCCCCCACCGCTACCCCCTGGTGACTTATTATCATTTCCGGCATCCAGTAATAATAGTTGAGTATTAGTTTGCTCTACAGGCTTAATCATGACTTTGCGTAAAATCCTGAGATGAATATTGAATCCGTATTGTCCTGATAGTCCCCTAGACTAGAACCAAGATTCTTTATCATTATCTCATCACTCGAGTCGACTACAGGGTAAGTAACAGATGCACCCGATATAATATGTTCAAAGTCTAATGAGTCGGAATTAATCTTATAGAAAAGAAACTGATCAACTATACTTTCATCACAATCTGCTCCCACCTTCCAAGAACCGTAATTTAGGTTAGCGGATGCTATGCCCGATTCTGTAGATGAAGATATTAACTGCCTCTCATCTCCCTGATAAGCATATGCCTTATATAAGCCCGTACTTGGGGCAAATACTATTTCTAGTCTAATCTCATCAGATGTTACTTTAACCTGACTAGTAAACTCCCCGTCTTTAGTTTTAATTCCAAAGACTCCATCTTCGGTATAGATGCCAAGTTTTAAATCCTTAGCTGAATCGAATATTCCCAAGCCTATACTTTTCTTTGAGTTTCTAGGTCTAAATAATGATGCTATCTTACTGCCATCGTTTGGTTCAGGAGCCGACTTAGTAAGCTTCCCATTAACAAATGCTGAGCGTCTACCTTGCAACACCCCAAGGATTGGCTGACGAAGGTCATCATTTCTATCGTCTGGGGTTGTAACTGCATAGTCTGCTTCCCATCCATCTATTCCGTTTATCGACCTTCCATCTTCAAATGGTGCCTTATCGAAATCACCCAAGACCGTCTTATTCCATGTTTCAGCAACCGCTATCTCGTATTGCGTATTGTTTGTGAGTCTTACCTCACATGCTTCATTGTAGGGAAGTTTTACATACTTATCCGCACACATTACATTAAATGTTCCAAAACCTGCAGGCTTCTGGGTAACCATAAGGCGACCCTGATTACTAACTAAGACTGGAGCCTCTGAATCTTGTGCGGTTGGATACTGAGGTGGATACCCGTCATTTTCTCTCAATGTATTCATTTCGTAAGAAGTTTGTAGATTTTAATGGATGTCCAAATGCAAGTTAAGAACAGAAGGGTAATTGATAGTATCGTTTCAATACTAGTAAGCGAAACAACGCCCAAGACTCCTCCATTGACCCCAAGAACGGGCAATACACCTTGTAGGTTCTCTCTGGTCATTTCTTGGCTTTCTTGGCTCTTGATTTAGGTTTTGGCTTTTCCTCAATATCCCTAACCTCAATAGCTTCAACTTCCACAAACTCCGCATCCTCCGCTTTTTCCTTGTACTCTGCGTGGACTGGTTTCGTAGGATCCATTGAGACTTGGATAGTTTTGTGATTTTGATTCGCGTTCTTTTTTTTTATAACCTCGCTATAAAATTTCTCATCAATCTCACGAATATTCCTTGGGTTAACTTCGACTAGTTCTTTAGCAAGTGCTTCACTACACTCCAAGACGCCAACCCACCCAAACACTGTCTGTATAGCTTTAAATTTGTAGTACTCTCTGCCTTTTCCCTTATATTCTTGTGTGGCATTATCTGTATATAAATATTTCATCGTAAAAGTAAGGAGGGAGGCTCCGCTTGCGCAGTGCCCCCCTCCCATTAGTTAACTATGTGAACGAACGAAGAGGGACTTACACAGTAACTGTAGGATTCGCATCGCTAAAGTTCTGAATAACAAGGTGACGCTGTGGGCGGTCAAGCATTGTTGTCCAGGTTGTTGAGCGAAGGGAATACTCCTTAATTACTGCACTCATGCGGCAACGATACGCATCCATAACCTCAGGGGATGGATTACGACGAGTTACCGAATTAGTTCCTGCAACACCAACTCTGATGTCGGACCAGTCAAGCAACCACAAGGCACGAGAGCGTGACTTGAAGTCAGTGTTGGTTCCGTCACCTGATGGAGTTGCGGAGATAAGATCATCAAAGTACTGATCATGGAAGACAGCCAACTGCACACCAACTTCAGGGATGTCGTACTTGTTGTAATTGAAAAGCATGATACCGTCGTGGGTAATCTTTTCATTGATAGCAACATTACGAGTTACTTCCCATCCGTATTTGGATTTGTAGTAAGCATTCATCACTGTGAAGATATTGTTCGCAGTGATACGATCAGTCATAACATCAATAACAGAGATTGAATCACCATCAGCTTCACGATTCCGTTTAAGGAAATAAAGCTGTGAGAATAAGTAATCCAGATCAAGAGCTTGACCCTGACGATCAACAATGCGATTGGAATCAGCAAGTTGAGTGTGAAGACCAAGAGCATTTGATTTGTACTCAAGAACACAATCAGAGCCGTGTGAAGCAGAACCAACACGACCACCTTCTGGGTCAGTAACCGCAGGAAGATTCATGTAAGTCTCAGGAGTCTGATTCTCATTGATTCTTTGACCATACCATACTGAGCGCATCCATGCTTCGTCAGACAACTGAGATGCACGTTTGTTTTGCTCGGCGATTGGCTGATATACAAAGTTCTGAAGGAAAGGATTAACCTTACCGCTCATGATTGACTCAAGAGTAGCTTTGTACTGATCATCAACAATGCGAGACTCACGTGTGGTTTGTAACCAATTTACGATGAGTTGATTCGAAAGATCGGAAGGTTGGTTGTAACACCATTCTTCATAATCGTTTACTGAATTCGCACCAGTTTGAACAACACCGACTAAGAATTGATAAGCTTCTTTTTCACTTGCATCCAAACCATTATAACCACCAGCGGTGATATTTGGCTCAAGAGTAAGAGTGGCTTTAGTTCCGGAACCGTCAGTAGCGTCAACTGCACTTACAACCTTGTAGACTAAGTCTTTTGCTTTCTTCGTGGATACATCCCAAGAAGAAACAAGAACAGTGCTACCAGGTAAGAAGTAACGATTGATAAGCTTGATATCAGTTGACCAAGGTGAATCTCCAACATCAACAATACATTCCCAAAGTCCTGGGTGTGCACCATTTTGTCCAGCAGATGAAGAAGCTTGTCCTCCTGATCCGGCAAAGTAATTACTATTGATGTAAGAACGCTGACGGCGCTGAATGTATGGGAGAATAAGAGACTGAGTCTCTACCTTTTGCTGATTAAGTAAAGGTTTGATATTTGTTATGCTACTGCGCAACAAAGTGGGTAGACCCTTTTCCTGTACTCCGAGGATTTTTGCTTCGGCTGCGGATGCTATTACCCGAGCGAGGTCAATTTCCTTGTTTCCAAGGCCCTCAAATTCCGCAGGGGTCATACCCTTAATGGAGGCGTTAGTAAGTGTACAACCTGTCGATCCGTCTACTTTTACGATCCGAGGCAGGAAGTTACCTGACCCATCAATCGCACCGGGCTCTTTGTAAAGAGTGCCGTTCGAAGACGCAGATGGCTGCGCTAATTGCGAGTTATCGAATGGATTTGCCATTTTATATATTTTGGTTTGATTGTTGTGAACTAAATTATTAGGTCAGCTTTCCTAATAATAGCGTACGAACAGCCAAAAACGGCAAATCAGTGAAAAATTCTTACATTTTCTTCATTACCTGAATATTCAGGATTTCTTTTACTTTTTAAAATTAAGTTTTAAGACTTAAAATTTAAAGACCAAGAGCGGATAAAACAGGATTTTTTTGGCTCTGCTCAGTAGCTACTGTAGCATTGACGGTTGGCCCCTGTCTAGGTTGTGGCTTAACTGGCTTTGGTGTTGCAGTCTGTTGATTAGCAACAGGTTGCCTACCTGACTTTGTATAACCTGACTTCCTGAGCTTTGCCTCAAAAGCGTTTAACTCCTGTGCTATGTATTTCTTTGCAGACTTGTTAGCATGATCAACAACCTCTTCATGAGTAAGCGTATAAGCCCCTGCTTGGTCTTTTGGTGACATTGACTGGTATTCAGCAATGTTGACAAATTTCTTTCCATCACGATCAGGCATACTTGCCTCTAGTTGGTCAACAAATCCCGCAAGCCTTACATGATCCTTGTTTGCCGGATCGTAAGGAGTTAAACCATTAGAAATCTCATGAAAAGCAAACATAGTCTTTTGGTGCATAGTAACTATCCTGTCCACTATATCGAATTCTACAGGATTATTATCATAGGCTGCCTTTGCACCATGCGAATCTATAGTATTTCTAAGAAAGTCAGGAACCATCTCTTTAACATCCGAAATGGTTTTCTCTTTGAGTGAATCAACTTTTGGTTTTACCTGCTGTTTCTTTTGCTCTGCTTTGATTGCCTCAAGCTCTGGCTTGAGTTCATTCATTGCTTCTTCTTTGGCAAGCTTACGAGTCCTTAGCTCCACAACACGCTCAAGGTCATCCTGAGAGAACTGTGGCTTCTTTCTTTTCAGAAAGTTTTGATACTCGTAATCAGAATCATCAAGAGCCGCATTAGGGTCTTCTTGTAGTCTTGTATCTAAGTAATCTTTCTGCTCCTTGAAAAACTGTATATACTCAGCCTTCTTACCCTTATAGTCATCGAAATTATTCTCAGCAAACTCCACAAGCTCTAGGCGTTTCTTTTGATCAGAAGTCAGCCAATTTAGGTCTTCCTTTTCTTGTACAGGCTCCTGTACAGGTTCGGGCTCAGGTTCTGGTTCAGTTGCCTGTGGCTCAACATCCTTAAATAAAGATTTATCCAGTTTTGAGAGTGACTCCTCCTCTTGCTCAGGCTGTGGCTCCTCCTGTTTTTCCTCTACTTGAGGTTCAGGTTGCTCTTCAGAATTAGCGATATCAATGGCATCAGATAATCCGTAGACACCTAATTCCTCTTCCTGTGATTGCTCCTGTGGCTCTTGCTGTTCCTGTTGTGGCTCCTCTGTATCTACTTTTTCAAATAGTGCAGACATTAAAGAGGAACCTACATTTTCGTTCTGTTCGGTTTGTTCTTCGCTCATAGTTATCTAGGTGGTGGTTGTGCTCCTGCCACTTCTTGAGGTGGCATTCCTGGTTGAAATTGTCCCTGTTGGGGTCTCTGCACTTGCTGTGGTGGCTGTTGCGGTTGTGCTTGCTGTGCCAAAGCACCCTTGATGGACTGAACCTCCTGATTCATGCCTTGGATGATTTGTGTAATCTGAGGCACTGTCTGTTTGAGTTGCTCAACAAACTGAGCATTTGCAAGTGACATATCTTCTTGTGTGTCAGTTTCCACATTTAGGTCGTAAGCTGCACCTGAAAGTCGGAAGATTTCATTCATTATCTCCAACACTTTCTCTGTGCCAACTGCTTGCATGATTGGCTGAACTGATCCCACCTGTTGTAATAGTCCTGCTAAAGTTTGTGCTGATTGTGTATTCACTGCCCTCTCTGCTCCATCACGAGAAGAGAAGTTATACTCATGTAGGAGTATATCGGGCGTTCCTATCACTGTCCTCTTTGCTTGTGGGTTCAGGTAGTCAGAACTCGCTCCATATGGTGCTTCTTGGAATCCTGCGTTCTTTACTATGTCCTTAGTGTATCTCCCTTGAACGGGAACCTTAAACTCCTCATCACTGCAAGAAACTAAATGCTCAAACAGCATCTTCTTTGCTCCCGCACGAAGCTCATCAATACCTTCTGATATGAATGAATAAATTGCCTGTGTAGTTGTTGCTATCTCTGTTACCTCTGTAGCGGATATCTCACGAGGAGCAGGTTGCCCCAGTTCCTGTGGCGATAGAATGAGCAGTCTTTCTACTAAGTTGAGTAGCTGTGTAGTAGACTGAATTGCCTGATTCACGGATGCTTGCATTTCACTCTGCACCTCTACAACTGATACGAAATCTTTAGCATTTAGACCAAGGTCTGCCATCTTGGCACCTGAGTAAAATAATGCATGGGGCTTTGTGTACATTGTACCCTCTGCCATGGCATCCTGTATGTATGCTTTTACATCATCATCCAATGCATCCTGATCAATAGCGAAGATTTTCATCATGCTAATTTTCATATCATGAAGCATTTTATTCATGATATTATTCATCTGATCTTGGAATGGCATAAGTTCATGAGCCACTGATATGTTTACCATCCTAGCATCATTCTGATTTAATCCACCATATATAGCAGGAATACTAGGAAGGAACTCTGCATGTAATACAGTATTATCACTAGCTACTACCATCTTCATCCATACATCATGCGGATAATCACCAATACCCTCTTCTGCCGGATTTATTCTGCAAAAGTAATGCGAAAGAAATATTCCTTTATCCTCATCTTCAGAGCCGTAAACGCCAGTGTTTGCAGTTCTGTCATTTTGCATAGCAAACTCCGACTTTCTTGTCGGAAAACGCATACTTTCAGGATCTAAATAGTAGCTGAAGAATTCTTTATAAGAATCATATGCTCCGAATAAATTAGTATTAAATGAAATGTCTTCAGTATTCCAGTAACCTGGATTATCGCAGATATCTCCATATTTTAATACATCCCAATAACCAACCCAATCAGGACCATTGTCAGTATTTATATCCGCAAGAGGTTTTGATTGGTCATGCATAATTCTAGTGGGATGCGGTTTTACGAAATCTACACCCTCCCTACATACATAACTTTCAATACCTTCCGGTTTCATTTTATTCTGCTTCCAAGTAGTTGCTCTTGTCCAAGCACTCTCAGGAAACATTAAAACAAAACCATACATAAACATATCTCTAATTCCCTGCCCGAAAAGATGCCTGTAATTAAACTGGTCACACATCATTTCTACCCTCTGAGAAAGCACATCCGCTCTTAATTTATCCTCAGCAGATGTTCCACGAGGTTCATATTTAAAATACGGGAAAAGATTGGAGAATCTTGATACTTGTGCCGCTACTCTCCTTGTAACATATGAACGAATAATATTAACAGAAACTTCGTATAATCTCAGAAGGTTTATACTCTTCAATGCTCCCTCTTCATTATATTCACAAAACTGTTCTGCAGTACCCATACCCTCTAGGCATTCAGCAGTATCCTCAATAGATATTTTACCTTGTGCGTACTGTAATAACGGTATGGTAGATTTATTGATTGGTAGACTATCCCAAGCCAAGTCTACTGACATAAATAAGTTACTATTCTTGGCAGAGTGAAATATACCCTGACGCACCCTAGATTCTATATAATCTTCGAACTTTGCTCGTATCCTAAAGTTGTCAGTAGACTCATCTTTTTCAGTGAAAATCTCACGAAGTCTATCGTGTGTGCATCCGTACTTTTTAAGTATTTCTAAGTCTACCATTTTTTAGTGCTCCTGATAATACATTTGGAATGGTGTCATCGACATAGTCTCCAATCACTTGATTTTCCAAAATTGTTAAAAGGATACATGCTGGCATAGATATCCCTCTTCTTGCTAGTTGTCTGAAAAAAGTATCCTCGTTTATTCCAAGGAGTGCCGCTAATTCTTGCTCCGTAATTCGTAGAAAACCACACAGTCTTTTTATTCTTCTCTCGTTCCATTTATCCTGTAGGTCTAATCTCTTGTAATGCACCTCGATTGCTGTCGCAGAAGGTGCTCTTACAGACTCCTTAGCCATCAATCATGCTACGCAATACGCCACCGGGTATTTCAGATTCAGGCTCGAGGTCATCTTCTTCCATGTCCATCTCATTAGCGTTATTCTGATCATCTACATCTGATGACATTCGGCGCACTTCCTCAACAGGCATTCGTACTGTTCCTGCTATTCTGTTTGCTGATTTCTCAGAAATTAAAATTTGAAGAGTTACCTCTACAGTTTGCCCCTCACTAACATTTGAGAACGCATTCTGAGTGGCATCATCATCGGTAGTATCCAAAAGTAATGTGTTTGCCATATATCAAATCTAATATTTTAGGTCATAAAATCAAGCATTGATTTCTATAATTTCAGTCTTACTTCCAACACTTGAAAATGCACCTGGTCCTGCATCGTAATAAATTATCGGATATGTCATAGCATCATGGGCGTGAACATAGATGCTTCTTCTTGGTTTAAATCCAATATTTGGATCGTAGGTTTTCTTTGACTGCTCTGAAACCAAATTGAAGAACATTTTTTTAAGATGAGCACATGAGCCGGAAAGTATAAACTCTTCGTTCTGTAGTTTTGCTACCAAAAGTCTCACCCTAGCCTCAACTGAACCACTAAACTTAGGTGCTGCTTTCAGCCTTATAGGGTCAAGTCCCTCGAAATGCTCAACCCTACTTTGGGAGATATGCTCAATATCCTTAACATCATAACTACCTGTTTTTGCACGAAATTGATTAAATGCAGAGTTATCTGAAATATGAATAAAGTTAAATTCATGGTCGCACTCCCTGTTCCAGAACATCATTTTTCTCATCACTTCAGGAACAAGCACAGTATAAGGAATGTGTTTGTTTACATGTACGATTTCATCAAAAACCAACCATGTAGTCTTACCCTTCATTATTATATTCTGCATGAAGATTATAGCATTATTGACAGAACCTGGGTCCCATCCGCAAATAATCGGATAATGTATGGATGGTAATAGTCTTTGCTTCTCACTGCCCATAATATGGACACCTTCTATAAAATAGGGCTTATAAATTGCATCACCAGCAGGTCTATCTATCCATTCACCACGAACCATCCGTGCTTCCTCAATCGGATCAGATGATACCGCCTCCATAATTCGGTCATAATAACCAGGAGGTAGATGCTTTAGATTATCCTCTATTTTAAGATGACGCACAAAATAGTCATCATTGTACTTACCCTTACTCAGGGGCTTCTCAAAAAACCTCTTATACACCCAATGAGATGGCCCATCAGGGTTGCAAGCTGCAGTATATTGCATGGGGGAATCAATACCGGGTCTTCTACCTAACTGCTGAACCACTGCATCGAAATAGTCAGGTGTATCCAAGTTGGTCAACTCGTCTACGAATACATAGCTTGGCTCAAAACCTTTTATCCTGTCCTTAATAAATGCACCATATGGCACTGAGATAAGTACCACACGACTAGTTCCCCCGAACCTATTAGTGACATCTATATATAGATTCTTTTGGGAGTCCTGCCTTTCTCCCGTTGCCTTCATGCCTATACCATCCTCCCATAAGGGGATAATCTCAGTCTGTAGCTTATGCCAAACTCCACCCATTGTTGCCTGTGAGCGTATACCGACTATTAAAACCGCTAGTGCATTAAAGTTTTCCCACAGGTGGCGAACTAGTTTATGCCCGCCAAGTATGTAAGTTTTTCCCGTACCACGCTCTCCGTAGCCAAGAATATACAGAGCCGAACTATCAAACATCTCCTGTTGCGTGGGCGTAAGGTCAGGAGTCCACGGAGGGGTATCATCCGTTTTATCCTCATTTACTGCCTGACCTAACCTTTCAGCCAGTAAATCCTTATCAAGTTTGCCCATCTACTTCCTCTTTCAGCTTCTGCAAATTCTTTAAAGGTTGGAAACCTGCCTTCTTTTTAGACTTAGATTGCTCCTCGTTATGCATCTTCAGCATTATGTTAATTCCGGAAAGCGAACGATCGTATCCCTTGCCTATCTCTGATGATATCTGAGCAAGGCACTTGATATACTGTATTTTCATCTCAGGATCCATTTCCGCAGTATCCAAGTCCTTCTTTAAGTCCTGAGACACCTCAAATAACTGCATATTCTGCTGAATATTCAAACTAAGGTAACCCTTTAGTGCCTCCACCATCAATAGACCAGTATGCTTCTCGAATTTCTCAAAAGCTTTTATGGAATCTATTGTTTCGTCTGTTAGACCAAGCCTTTTAAGACCCTTCAGGTACTCACCCTGTGGTTTAATAGCTGCTATCACTTCTGACTCAGTTGGCTCATCCTCATGCCTTGTGAGAAGCTCAACAGGCTTAGGGGTAACGCCCCCGACTTTACCAGGTGTATACAACGCACTCAGTTTATCTGATTTTCCGATAATCCGATTTAAGTGGTTAGGGGTAACTCCTAGCATTTCTGCTGCTTCAGGCTTAGACTGATTGGCTTTTTTCATAGCCGCACCAACCTCTTCGTCGCTTATTGCTCTTTCTCTTGGCATTTCTCTTTATACAGCTTGATTAATGGAAGGAATGTTGTCTCCCAATGAGGATGGTTCTGTAGAAATGTAAACTGAGGGTTTGAGCGCATATATGCCCCTGCCCTGTTCCTATCATCTGCGGATAAAGGATCAAATCTACACCCCTTGCAGAACTTCTGTGCAGTGCCTATAGCAATACTATCCCATGTTAATGAGTTAGATACCGCTCGCACTTCTAGGGTGGTCAGACCTTCACTCTGTATAGCTACTTCCTGATCTGATAATGCCCTAACTGCTTTCCCTCTTGCCTTTTGTCTCGCCAAACACCGCACCAATGGTGGTGGAAATTGTTCAAGTTTTCTCCATATCTTCATCTTTCTTGTACGCCCAATCTATGATCTTTTTGTATATGCCTCTCATTTCCTTGTTGCCTGGTGTCACGGATGCCACAACCATCCTTTGTTTACGACCCGCTTTTTTACCTAGAATTATGTACTCATCGAAGAATTCACTCAATGTTCCATCTACTGCTTCCTGCAGGACTTCGCTGTCGTTCTTTTGCATATTAAAAGCTAAAACAATTTTTCCTGAGAAATCAAGTCTATGTCACCAATTGTCACCAATAACTCGGAATCCCTTTGTTTATAAGGGGTAAGTATATGCCTGAAAATCCTTGTGTCCCCAGTTCGATTCTGGGTTTCGCCACCACCAAAAAAAACACTCTTGACCACTCTATAACAGGGAGGCAGAGTGTTTTTTTATGTTCGAAAGTGGTCATCGGTTATACGGAAAATTTGTCACCCAATTGTCACCCAGAGGGGTTTTTGGAAAATTCTGTCACCCATTTGTCACCCAAAATCCATGAATATTCGCGTTTATATAGATCAAAAAAAGCGAAAACTTGGAAAAAGTGCATGGTGTGTGGAATTATATATTGGTGGAAAACGGAAAAGAAAATACCTTTCTACGCGCGAGAAAGCGTACGCATATAAGAAAGAAATAGAAAAACCTTTCCTGCAGGGAACAGATGAAAAGTCTGCTCCTGAACAAATTCGGGTATCTACTGTGTTTAATTTACATATTGATAAACTCAGGAGGCGTGGTGCTAGACCCATTACGATTGAGAGCCGTGAAAGAAAGTGTCTGACTTTTATTAAACGCATGGAAGATCCTCGTTTATCGGAAGTGTCACGTCAGGATTTCAAGGATTATATATTGGAAAATGGACAGACCGAAAAGACCAGGTTGTCTATCAGATCGGAAGTGGGTGCATTTTTGAATTGGGCATTCGAGCATGATTATACCACCACGAATTATTATAAGGTTACATGGGAGTCTAATTTAGAAGATGAAAAACTCGTGGGCATCCTGACTCCGCAGGAAGCGAAAGACTTAATGGATGCCATGCCTGACGGATATAAGGTTGCTATGGCTCTGTGTTTATTTGCCGGAATCCGTCCATATGAAGTGCCACGAATCAGATGGGATAATATTTATACCAATAAGAAGCTAATCATTATTGAGGGTAAACAGGCGAAGACTCGTAGAAATCGTAAGCTTGCTGAATTGCCTGACAATTTAATGAAATGGATTGAGGTGTGGAAACCCAAGGCAATGGGCAAAGTCGGGCCAATCAATACTTATCGTGTATTTGCTAAGAAAAGAAAACAGGCATGTCGAGAAGCAGGAATATTATATCCCCATGATGGTGCTAGGCATTCCTTTGGCACTTATGGATATTTTGTTGGTGGAAAAGCATGGGCAATGCGATGCATGGGTCACAATGATCAATCCACTTACGATCAGTATTATTTGAACACTGGTGTGGGCAAAGAAGAAGCCGAAGAGTATTTTAGTATCTAAAACCTGAGCTAGACCCCCCTGCTTTGCTCAGGAATCATAAGTCGTTGTAAATCAAGAGGCTCTGTTAATCCGTACGGATTTACTCTGTCTCATATACAAGAAATATGACTCTTATAAATTTAGGTGTTGCAAATGTGTCGGTGATGTATTTCTCTGTCAGGCATGGAACGAAAAAAGTACACTAGGGACGACCTTATTACCCTGAGTGAAGCCGCTAAATTACTAGGTTTAAACTGCTTTCGCAGAGTTAATGCACTAGTAAAAAATGGTAAACTCAGGGCTTATAAGATACCCCTCTACGAGAAGAAATTCGTAGCGAGGGACGAAGTTAACGCACTACTAGAACCAGAGGAGGTGAATTATGGATCTTAGTAAATTATCAGACAAAGTACCTGCTAGTAGAGTTGAGAAACGAGCAGGAAAGGGTGGTACTAAATTAGATTATGTAACCGCTCGATTCTGCATGGATAGACTCGATCAAGCAGTTGGACCCGAGAATTGGCGTAATGAGTACAAGGAAATTAAAGGACACCTTATTTGCGGAGTTTCCGTAAAGTGTGATGGTGAATGGGTCACGAAATGGGATGTTGGCACAGAGTCTACTTTTGAGGCAGAAAAGGGAAACTTTTCTGATGCATTCAAAAGGGCATGTGTGCATTGGGGTATAGCTCGTGAACTTTATCACGAATCATCTGAGGCTTTTGAGGGAACGGGTGGGGAAAGTTCAGTTGGGGTTACTGAGTCAGTACCGCCCGTGACCTCTATTGAAGTGGATGATTGGGAGTCAGTGCAAATCCATTTCGGGAAAAATGCAGGTGTCCCACTAGGTCAATTGAAGTCTAATCAATTGGAGTGGTATCAAACTAAGTGGTCGCTAGGAGATAGACCATCGAACGATGATTTATTACTTAGAACTGCACTTGATAAATCCATGAAAAAAGGAGGAACCAAAGATGGATTCGGAGGATGAGAGAGAAGGATTACCATCTGCTTCCGGTATTGAGCAGATGAAGCTATGTCCTGGATCATGGAGCTACCAAAAGCTTTTCCCTAATAAGGGAGGGACGGATGCAAGTGAAGGGACTACCCGACATGACCTAATAGAACAGGTCATAAGAGGTGATGTTGCATTAGATTCGATTACAGACGAACAGCAACACGAATGCGTTAAGAGAGCGTTATTCCTTCTGCAAAATGTAGAGAAAGAAATTGGTGTAGGTGAGTTCACCAACCAATGGTTGGAAAAGAGGTTATGGTTAAACCAAAATGAGGATAAAGTTTATTCCGCTAAGTATGACCTTTTAAGGGAATACTTGGGTGGCATCTACCTCTTGGTTGACTGGAAGACTCTGTATGGTGACCACACACCTGCCCCAAACAACATTCAGTTGTTAGCACAGGCACTTGCAGTCTATCGGAATTCTGAAGGAATGACGAAGATGTACTGCTCATTAGTAGAGCCGTTTCCTTCCCCAACTTATAGTCTTGTTGAGTATTCTACGGAAAGACTTGAGGCACTGGAATCAATGGTTACTGAAGTCATTTCTAAGGCTAATGAAGTGACCGCTGAAAAGGTTGTGGGATTGAAGCAATGCAAATATTGCAATGGTCTAGCTCATTGCGAAGAAGTCGCTACCACTATCCAAGAGAAAGCTTTAGTCAGTAAAATTGACGAGACTGACCTCCCTTGGGCTTTAGAAATAGCTATGCTTGCCGACAAATGGGCAAGTGCGGTTAAATCTCGTGCCAAGGAGGAGCTTGCTGATGGTAATGAAGTGGACGGATGGAAGCTTCGTTCTAGTGGCAAAACTAAGTCCATAGGTGACGCCAATCTGTGTGCTGAAAGAATTACTGATACCAATCAACTTGGTTGGACAGAAATACTTTCCGCATCATCCATTTCTTGGTCTAAATTACTCAAAATTTGGACAGAAAAAAGAAATGCAAATGGTGCTAGTTTGAAGCGTAAGGATGCCGTTGAAGAGCTTGAGAAGATACTCGATGGAATCTTGATCGAAAAGCCCAAGGCAGAGGCTCTCGTTAAGTCTAAATGAAAGCAGGAGAATGTCTCAAGATAACAGTAAACAAGAGAGTTCCGAGCTTGAATCAAATGCTTCGGTGGAGTCCATGGGAAAACCTAAAAGAAAAGAGGGAAATACAAGCGGAAGTTGCCCTCGCTTTAGAGTCAGAATTAGAAGCTTTAGAGTCAGGCAACTCGACCTCGATAATCTCTACGGAGGCGTCAAATATTTCGTGGATGCGCTCAGGTATGCAGAAATTATTCCTGATGACGACCCAGAAAGCATCTCGCTCGAAGTCTCGCAAGAGAAAGTCAAAAACTACAGCAAAGAGAAGACGGAAGTGGAGGTAGAATGTGTGTAAAACAAGATTCCAACTTCGGACATCCGATGAAATTCTCAATAGGCTTGAGGCTCTGTCGAGCATTTCGGGTGAGTCGAAAAATTCTGTGGCAAATGTTCTTTTGGCCCTGCAGTTGGGTGATGTTAAATGTGACGTCACTTCGAAAAGAGGTAAAAGTGGGTCGGATAGCGAGGAATCTCAGGAATCTAGCGTGGTTCACGATAATGGGGATGAAAAATCTTCTGACGAATGTGACGTCACAAACAAGAAAAAGGTTTCTCCCCCTACAACCCCCTCTTCCAAAAAGAAAAAAGATATACCTAAAGGTATATCCAAAAAAGAAAAAGTTTCTCGAAAACCAAGAGACATCGATGAGGTCGTTGAATATTTCGTCAAGCGAGGCATTCCCGACCCTGTCAGACCCAAAGCAGAAAAGTTCCACGCCTTCTACGAAACCAACGGTTGGGTTCAAGGAAAAAACAAACCGATCAGGAACTGGCACTCATGCCTGACAACATGGCTTTGCAGTGAGAAATGCCCTGATGATTGGAAACCACAAAAGCAAGCAACAACCAATGTTTCACTCAAGGATGTGTTGCAGTGGATGCAGGATGAGCATCCCGAATGGTATGAAAAATTCAAAGACACAAAAAATATAAATGAGATTGACGGATATTACATCGACGAATTCCGTGGGGCATAAGCCTTACGATAGGGATGCGGAGCAAGGAATGCTCGCATGCATTGGCAAAAATACTGAACTCATGGCAGATGCCATCGAGCGAGGAATGGTAATGGATTGGTTCATGGATGTGACGTCACAATTCGTCGCACAGCAAATGATCAATAACGAGAAGGAGGGGAAGGCAGTTGACGATATCACAATCGCACTCTCTGTCCCTGAGGGTGCACGAGAAGATGCATTCCTGTTGTTTGATCGAGTCGAGACAACTGCACAGTTCTTCTTCTTCTTGGACAAGGTCGAGGAACTGTACGTAAAACGCAAAACAATCGACACATGCCATATGTTGCTCGATGAAGCGTACTCACACGGGAGCCGTGCTAAAGAAACTGTCGACAAAGGTGGAATTGAATTTTCCAAGTTGGCACTCAAGGAAGGATCAAGGCTAAAAACCGGAAAAGAGGTGCTCGAGGCAACATGGGAGTCCATCCTCGAAAGGCAGAAAAAGGGTGCTGTAAACGGAGTGCCTAGTGGAATTCGTAGCTTGGATAATATGACATCAGGTTGGCAACCAAATGACTTGATTGTTCTAGCAGCCCGAACATCAGTTGGTAAGACCGCATTTAGTATCGAGCTCGCCCTCGAGGCATTGAGAAAAAAGAAAACCGTTCAGTTCTTTTCTCTCGAAATGGTGAATGAGTCAGTGATGGAAAGAATGCTCGCAAATGTGTCAGGAGTACCTGCCCGAGTCATTATCGACAAGGTAATGAAGAGGGGGCAGGAAGAGGATGTAGAACGAGCAAAAGACTTCTTATCAAACTGCCCATTATTCATGGAGGATGCAGGAGATATGTCGGTAGCCACGATCAGGGCAAAGGCAAGAAGGTTGGCTAAGCAAGGATTGGATATGATTATTGTCGACTACTGCCAAATCGTTCGACCTGAGGATCCGAAAATTCCAAGAGAGCAACAGGTGGCAAGCATAACTTGGGGACTGAAAGCATTAGCCAAGGAATTAAGGATTCCAGTAATCATGCTCAGTCAGGTCAACCGGAATGCCGATCAGACTAATCAATGCCCAAAGATATCAGACCTAGCAGATTCTGACCGAGTTGGTCGGGATGCAGATGTCGTACTGATGCTGTGGAAGAAAATAAACGACAAAGGTGATGACCAAACATTCATCGAGGTAGCCAAGCAACGAAACGGCAGGCTTGGACCCGTAGAATTAAACTTTTTGGCATCCAAGCAACAATTTGAGGAGAGAACTGATTCTCGACTTAACTAACACAAATAAGCATATGAACTATACAAAATTCATGTTATCAGGGAGACTCGTAAGAGCACCTGAATCAGGAGAAAATAAAGCTGGAAAGCTTACCAAAATCTGCATCGCAGTTAATCGAAAGGTTGGCGGTGAGGATCATGCTTCATTCTTCGATATCGAGGGATGGGATAAGATGGCAGAGAGGTTAGCCACCTTCGAGAAGGGACAAGAAGGATTCTTCGAAGGAGATATGTACCAAAATACATATGAGGTTAAAAGCAAGGATGGTAAGCCTCTAAAGAACGACGAAGGCAAGACCATTACCAGGCGTTATACTGCATTCAAGGCATTCAATTGTCGTTACTTATCTAAGTCAGCTAAGGCAGAGCAATCTAAGAAGCCTGATTCTGAAGACGATATTCCTTGGGAGTAAATGTCTATTTGGGTTCAGTCTAAGCATGGGGATTGGGATATCTCCTTGGAGTTTGGTGAATTTCATGAAAAGCGAGTTCGCCAACTATTTGAGACTGAAGGTAAGACGATAGAAGTAAAGGCAGACAAGGCGTGGCACACCACTGGAAATGTTGCAATTGAGTATCGTTTCCGTGGTCGCCCGTCGGGTCTGTCAACAACGGAGGCAAAGTGGTGGTTAACAGTTCTAACAAACAAGGAAAACCCAAAGGAAAGCGACATGATAATCCTTTGGAGTGTGAGCAAGCTGAAGGCTCACCTAAAACAAATTCAACACAAACTCAGAAAGGTGGATGCGGGGTATCTCAGGGCGAGCAAAGTCCTGTTGGTCCCATTGAAGTATTTCCTACCTGTACTGAATACGAACAAACATTAGCGTGGATGTGGGATACTCAAGATGTCAAATGTCCACCGCACAACAGATAATAATATGAGAGATGCATATGAAGATTCCGGATTTATTCTGATCTGCGTAATTATAGTAATGATTATATCATGGGTGTTCTCAGGATGTAGTTCCCGCAAGTGTGGGAGTTGCCCTGAATGGCCGAATCACGGTCCTTGCCCTGTAGACCCCGAAAACTGCTGTCACAAATGAGAAAGTATCACAAATTATCACGAAAACTCGCCAAAGCAGTAATGCCTTTTGCTTTGCGTAAATATGAAAGGGAGCAGGGGAAAATTAATAAAACACCAGGTGGAATACTATTCTTCCTACGAGACTTAGACCCTGCCCGAATGTTGGCAAAATTTAGAGACAATGACAGCTAGAGAAGAATTAGAAAAAGAAATAGTTTTACGAAAGAACGCACTTACATTCTGCAAGCAGGATGAGTTAAAACATATACTCAAGGATAACTTAATTAAGGTTCAGCAGGAACTAATTGAACTAATTAAGAAAGAACAAAAGCCTAATGGCGTTCAATAATGTAGAGCCGTTTGATGAAGGAACTTATCTAGTACGCTCACTCAAAGAACCTAGTCTATGCCATCTTGTAGATATGAATGCAAACGATGGATTTGGCGAGTGTTCATGCAAATGGCATATATGTAATGTGCAACCAAAGCTGAACAAGGGTATAAAGCCCTTTAAAACATGCCGACACCTGAAAGCGGTTAAAGGATATCGTCTAAAGCTTCAAAATCATCCGGATCAATTTCAATAGCACCTTGTACTGCATTTGTCATGGTAAGCTCATGTGCCTCGCATTGCAGACAGCCAATAATGGTTTGAAAATTTAACCTTGGTTCAAGTGGCGAATTTAAAACCTTAGCATCAGGACTATCGGCATCGCCTGTAGTATACTTATCTATCAGGTTGGCTAGTTCCATCTGGAATTGATCCGTTTGCTCATGGTAATCCTTACTCATATGAGCCAACCTTTCTCCCTACTCTCCTTGGGCCATTTATGTATGTAATCGTGGCACTCTCGGCAAACTGCCATCCAGGTATCCACATCTAAATAAAACCTTCCCCTACCCGCTTTGTGATGGATATCTAGCTTACGCTTTTTTCCGCACTTCTCGCAGACCTTGTCCTTTAAGAAATTCTCGCCTAGCTCTTTGTACTCCCTGTACTCTCTCTGCCTCTTTTTGCTTACTCTCCTCAGCGGACTTCTTTTCACTATTTACTCCTTCTCCCCCGAACCAAAAATTAGAGTCATTACCCCAATGATCAGGTGGTGGATCATATCCACGCTTCTTCCAAAAATACCGCCATCCCTCATCAACATCTTTTATTAATTGAGCACAAGTGCCTGAGAAATATCCATTACCTGCCGTAGCATATTGAAAAGATGCTGGTCTAGAAACAGACTCAGAAACTGAATTCCCGTACTTCTCGTTTTCCATCGTCCCCCGTGGTTGATGTGATGATTTTTGCGATATTGCAGTCGGGGATAATATTATTAAAAAACTCTTCCCAATCCCAATGTTCATTATCTGTATAGACTATATAGTCTGATTTATGGGTTGATAGTATGTGCGTATGCATCACCTCGACCCTTTTTCATAAAAAAGTATAGCGAACCCGAATAGGATACACATAGACAGCGAGAATACCTCTATCATGCTAAGGCTGAGTTCCATTTCTCATCTCCTCAATCCGATCATCTATCTTGGTTAACCTTTCCTTAATTAGCACAATATTCATATTTTGCATAACATCGGCAGGTAGTTCACCTTCCCTCGGCCACGTGTACCTAAAATTACTATTCAATTCCATCTCGTGATGCATTCTAATGATGTCATTCTCGATGGTGTTTAGTCTGTTTACGACCACACTATACCCCCATACCAGTGTCCCGACTAAGCCAATTACTTTGGCGGCAAACTGGAGCTGTACTTTAGCAGAGGCGTTCTCATTTATTTCACCACTCATTTCTTTTTACCCTTAGGTTTCCCCATTCTTCGACCTATATTCATTCCTGCCTTAAAAGCCTTCTTGGATTTAGTACCGCATGTAGATTTTTTCGCTTTCTTTTTCATCGCATTGACTTCTTACCACGGCACTTCCACTTCTTACGGGATAGAGCATTAGCACAGGGTGGTTTCTTACACTTCTTAATACCCGCAGACCTAGCACAGTAGGCATCCGCCTTCTTAGTCGACGGCTGAATTCTATCTTTACCATTCTTAGCCTTACCCTTCTGCCCGAAGCTCCGGCACTTGCCATTTACCCGTTTGGCAAATCGTTTACCTTTAGTGGGCTTACATGCCTTCTTTCTAGGCATACCTACCGCCTTTTCCCTTTTTTGCTACACGCTTGGCAACAGGGCTTTTTTTTTGAGCCTTTGCATATTTAGCAGCATCTGCTTTACCTTTTTTTGTATATGGGAACTTTTTTGTTTTCCCGCCTTTTCCTTTTACTGATGGCATTATTTTTTTCCTTTTTTAGATGATTTCTTTTTCCACGAAATTCTTGCAGGTCCTGTCTTCTTCTTCTTGGCTGATGTACATTGTGCTTTAGTTGGTCTACAGGCAGGATATGGTCGCTTACTCTTTCCCTTGGCTGACTTCCTGCCACATGGTTTACCCGTCTTACAGTCGATCCATCCTTTACCACCATTACGCCCAAACCATTTTCTCAACCCTTCCTTAGCCATGCTACTTCTTCTTCTTGGACTTGTTCCCCCAATTCTTGGCGCCTACCTTCCGGCATTTTACCAACGCACCCGATGCGTATGCACTGGGCCATTTACTATACCTGCTCTTTACTTTGCTATAACAAGCATCCTTCTTACCGCCTGATTTCTTTTTCTTAGCCATACTATTGGTTGTACAGGGTTGTTACCTCGGATGCGGTTAATTCCTTGTTGTATATTCTGATGTTATCTAGCCACCCTCCAAAGAAGTTGGAGGCAGATAGGTTTGCTGAAGTCCAGAAAGCAAGCGCAAGAGCATTTTGGGCACTAGCTGAAGTCCCTGAGTGTACCTCAGTTCCGTCCAAATAAAACTTCCATGCACTACCACTCCTAGCAATAACTGCGTGATGCCACTCACTATGAGCTGAGGCGCTATCAAATTGGTCGCCGGCGCTAGTAATAACAGAAATTGTGTTTGTGAGTTTTTTGATCCTTAGAGATACTGAGCTAGTAGCGTTTCCTCCGCTACCAGAGAAGTCTCCAAATAAATATGAATTATTACTATTACTTCCTTCATCGTTATGTTTATACCATAATGATATTGAAGAGGTTGCTGGCATTACGAGCCCAGTTCTGAGCTTATTATTCGTACCATTCAGTTTGACCGCTTGATTATACTTGCCGTATTCGTAGCTGAGTGCATCTCCTGTGGATGTTAAGTGAGCCGTGTTTGTTACATCATCAAGATTTCCATCTAGGTTGTAATGCCTGATCAAACCGGAGATATCACTAACACTTCCACCACTATTGTTTCCACTAAAGTTAGCATTGTAATATATTGCCCTGCCATTCTCGACAAACCAACGGAGGTTTTCGGATTTGGATATACCTACCGCTTCCGAACTTGAAGCAGTGACATTTGTGCCATTTTGGTCTAGTCTAAAGCCAATCCAGTAATCTTTCGGACCGTCGAAAGCTTCTGCTCGATATATGACCTCCCATGTAGTGCCATTTGCATTTGATAAATCTGGCTTTACCCAATGGAGTCTAAAAACACCATCGTAATCATCGGTGCCCTGAGAATATATAGCATCAGGTAGTTCTGTGTAAAATCCCCCACTTAAACTTTTAGCTACCTCATTTTTAACTACGCTTAAGCCACCTAAACCTGATGTTGCCCGTGAAGAAAAATCAACTCCATTAGGCATCCAATGCCCCATTGATTCATTCCATACCAATGCATCCCCATTCCCTGGTTCATGACCAGTGCCTGATGTTTGCACATCTGCAATATCGTCAATGCTGGTAATCTCGACATCATCAACAAGAATGATTTGGTCACCTGTGGAGTTAGTCTTTAGAATCTTATCCGCTGAAAGCGCAGCAGGTGTATCCTCAAGCCCAGTAAATTTAGTTACTCCGATACCTGCATTGCTTGTGCCACCATAATATAATACACGACCATTGGATATGTATTCCTGTATGGAACTAAA